>JGI20163J15578_10000982_pt1 | contig 11773 bp, 6 predicted proteins | sample TergutCu122P1_FD_15578 | JGI IMG/M metagenome (IMG submission 15578)
ACAAGATGTCTTCACATATGAAATTTTGGTACCTATTAACTGATTTTGACTCACATCTTCCCTCTTGAAAGGAGAATATGTATTATGAAACAAAGCCTTTAGCCAGTGCTTCCTCAATCGCTTCATAAGGATAATTGAAAAAACGATCCGCTTCAGCTCGACCAGGTTGTTTTATCACCCTTTCTTTGATTACTGAGTTCCTAATATAAAGTAATGCTCCTCGTAGCTGTTGATCGAGAGGTCCCTTAAATATGTTTTCATCAAACTCACTACCACCATCCCCATCAAGGAATTCCACAACATCAATATGAGCATAGGGAAAAAACTTGTGAGGTTCGAAGTTAAAGAACATTAACCCTACATTTCTTGGTTTTTGATATTCTGGCAAATGAGTCGATATTCCCATAGCAAGGCATATCTCTCTAAAGTCTTTGGTCTCTACCTCATCTGCTAAAGCACTACCTACTTCTCTCAAATAGTTCTTAACCAAAGTGACATTCAAATCTGACAATTCTGCGAACTGATTAGATTGATCGTCAAATGGTGTCTTATTAGACAATGAAAATAAGTCCTTCAATTCATCCTCAGAAGGCTTTATTGTACTAGACATCTTCCGTATATAATAAGTTCGCTCTTTTGAGTGTATCGCCTTTCCTGACTTATATTCAAAGCTAGTAGGGCTACTATAGGGTCTTCCGTAACCACCGGCAACCCATACAACAATTAACATACGTCCTTCATACTCTACTGGTGCCGCTACTGGTAAATAATCTGGTTGGATTAGTTTGCATTTGTTTAAAAGGTCTTTCATTATCTCGTCAACTTTCTCTATTGGCACACCTTTCACTGGAAGTCTAGGTCGACCATTATCGTCTTCCACACCAATAACGAGATAACCGCCTCCCCAGTTATCTATATCATTTGCAAAAGCACAAATTGTCTTTAATGATGCTTCTGGCCTCCATGATGGTTTATATTCAATTCTCGCCCACTCTATCACATTTCCTGTAAGTAGTGTTTTAACATTAATTGGTAACGCCATCAATAACCTCCAGTTCCGCTATTCCTCAATAATTCTTTTCCTTAATCCATCTCTTGCTTCAGAAACACTCATCGTTTCCGCTTCTTCCAGGCGTTCGTGTTCTGCCTGCAAAACCCTTATACAACGCATAAACTCTTCCCCACTTGCCTTAACTAATTTCACAGGTACAGCATTACCTATTTGCAACCCTGCAGAAGTCACAGTATTTTCGAATATAAAATCATCTGGAAAGCTTTGTAATCTCGCCGCTTCTCTTATAGATATCGCTCGGTCTTGAGTTGGATGCCCAAACCTCCCTTTTGTATAGCTTAGACATCCTCCTGTCAGGGTAGGAGAAGGCTTATCATAATCCATAATCCCATAAACATCTTTATACCCAGAGTAAGGCATTCCATCACTTTTTACTTTTTTATGACAGTTTAACACCAAGTCATCAGGAAGACCAGTACGAGAACCGCCATTTCTACGAACACACTGTATTCGTCTTACATTTAACTCGGAAAGTCTTGCACACTTATGATTGTGTATTTTTCCATCGGGGTCAACAAATATTTCTCCATGCACAATCGGAGGTAAGTCTCCAATTGCATCTCTTACTGTTTTCCATCTCTTCAATCCAAATTCGCCTGTTTTGTTGTGGGTTTTTTTGGGTAATTCAAAATCAAATCCCTTTTCTTTCAATCTTCTGTATATATCACACCTCACAGCATGTAACACAAACCTTTTCCGAAGTTGAGGGACACCGTAATCTGCAGCATTTAACACATCTGAAACAACGTAATATCGTTCATTCTCAGAACGGTACTCATCACACAACTCTGCAAGAAAACCTTCCAGAATTTCTTCATTTGAAGCATATTGTTTTCCTTCATCATCAACATATTTAAATTTCGATACTATTCCTGGTACATTTTCCATGAGTATAAATGGAGGATATACATCTTGAATTACCCTCAAAAATTGAAACAATAGCTCTTTACGTAACTCTTCACTTTTTCTTTTTCCATTTCTATTTTGAAATGAAAAATTCTGGCAAGGAGGACAACCAGCTAACAGATAAATATCATCCCTGTCTACTCCACCAGCCGCTATAATATCTGTTCCAGTCAAGTCACAAATATCTTCAGAAATCACATTCACATTAGAAAATGGCTTATATTCATTATAAACTTTAATGGCAGCAGGCTCTATCTCAACTGCTGCCACAATTTCAAAACCAGCACTAATAAGCCCACAAGACACACCACCACATCCCGAAAAAATATCTATTGCTTTTATTTTTTTGTTACTCATATTCACTGAAATACCCCACCTCCTTGTCAGTAAGAGTACCTATTAGTAACCCTCTATCCAGTAGCATATTCTTATTTTCACATGATGTTTCTGGAAGTAATGCACAGTTATGACAGGCAGCCAAATTACAACCATCTTGTCCTTGTCCTGGGCTCTGAATGCACACAGGATCAGAAGCACACCAACGTGCTTCATTTATCGCTCTTCTAATAGTATTCTCTATTCGTCCTGGATTTCCTTGTCGCACAAGACCCCCTAGTGAACCTTCAGAGTCACCAGAGGCAGTATAAATTAGTACACCTGCCATTTCAGAACTACTACCAGAATATTTCTCGCAATAAATCTTTTCTCTTATTGAAGCGTTTGAATATCCACATTCATTAGCAAGTGCAGTTATTACACAATGTGCAAACGTGTGCAATAAAATGTACATTGGATTTATAGATTCGCTACCTATCTTATTAGAATTCTTAAGGTTTTGCTCTATGATATTTGCTCGGTTTATTACATTTTCCTTTTTCGCCCATTTTTTAAGTTCCACTAACTCAAACTGAAACATAATACCTTCTCCGCTATTTTTTACTGCAGGAAGCCATCCCATTTCATTAATTTGTATTCTTGCTGGAGTTGAAGCATCTGGTTTAATTCTTCTGAACCCCAAAAACACACGCGTTTCACGTAATTTATGAACAAGTGAAATGCTTTTTAAGAACGGAAGATCTTCATACTCCTCCGAACCAAAATATTTGCAATGCAACTCCTCCTCTGGTGTACCTACTGTTTTTATCAAAACATCAAACTCCTGTTTGCGGTACTCTTCATCAGTTTGAGCCTCCTCATGTTTTTTTGATGCATTTGTTAATGTTGCAACTATTTCTGCGACAGCAATATTAGTGTCAATATCTTTCTCAAATTCAAGTCGGCTATCAACAAATTTCTTTATAGTTTCTAAGTCAGGTTTCCCGTCGATTCGTTGAGATGTAAATATCTTTATCCCTGCATCGACGCAATTTTTCGTTGCCATCGTTTTAAATTCAGGAATCCACGGAATATAAACTGAACTGAGTAAATCTGCAAACCACAAATTTGACGCTCCTCGTTGCAAGACGGTTAATGACTCTCTACAAGAATTTTCTTTAATTCCAAGCCAAGGCATATTCCCAGTGCAAAAATATTCTATTCTATCGAGTGCTGCTCTTTCGAAAGCGCCACCCATAGTTTCCTTTGCACCACAAACACAAGTGTAACGAATTCCTGATAGTGCAGATGATGAACCCCCAGTGCTACGAATCAATTTGCAATCTTCTGTAATTGCATACCCAGCCCTATTGTGAACCCATTCCATAATTGGAAAATCCTCTATGTGACCATTTTCACATACAGCAACAAATCTTTCTGGCACTAGTTGAGGTAGTCCCTTTTTTTTGCCCCTATTCTTATCACAATACTTCTCTTCTTGAGATTTTCGGCGAGGTTTCCCATCACAAAATTGTTTTCCTCCAGACTCACCTATTTTGTCCATATTCCCACAAACGGGACAATAGTGCCAAAGCGGAAAACGAACAGCTGGTATTCTCATCTCTGCATATTCAGCATCTTGTTTACGTTCACGAAAATCAGGTGGCATAACAAGTTGCTTCCCACCTAGCCTTTTTGTTAAACGTTCGTCTAATATTATAAAATCATCAATCCTATAATCACCGAACCAAAAATCAATACCTGAAACCATAAGCGATTCATCATAGGGAAATGGAACAATTGCTCCTACACCCCAAGGGGATATCAAACTATCTCTTCTCAACGGATATTTATTGTAAACCATTATTCTTCCTCCTTTGGTAACACAAGTCTTTTTCCGCATGTTAGCCCACATTCCCTATCGACACTTCTCATTGAAGTCGGTGTTGCCCATCCAATACCCTCCCAGCTTGACGGTTCTATCGCTCCAGATGGATACATCAGTGGAGCGATTTCACTCAACTTAAACGAACTATATTTTTGAGGTTTCCAGCCTCTCCATTCTTCCCATAACTTTCTTGCTTGTTTATTAATATCCTCTATCTCATCTGGATCAATTCCTTTGGCTCGCTCGAGAAGAGTTTTAACTATTCTATCAAATTCTGCATCAGTCGGCTCTCTTCTCGCATCATCACGATACTTAATATCAACAAAAAATCTATGCAGTCCGATAAATACAGCATGTAAAGCCCTTTCCCTTAATGGCCTCGCAAAAGGGGTAACTGAAGTTGGCTCGACATGGAAATATAGCTTTGAGTGTTGCGCTTGAAATTTTTCATAATGAGATTTGTCACGTGGTTTTGAAGTATTATATATAACAAAAACAAGCCCTGGAGCCATGGCACTTCTTCCAACTCGACTTGTCGCTTGTATATACTCAGACATTGACTTTGGTTGACCAGTTACAGTCATCAACCCCAGTCGTGGTATATCTACACCAACAGAAATCATGTTCGTTGCAAGGCAAACATCAAGTGCTCGCTGATTATTGCCTCCTTCGTGTTGGATTTCAAGACTCTTAAGTATTTTTGGTATTTCATCATTATTCATCCTACTTGTAAGCTCTGCAAGCCCTGATTCGTAAATATACCTCCGTTCCTCTTTGAGCATAGTCTGTAGTCTGTTTTGGTATATAACTTCCAACCTCTCTTTTATATCAGCAATAAACCAAGTTGCAGCTTGTCCTAGCTCGCGCATGCTTCCGAAATATGCAAGATTGGTCCAATATGGATCCCGCATGATTTCATTTTCAACATCTAATGCTTTTGCCGCGTACAAAAATGCTGCAAAGGTGTAAATAGACGCTGTGGCTGACGATGAGGCCGCAGACCCAAATAGACCAACATATTTTCTTCCCACTGCACCTTTATCCTCTTTTGCAAAAAAGCAATCATCATATGAAATCCCCTGGGGCGGAAATTGAAAAACATTGTCTTCTCCACAATTATAAAGTGCGTTGCATTGTTGCTTTGCTCGACTGATAGTTGCAGTTGAGGCAATTACTTTAGGACCATATCCATTAGCTTGACAAAGTTCTGAAATCAATGTTTCATACAAGCCAACGGTGGAGCCTAATGGACCAGTTATTAGATGTAGTTCATCTTGAATTATTAACTCGGGAGGTGTACGTTCTCCATCTCCGCCAAATAATGCCTTTGCCTCATATTTGTACGGCAACATTGCAAATTTATCAACGGTCCCAAATAATAACGTAGGTGGATTCATATATATATCGTCATCAAACAAGGATAGTGGCAACGCAACATCTTCACTCCCATAATCACATTTATCGTTTGCACACCTGAACACTATATTCTTTCCACTTTTTTCATAACCTGGTGTGCAAACTATACCATTTTTATTGTAAGTTTCCATACTCGCCCCACACCACGGGCATTTTAGCATGACAGATGTATTGCCTTTTTCTTTCCCACTTTCAATCGCCTTCATTCTGTCCATTACATCTTTTGTATTGTTCGAGGTTAATGAGCCACCAACCCACAATCCTATAGTAATCCTCTCATCACCTAATAAAGATATCTTTTCAGAACGAAGTTTTTCGATTGCACAAATTAGGGACGCCGCCCTTTCAAATTGTTGAGCAGTCAACAAACGTAAAGTGTACCTCATCATTACAGTTGTCCCTGAATCATTTGGATTATTCAACCGGCGTAGAAAAATTGTGAAAGCCGTTAATCCAAGATAAGCTTCTGTTTTTCCTCCACCAGTCGGAAACCATATCAAATCAACTATTCCACGTTCACAAGATTTTTTATCTGATATCGAAGTAAGATTTAGCAAAATAAATGCTATTTGAAAAGGGCGCCACTTACCATAAACATTACTGCCACCATATTTTTTTGAGTCAACCCATGTTCTATCATCCTCTATATCTGGCATAATAATCTCACGTTCAAACTGTAGCTTAAAACTCCTTTCATCATAACCCACATACTTAATAAGCGGCATTTTGTAATGTAACTGTTGCAGCAGCATTGCTTTATTCGCAAACATAAAAGCCTGTGCTATAACATTATTCGTTCTAAGCAAATTAACCCCTGCCCTCATTCTATCAAGACACTCTTTGCAAAGTGATATCTGCTTTTGGGCTGTTTCCTTATATTTGCTGTCGAGTGAATTCACTGAATACTCAGTTTGTTCTATCCACTTCTCATATTCATTGCACAATAACTCCAGATCAATAATCGCTTCCTTTATATCGTGTGAATACATTTTCATTTCAAGCTTAGCAGATGATTCACCTGGCACAATTGGTTTCACCTCATATTCAGGTAACACAGAAGCTGTTATTCTAGTAGGCTCCTTGGTTTCATCCCATGTTGATGCACATCCATGCCCGATTGCATAAGTTTTCACGTCACGGTATAGTAAAGCGTTCATCTGATAGTCTTCATCAACATTTTCTGCCCAAAAATTATCTGGCAGAGTTGCGAGAGCTTTATCACAGCTAACAGAAAACTCTGCTTGAAAAAAACAATCTCTAACAGAAGGACCCCCTATTTCTTTATTTTCGTTCAACAGTGTAACTGTAAAAATCGAATAGTTCTCCCTGTCTTTTTTCAATCGAAAAGTAAGAGTAACAGCTAACCCTGGCACCTGGAATCCTTCATCATTAATAACTGAATATTGTGTGTATCTACTTTCATTCGTGGGGAATTTATCTCTTGCGATCTTCACAACTCCACTTATTTGCTTACGATAGAAACATCTTCTTTCTTTTTCTGACAGCATAACTGTTCGAACGCCATTCTCATCTCTTACTTCTTTTGGGAAACGGCTCTCTTTTTCTTCGTAAATTCCTGCCGAAACACTAATATTGATGTTCGAAGCAGAATGAGGCACACAAAACGTGATTCCCATCCCAGACTGTTTATAAGTATTAATTTTTGATGTTTCGGCCTCAATAACAGGCTCTCCTGTAGCATAAGTTCCAGAAATGAAATCAAACTTTTCTTCAACTCCGAAAATTTCTGAGTCATCTACAATCATTTCTGATGAATCCTCAAACATCTCATCTGTCGTGAGAGTTTGCGGGAAAAGAACACCTGTAACATAGGTTTTTAGTGGAGAGTCAAAAAAAAGAATTTCTTCACCGTTTTCTTGAGTCAGCTTAATAATATCACCATTACTTCCCTTAACGTCTGGTAAAGGATTGGGACCAACAAGTAATCTTCTTGTGATTCCTAAAATTTCTTCTCGTTTACTCATACGTTCCTCCTAATCAACATTTTTTTTCGTTCTGTAGCCGCGCCAGTAGATTCTAGAACAAACATCTTGCTTCTTGCACGACTTAAAGCCACGTACATCAATTTTTCATTCGAATAATCATTTATATCACACAATATTACAATTTTGCTTTCCAAACCCTTGAATGCTTGAACAGTGGAATACAGAGCAAGATATGGTGACGCATCATCACAATGTCCAAAATCCCCAATTATTAAACTCTCCTCATCAAATAACCCAACAATTGACTTTTCCCTTTTCACTGGAGAGAGCACTACAATTGACTCTCCATTGAACCCTCTCTCTTTCAACTCCTTAAGGATTGCCTTCAACTTATCAATTTGTTCTTCAGAAGTATGCCAAGATAAGTAGTCCACTGGCTCTCCTGGTATCTTAAGTTTGTATTTTTCATCTTCAAAGCCTGTAATATTATGTAATTCATTCCCTATATTCTTTGTGTTTCGACAATTTATTGTAAGACGCTTTTTAGCATACCATGCAAAATCATCTAATATGCTCAATGAAATAGTATCGTCAAAAATTGACTGTCGTATAAAATCACCGTAAAATGAAAACCTTCCGTCACATAGTCCACCTTTAAGAATAGCATTAAACAGTTCCAAATAATGCGTAGTACAAAGGTCTTGAAACTCATCGACAATAATTTTATCAAAATGGTAATTTTCATTATTTAGCAAAGAAGCCACCTTTTTAGGAAGAACCTCTAAAAAGTACTTCTGCATCCCTACAGCCTCAACCTCACTTGGTTTATACTTATAATGTTTATTCATGTAGGAGTGAAATGTTTGCACTTCAATTTCCGTACCAGATATATTAGCTCTTACATGTTCTGCAAGTCTTTTGTTATAACAAAAGAATCCCACCTTATTTCCATCTCCGGCCGACCTCTTGGCATCTTCCATAGCAATTACAGTTTTACCTGTTCCAGCAGAACCTAGAATGACAATTCTTTCATTTTCTTCAATATCATCCATTACAGATAATTGCTCGTCAGTTAATACAACAATATCTTCCTCTGAGGCTAATATAAAACTTTTCAATGGAACAATACAATCCACTATGGGCCTTAGTATTTTTGCAATCTCTTTCGCAGTATCTCTCTCTAGTGGAGAAGGCACTTTCTTTTTATTATCTTTCAAGTTTCTTTGAAAATTTCTCGAAAGAGATTTGATGAATTTACAATACTCATTTTTATCATCATTTTGTTGCAACCTCCATGGCTCATCTTCAACTATTACATTTTTGGGGAAATTTCTTTCATCCGTAAAAATCACACCATATCCGTACTGAATGTTTAAGCGGCTAAATTTGTCACCACTTTTTTCAACCAATATTTTTTCAACTTCAAACATCGCATCACGGCCCTGTTCAAAGGGTCCACGGATTTTACGATTTTTCTCTCCAATTCGGTTGGTAAAAATCCAGTTAGTCCCATCAAAACCAACTCCACCCGATTTCACTTCTAGTACAAACACTCCATAACCAGGTGCGATAACAATAAAATCAGCCTCGCCAAAAACAACTTTTTTATGATTTGGTAGGCGAAATGAGTGCAACACATACCATTCGTTAGGAGCATTTTTTCTGAAAAATTCAAAAACCTTCTTTTCTCCTGAACTTTTACTATCTTTCGGAAAAACTTTTGGAAACATTGTCGCCATACTAATCTAACTCCTCCATTTTGTTCAATCTGCTTTTCGATATATACTGCTTCTCAAAAACTTCCTCTACTGTGTAAATAGCTACATCACCAACTCCTTCAATTTCTCCTTTTGCAGTTGAACCTGAATTATAAATAATCTGACGGATTTCATTTGTTCTGCTTTTAAGCTCTTTGGTTAACCATTGCCCAGCTTTTATGTGATATCCTTTTATTTCTTCACCAGCATTATAAACAGCGTCAACACTTTCCTGAAAATCTTCTGGAGAGGATAGCTTTGCGATAGCTGAAATAACCTCTTTTTTTTCTGGACATATAGTATCACCGTAAATCCAGTATTTAACCTGTTGGATACTACAAACTGCCCCTACTCCTTTTAGTGCTTCACATACTTGTTCTAATGACTTGCCCTGTGAATAAATTGAAAGAGCTCTTTTCCATACACTAGAGATTTCTCTTAGTTTTTTCATTCCATTAAGTTTCAATAATTCATCAGCTTTTTCTTTAATGATATCTCTTCCACTTTGTCTAACTAATATAATATCTCCATCACACAGTTTTCTAGCCTCTTTTTTTACTGGCTTTTTGTTTTCATCCAACAAGAGGTCTCTTAGTTCAAACAATTTATGTTTTGGATGAAAATATCCAATATAGTCACCCGAAAAGAGTATAGGCACGCACTCTATTGAATCCACAGAATTTTCATTTACTGTTTCACTCTTTACCACAGAACGAATAATGTTCCTCTGGAAACTATAATTATCAATTTCTGTATAATCTTCATCTTCCATCAAATCAGAAACTATATTTGTGTCATAAAAGATATCCTTTTTCTCGTCGAAATGCCATCCGATTTTTACACCAATATTTTTCATGTTTTCGTACGGTAAACATTTTTCAATATGTTTTATATAACTCTTTCGCCAATTGTCTTCAAAGTCATAGAGAACAAAAATCATTTTTTTGTAACAGTATGATTGTTTTATTTTTATGTAATCTTGTTTGCTGAACCAAGAGACAAGCAAAAAATCTGCTTGAATATCATTCTGTGCGTAAAAATCAGAAGTTTTCATTACACGTATTTTTAAAGATGGATATATGTCTGAATAATATTCTTGGAACTCATTAACGTATTCATTTTTCTCTGCAACAAGAATTATAGCGCTTGAATCATCTGGTATTTCGTCAAGTGTTTTGGAGAAAACCTCTATTTTCGGTAAATATTTTTCATTTATTATATATTCAAATTGATTCATAGTATTAGTTACGACAAATGCAATGTCTTGCCCTTCATACAAATCAAATTGGGACTCCCAACTATCTTTAATATCAAGTAATAAACCAAAGTTTTTTTCTTCTGAATCAATAGACACTTTTCCAAAAATTGCTTGTAGTCTGAATTGAAGCATTATTAGCTGTCTCACAATTTTTCTGATTCTTGTATCACCGTCTTCCACTAAATTATTAAGGTGGTTAATGTTCTTCCATATACTCTTAAGTATGTCGAACCTAACTGTCTTCGTTTCAAAATCAGCAAGAGCTGCCTTCGAAACTTTACTTGAAATTTTTCCAAATAATGGTTGTGTATCTGCATCGACCTCTTTTCTTATGAAAATCTCATTTTGTAATGTTAGAGGGCTCCAGTGCCAGAACTCAAATCCTAAAGAAGATAAAATATGAAAGTATTCATATTTCGTTTCAGATACAAATGCAATAAATGGTATGTTCTTTTTAAGGCATTTTATTAGTGCGTCCTTATTATTTATAAGATCGTCCATTTTGTCAATTGTAGAAAAGACAGAATATATTTTATCTGCTATTCCACACTCCTTTATCGCTGAAGCAATATCATCAACTTTTGCAGAAATCGATATTGCGGGCACACCATCCAAGCGTCCCTTGTTATACAATTTAAATCCACCAGTAGCTTCTCCAGTTATTTCGCCATATGCAAGCACATCTTCAAAAGGTATTTCGTTTATCTTTAACTCCTCTACAAACTCTTTAAAATTGTTTTTTGCTGTTAGCAAAACTATGCTTCTCTTTAGTGCAGTGCGTTTTGCTAGAGCTGATTTGATAGTGGAGTTCTGAGGCTCTTCAATTTTTTTTTCAACAATCCTTTTTGAGTCCTTCCACCTTTTATCGGTAGTTACTTCTCCTTCCGTTTTTTCGAGCAAGTAAAAAAGATTGTTCATTGGGGATCTATACACTGTTTTCGTCCCATGCTTCTTGTCCTTTCTATCAGAAGTTATAAATTTAATATACTTTCTATTTTCTTCTATCTCAAAGCCTACAAATTCAATTACAGCTTTTCCTAAACGCAGACGTTGTCCTGGTTCACATTCATTCAAAACGCAACCAACATATCCTTCATTATGTTGAACATTAATAAACCTAAATTATTCATAGTTACATAATTTATCTTCATTAATCTTTATAAACAAAAGAATAATTGATTGTTATTGTTTTCACCTTTTGAATGAAGAAAAAAC
>JGI20163J15578_10000983_pt1 | contig 11758 bp, 8 predicted proteins | sample TergutCu122P1_FD_15578 | JGI IMG/M metagenome (IMG submission 15578)
ATTTCATCTTCTTCAGGCAGGGGCCGGAGGCCTTGGGCAGACGGTGTTGCATCAGTCTTCAAAAAAATACAATATACCCCATAAATTGACTTTGCAAAATTCAAGCTTTACCCTTATAATAAAATAGATATAATTTTGCAGTCTAAAAGTGATACTAATCCGGGATTATTATTAAGGAGTGATTTTATTGAATTTTGATAATATTACATACAGGCCCGAACCGGCGGACGGCCCCCTAGAGCCGGCCTGCACAAAAGAAAAAAAGCCTTCATACCGTTTAGGCATTGATATAGGTTCAACCACAATCAAAATCGTCATATTGGATGAGGACGGCCAATTGGTCTTCGGCAGATACCAAAGGCACCGCTCCGATATACAGGGCACCCTTTTAAATATGGTGACGGAAGCCTGTGAAGAGCTTGGCAATATAGAGTTTCGCCCAATGATAACCGGCTCCGGGGGGCTCTCCCTTGCAGGCTGGGTTGGCGTGGGCTTTATACAAGAGGTTGTGGCCGTTTCCAATATTATAAAAGAAATTGCCCCACAAACCGATGTGGCAATAGAAATAGGCGGCGAAGACGCTAAGATTATATATTTTCAAGGCAGTATCGAACAGCGTATGAACGGTATTTGCGCCGGAGGCACCGGCTCTTTTATCGATCAAATGGCCACCTTATTGCAAACCGACGCTATAGGCCTTAATGAACTTGCCAAAGGCCATAAAATGATTTATCCCATAGCTGCCCGTTGCGGTGTTTTTGCCAAAAGCGATATTCAGCCTCTTATAAACGAGGGCGCGGCCAAGGAAGATTTGGCGGCTTCCATATTCCAATCCATAGTCAGCCAAACCATATCGGGCCTTGCCTGCGGCAAGCCAATCCGCGGCAATGTGGCGTTTTTGGGCGGCCCCCTCCACTTTCTCGACCAGCTTCGCCTGCGCTTTATTGATGTGCTTAAGCTTAGGGATGAGGCTGTTATAGCCCCTGAAAACTCCCATCTTTTCGCCGCAATGGGAGCAGGCCGCTCGGCCTCGGATGAAGCTTTAATGGGCTTTGAAAAGCTTATTGAAAACCTTAAAGGCGAAAAAATAATTGATATGGAAATCGCCCGCTTAGACCCTCTCTTTAACAGCAAGGAAGACTATGATAAATTCAGCGCCCGCCATAAAAAGGCCGAGCTTAAAAAAAGAGACTTAGCTACATATGAAGGGGATGCCTTCTTAGGTATTGACGCAGGCTCAACCACCACAAAAATAGCCCTTATCAGCGCCGAAGGGGAGCTTTTATATTCCTATTATAAAAGTAATGAAGGCAATACCGTAAAGGTTTTAAAAGCCGCCCTTACAGACCTTTTAGAAAAGCTTCCCCCTGCGGTAAAAATCAAAAACTCCGCTGCCACAGGCTATGGTGAAGCCATATCCAAGGCCGCTTTTAATATAGATATAGGGGAAGTCGAAACGGTAGCCCATTACAAAGCAGCCGCCTTTTTCGAGCCTGATGTGGATTTTATTTTAGATATCGGCGGCCAGGATATGAAATGTATGCGCATTAAAGAGGGCATTATAGATGATGTAATCTTAAACGAGGCCTGCTCTGCCGGCTGCGGCTCTTTTATTGAAACCTTTGCCAAATCCTTAAATCAAAGCACGGAGGAATTTGCCGAAATCGCCCTTTTTGCCGAAAATCCTATTGATTTGGGCTCACGCTGTACGGTTTTTATGAACTCAAGGGTAAAGCAAGCCCAAAAGGAAGGCGCCCATGTTGCGGATATTTCCGCGGGCCTTGCCTATTCGGTTATAAAAAACGCATTGCAAAAAGTTATAAAAATCACCAACCCTGCCCAAATGGGCAAAAAGCTCGTTGTCCAAGGGGGTACTTTCTACAATGAAGCTGTGCTTCGCTGCTTTGAAATAATAAGCGAAAGAGAGGCTACACGGCCTGATATAGCGGGGATTATGGGGGCTTTCGGCGCGGCTGTTATTGCTAAGGAGCGGTGCGCCCCCGACCATGAATCAGCTCTCATAAGCCTTGACGCAGTTAAATCACTGCATATGGATGCTTCAAATGTGCGCTGTAAGCTTTGCGAAAACAATTGTTTGCTTACGATAAACACATTCAGCGGCGGCCGCCGCTTTATCTCAGGCAACCGATGTGAAAAAGGCATAGGCAATGCCAAAGCCTTAGAAGGTGTGCCGAATTTGTATGAATATAAGTATAACAGAGTGTTTAATTATACTGCCTTAAGCGCCGATATAGCCAAAAACGGCTTAATAGGCATACCACGGGTACTTAATATATACGAAAACTATCCCTTTTGGCATACATTTTTCACTAATCTTAATTACAAAGTGGTGTTATCGGAGCCATCAACAAGAGAAACCTATGAAAAAGGAATAGAATCCATGCCTTCCGAATCGGTTTGCTATCCGGCAAAGCTTGTCCACGGCCATATTATGGATCTTATCGGCAAGGGATGCGAATATATTTTCTATCCTTCCGTTTATTATGAGCAAAAGGAATTTGAGGATGCGGGCAATTATTTCAACTGCCCTATAGTTACCTCCTACCCGGAGAATATTAAAAACAATGTGGAAGACCTTAGGGAGCTTGGCATAAGCTTTGCCAACCCCTTCCTTAACTTTGGGGATAAGCCTTCCCTCACCAAAGCTCTTATGGCGGAATTTTCGCATTTCGACAAAGCCAAAATTACAGCCGCCGTAGAAGCCGCTTGGAAAGAGCAGGAAAGGTTTAGAGATGATATCCGCCAAAAAGGTGAGGAAACCCTTAAATTCCTTGAAGAGAGCGGTATGCGCGCCGTAGTTCTGGCAGGGCGCCCCTATCATATTGACCCTGAGATAAACCACGGCATACCTGAGCTTATAGCAGGCTACGGCGTAGCTGTTTTAACTGAGGATGCCATTGCTCATTTAGGCAAAGTAGAGCGGCCTTTAAATGTAGTTGACCAGTGGACTTATCATTCCCGCCTTTACGCCGCCGCATTTTATATCAGGGATAAGGAAAAAATCGAGCTTGTGCAGCTTAACTCCTTCGGCTGCGGCCTTGACGCTGTATCCACCGATCAGACCCATGAAATCTTAGCTGCCACAGGCAAAATTTACACCTGCCTTAAAATTGATGAAGTGTCAAACTTAGGCTCTGCAAGGATTAGGATACGCTCACTTTTAGCCGCAATTGACGAGCGGGAAAGAAACGGCGGGATTAGGCTTAAAACCCCCGTTAAACCCCCGCCGCGTATAGTTTTTACCAAAAAAATGAAAAAGAACCATACAATAATCTGCCCTCAGATGTCACCAATACATTTTGATATAGTAGAATCGGCTTTCAGAAGCTGCGGCTATAATTTAGTTGTTATGCCCGCAATTGATAAAGAAGCTATAGATATTGGCCTGAGGCATGTTAATAACGACGCCTGCTATCCTTCTCTCATAGTGGTCGGGCAAATTTTACGCGCCCTTTGGAGCGGGGAATATGATTTAGACAATACCTCCGTACTTATAAGCCAAACGGGAGGAGGCTGCCGCGCAACAAATTATATAGCCTTCATACGCCGCGCCCTTAAAATGACAGGCCTTGAACATATACCTGTAATAAGTGTCAACGCCTCGGGCCTTGAGAAAAATCCGGGCTGGAAGTTTAGCTTAAAGCTTATGAACCGCGCCGCTATGGGTATGGTTTACGGTGATATGCTTTTGCGCATGGTTTGCCGTGTACGCCCTTATGAGGCAGTGGAAGGCTCAACCAACGCCCTCCATGATAAATGGACAAAAATTTGCCAAAANGCTGTAACCAAAGGCTCNTTCTCCGANTACAAGAAAAATATATACCAAATGGTNAATGANTTTGACAACCTCCCTATTTTGGANATCCAAAAACCCAAAGTGGGAGTCGTTGGGGAAATTTTGGTCAAATTCCACCCTACTGCAAATAATGATGTAATCACNCTTATAGAAAAAGAGGGCGCCGAAGCCGTNGTGCCCGATTTATTGGACTTTTTNTTCTACTCTTTACATAATAAGGAATTTCAGGTGCAGCATTTGGGTACGCCGAAATGGAAGAACACCCTTGCAAAAGCCGCAATTAAAGCCTTGGAGCGCTACCGCCATCATATGAAGGACGCCTTTACTCAATCAGAGCGCTTCAGCCCTCCCGCTCATATAGAAAAATTGGGCGAACTTGCGGCCCCAATAGTATCCCTCGGCAACCAAACAGGGGAAGGGTGGTTTTTAACTGCTGAAATGGTGGAGCTTATCCACTCGGGGGCGAATAATATAGTTTGTGTTCAGCCTTTTGCCTGCCTGCCCAACCATGTTACGGGCAAAGGGATTATTAAGGAGCTCAGAAGGCAGTACCCCCTCTCCAATATTGTCGCAATCGACTATGATCCGGGGGCCAGTGAGGTTAATCAGCTAAACCGCATAAAGCTTATGCTCTCGGCGGCCAAGCGCAATATGGAGACAGAGAAGGAAAATGCCGCCGCCAAAACCCTGTCCCTTACCGCTCATTCGTAAAGATGCGGGGATGGGTTTTGCCTTGCTCCCTCTGCTTGTGATGCAATGCAGAATTTATATTTTAAATAATTACAGGGGAACACCTTATGATTAAGCATACAGTTAAGTTAATTGTACCAAAGGCTCGTGCAGTGCAATTTTATGATTTTATGATAGAGCCTTGCAGCCAACGATATAGCCAGTGGTGGCCGGGTGAGCATTTACAGTTTCACATTGTAAAAAACGGTGACGAAAATCATCTTGGCGATATAGTGTTTATGGACGAGTATCTGGGCAAAAATCGCCGCTTAACCGGTTACGCTATCGTAAAAACAGCAACTCGCCCAAATAGAATTGAGTGGCAGATGAAGAAAGCGGGAATACGGCTTCCGGTTGTCGTGGAGCTTGAATTGAGCGATTCCCATGAAGGTGTTAGATTAAAACACGAACTGCGGATTGGTTATTCGGGCGCAGGGCGATTACTTGACCCATTCATAAAATTATATTTCAATAAGTCTTATCGAAAAGCACTTGAGGAGCATTGTAAAATCGAGTGGTTCAGATTAGCTGAATATCTTGCAGTATAAGCATGACAGACAGCAGCAGATAACAATCTCTAATAAATATTTTCTGTAAACAGGCAAAATCCGCAAGCAAAGCACGCGCCGCCATTATATTGCCCGCCGGGAAAGGAACCAATATGTACAACAAATTTTCGGAAGTATATGACAATTTTATAAATATAGACTATGGCTCATGGGTGAAATATATCGAAAGCCTTTGGGCTAAATTCGGCTGCAAGCCAAATCTGGTGCTGGATTTAGCCTGCGGCACGGGTAATATTACCATCCCCCTTGCAAAAAAGGGCTATGATATGATAGGCTTGGACTTGTCTGAGGATATGCTTTCAATGGCCCGCTCAAAAAGCCGGGAGCTTGAAAACATCCTCTTTACCTTGCAGGATATGCGCAGTTTTGAGCTTTACGGCACGGTGGATGCGTGTATATGCATGGTTGACTCTGTTAATTATATACTCGGTGAAGCCGAGCTTTCGGAGGTTTTTCGCCTTATCCGCAATTATTTAAACCCCGGCGGCCTGTTTATTTTTGATATAAATACAAAGCATAAATTCCAAAACATTCTTAAATCCAACTCCTTTTGCGATATTACAGAGGACGCGGCTTTAATATGGGAAAATTATTATGACGAAGACTCACAAATCAACGAATATATGGTCAGTATTTTCCTAAAGTCAAAAAACGGCCTTTATGAGCGCCATGAGGAATTTCACAGCCAGCGGGCATATGAGGCGGAATATATATGTGAAGCGCTCAAGGCCTCAGGCTTTGAATTATTGGCCCAATATGACGCCCTCACCTTTGATAAACCCCGCAAAGAAAGCGAAAAAGTTTTTTTTGTTGCCGGGAACATTGTTTAGATATTTAAATTTAAAAGATTCGGGAGATATTTTTATGGACTATTCACTTCTTGTCAGCGCGGCCGGCGGCCAAATACGCGGATTTTTCGCAGACACAAAAGAAAGCGCCGAAGCCGCCCGCAAAAATCATAATACCACCCCTGTTGTAACCGCCGCCGTAGGCAGGCTTTTAACAGGCACAGCCATTATGGGGCTTATGCTTAAAAATGATAAGGACTTGCTAACCGTATCCTTTAAAGGAGACGGCCCCATTAAAGGTCTTATTGCCACAGCCGACTCTAAAGGCAATGTAAAGGGCTATGCTTATGAGCCTCATGTGGTATTGCCCTTAAAACCCAACGGAAAGCTTGACGTGGGAGGCGGGATAGGCGCGGGTCATATTCATATAATAAAAGATATGGGCCTTAAGGAGCCTTTTACAAGTACTATACCCCTTATAAGCGGCGAAGTGGCCGAGGATATGACAAGGTATTTCGCCGTGTCCGAGCAAATTCCCTCTGTAGTCTCTCTCGGAGTTTTGGTGGATACGGACTTATCCGTTAAATATTCGGGCGGCTTTGTGGTGCAGCTCATGCCCGGCGCAACAGATGATATTATAGATAAATTGGAAGACAACCTTAAAACCCTTGACTCTATTACAAATATGATGGGAAAAGGCTTAGGCCCCGAGGGTATTATGAACACTGTTCTTAAAGGCCTTGAGCCCCGCATTAACGAAACAAAGCCCATCCGCTTTTTCTGCGGCTGCTCTAAAGAAAAGGCCAAAAGTGCCCTCCGCCTCATAGGCCGGGAAGAAATTAAGGATATTTCGGATACAGAAGGAAAAGCCAATATCCACTGCCATTTCTGCAACAGCGACTATGCTTTTTTAAAGGACGAGCTTTTGGAGCTTATGCAGGAGGAAGAATAATCCTCGGCTGGGATTGGTGAGAGCCGGTGCAGTAAAGGGTGGTCATATTGGGCGATGGCTTGTTAGAGTTTGCTTAAAGTACGGTTAGCGCACAAGCTTATATTCTCAGAAGGTGTCAAGAGTGCTTTAGTTAGTGCAGTTGTTGACAAAGAGATGTATTTATGAAAATTCTTCTTATTCAGCCTAAAATAAATAAACGGCCTGTGGATTCGGATTTCAAAGCGCGCATGTCGCCTCCGCTTTCGTTGCTTACACTTGCAAACTTAACACCTGATGAACATGAGGTTATAATCGTTAATGAGAATATAGAAAATATTGATTACAACTGCGGCGCAGATTTAGTGGGTATTACAATTACATTAGATGTAAGGCCTCGTGCCGGCCAAATCGCTGCCGAATTTCGGAAGCGCGGCATACCCGTAATAGCCGGAGGTATCCACGTTACTTGCTGCCCTAAAGATTGCCTTGCTTGTTTTGATGCTATTTGCATTGGGCCTGCAGAAAGGGTGTGGGCAAAAATAATACAAGATACAGAAAACGGTTGTCTGCAAAAACAATATTGTGATATGAAAGATTTCCTTGGAGCCGAAATCGTTTCTCCGATGTATGCTCTGATTGAACAGCGGGAATATCTTTACAATAATGTGGTTTTAACAAGCAGAGGCTGCCCCAATCGTTGCAGTTTTTGTTACAATAGTTGCGAAAACAGGCTATATCAACGCCGTCCTGTTTCTGATGTAATAAGAGATATAAAGTCTTTTGGCACTAAACATATACTTTTCGTTGATGATAATTTCATTGGCGATCCGGAATATACAAATGTATTATTAAATGAGATTGACAGCATGAACTTAACTTGGAATGCAGCGGTAACAACAAATATTCTTGAATACCCTGCTTTGCTTGACCTTATGAAAAAAACCGGCTGCAAGAGTCTGTTTATTGGCTTTGAATCTATAAACACAGCGTCTTTGATAAGTGTAAATAAAGATAATAAAGTTAAGAGATATGAAGAGCTTGTCGAGGCTATACATAGCAGGGGCATAATGATTAACGCCAGTATGGTTTTTGGATTAGACGGAGATGACAATGACATATTCAGACGTACCCTTGAGTGGTTGGTAAAAATGCGGATAGAAACATTAACATCTCATATACTCACACCTTATCCCGGAACGGAATTATATCGAAATATGCAGACAGCAGGACGGATTCTTGATTATAACTTAGAAAAATACAATACTGCAAACGTGGTTTTTAAGCCTGCCGGAATGACAATAGAAGAGCTCGAGAAAGGTTACTACTGGATGTACAAGCAGTTTTATTCATTCAAAAATATTATCCGCCGTTTTCCTCGAAATAAAGAACAGCGTATGCCTTATTTGCTTTTTAATTTATTTTATCGAAAGTTTGGCCGTATTACTTTTTTAGTTACACGCTTTGTTCCTGTGGAAAAATTAGGAACGCTCGCAGCAAAAATTTCATACAAANTCTAATGTTATAATTACGAAAATCCGGGCTGTGATATAGTTAAACTCTCGGGCGCCACAGGCGTCCCCACACGAAAAGGGAGAGTTCCANCCTGCGGTTGGAATCGGCCCTAATGGGCCGCCCGCTATGGCGGCTAATATTAGAATANATAAGAGATGGCCGTATAGGCTCNTCTTTTTTGTAATACTTGCATCCGACAAAATCTTTATAGACAATGTAAATTTAAACATGTACCGACATATTATAAAAAAACAGTAACCGAGGTGGCGTATGAGGCTTACAATCTCAACGGGAAGCTATATGAACGAGCTTATGGATTGGATAAGGGTAAATAATTACAATAATTATATTGTAAGTATTGAAGCAGAAAACAACAACTGCTTTGTAAGCTTAAATGCCCCGGAAGGCTTTGCAAGCAGCATAACAAGCCTCTTTGAAACTATTATACTTGAAAAAAACCAAGTAGCCAAAGTCCACGACAGACTCCGGGAACTCCTTTCAAATATAGTTTTCGAGCCCGGCAAAAAAGATATTATTCATCTTGTCAACAAACATATCTCAGAGTCTGAGCATATTAATCTGGAAGGCTTTGTAACCTTCAGGCTGGGCAGCTACTCCCATAGGATAGACCTTGTGCTGTATGCCGCCGTGAAAAATGCCATCATTTCCACATAGCAGCCGGCAAGAGCATAAATAAGGCTGTATCTACGATTAGTAAAAATCGTAGATACAGCCTTTGTGCCTTACTTATACTATAGTTTTACTCAACCCAGTACATCACATTTAAGTGAAGCGCACCTGCGGAAGAAAGCTCGGGAACCACAAGATTTGAGTTGAAAGCTCTTAAAACAAATGAATGGTGAGTAGGAATACTTCCTGTATGCTCATTAGCCACTCTTGAAATCTGGCCGTAAAGAGCAAGCCTTTCATCTTGGTCAATTGTAGTAATTGCCCGGTCAATTAAATCGCTGAGTTCGCGGTTATAAACACGGCTTCTGTTAGGGCCGTTAATACTGTCAATATGAAGTACCGCCCTTACATTTGCAAGGAAGGTTGGCAAGGTAGCGCCGCCGAAAGCCGCTTCAAAATCGCCGTCGGTTGTTACTGCAAGCATTGTTGCAAGGTCTGTCATTTCAATAGTAACAGGGATTCCAAGGTCGGCAAGATTAGCCTGAACAACTTCACCCATACGCCTTCTCTCGTCGTTACTGGCAATGATGCTAAAGCCAAGTGTTGCCGGGTCAATACCTGTTTCGGCAAGCAAAGCTCTTGCACCTTCGGGGTCAAAGCTGTATGTACCCTCGTCGGTAGCCCCTGCAAACACTGTAGGAACCTGTGACCAAGAAGGCATTACAAAGCCTTCCCAGCCGACTAATGCCATTGCTTCTTTGTCAATTGCCATACCCATGGCGCGCCTTACTCTTTGGTCGCTAAATTGCGGAAGGTCGTTATTTAACAGCAGTTTATTATGCGCCACACCGGGAATCATTACCATTTCAATATCCGGATGTGCTTGAAGCCTTGTTATATCAGTAGGCGCCACATACATAATATAGTCAACCTCACCCATTTCAAGGGCTATTGTTCTCGAAGCGCCTTCCGGTATGATTCTCCATGTTACCGATTCGACTCGGGAGGCTCGCTCAACATCAAAATATTCCTCAAAAGCAGTATGATGCAAGGAATCGCCGGATCTCCAATATTGGAATACATACGGGCCCGTGCCGATTGGCAGCTCGTTAAAATCATGGCCTTGTTCAATTAATGAGCGGGGCATTATCATATTCCCCGAATGAGCCAAATCCGTAAAAAGCATGGAATTGGGCTCCCCGGTATTTACCCTGAGGGTAAGCGGGCCTATAGCCTCATATTCATAAACACTCAAGCGCTCTGCACTGGTGTAAGGATAATTTCTCACATAATCCCAAGAAGCAACAACATCATAGGCAGTCAATACCTCACCGTTATGGAATAGTACGCCTTCATGAAGNGTAAACTCGAAAACGGTGTCGGAAACNGCTACCCATTCACTCACCAAATCGGGAATTGCCAAAAGAGTGTCGGCGCAAATCTTGAAAAGGCCGTTAAAATTCATAACATTCATATATCCGCCGGCTACGGCCCTGTGCCTTCCGGGTGCAACCGAAGGAGGTTCATCTCTTGTACCTACTATAATACCTCTTTGTAATCCTGCCTCAATTACCGGAGCAGGCTCAGCGGCAGGAGGCGGTGCAGGCTCGGCTCCGGCAGGGGGCGTAACGGGAGGCTCGGCTGCGGCAGGAGGCGGCGCGGCAGGGGTGCAGGCCGCGAGAGTGCCTGTTAACAAAATTACGGCCAACAAAGTACCTATACTTTTTTTCAGCATCATAAAAATATCACTCCTTTTTCATAATGAACCCCTATTTAAAGGCGGCTCCCATACTTATGGCAGAATGTTAATTGTTTTTTTGAAAATTGGTATTGCCGATTTAACCGTTAATGCAAAAAATGGTAATACCTATTTTAATTAATAGTATAACATAGACTGCATATCTGTCAATCCTTAAATAAAATTTTAAGTTGCATTGCCAAAACTGCTTTAAAATCTTGCAAAAATAAAGGCGTATAAAAATAAGTTTAAAAATTAAACTTACTCTTACACGCTTTGATTGTTAAAAAGCAGCCGGGCCGTGAATTATAGTCACCGGTTCAAAAGCATGGTGGATAATTATTCTTGCTGTGATGCAAAGGTTTTAGTCATGTAGGCGTAGTGCAATTACAGTGAGTTGTGCTAATGCCTCTGCGCGAATGACGTTATCTTGTGGTCTGAAAAAACCATCGAAACCGGGGCGGGAAACTCCCAGCTGTCTTTCGCCAAGGGTTCTAGCGGCCGTTAGCGCCCAAGGGGATATAAGCGGCCTATCTCCAAAAACCGGGGGGAGCATACCTGCATCAGGTAGAACACACCACCACAATCTAAATGCATCTAAATAGCGAAAAACAATCACTGACATCTGCTCATGGGTAATATATGCATCAGGCATTAAATCTCCGTATTCGTTGCCTTGGATAATGCCTAGTTCAACAGCCCAGTCAAGATAGCGCGTATAGAACTCACCAACACCGGGCGTTCCGATGGTTTCATTCCCGTACTCATGCAACCGCCCAAGCATGGTGATAAACTCCGCACGTGTTACATTTCGGTAAGGCTCAAAACGTCCATCATCAACGCCTTCAATCAAGCCAAAGCGAAAGCCGTTCGTAACATGGCGGTAAAACCAATCACCCGGTGAGACATCTTCCATATTTGCGGCAAATGTTACGGTAGGCAGCAAAAGCGTAATTATTAAAAAAATAGAAATAGACTTGCGTATTAATTGATTCATTGCACATCCTCCTTTGTGTTTATTAGAAATTCTACCTTAAGGAAGGT
>JGI20163J15578_10000985_pt1 | contig 11752 bp, 3 predicted proteins | sample TergutCu122P1_FD_15578 | JGI IMG/M metagenome (IMG submission 15578)
ATAGTATTTTTCTGTGGAGTAAATCCAAATTGTCTGTCTGATAGTAAGTCGTGCTTATATAGGTGATGATTAATCCTGTTGATTAGCATCTTCTCAAATATCTTACCCCCTATGTTTAAGGGGCTAATTGGACGGTATTTAGATGAATTCCATATGTTGGTGTGAGGTCGTATAATATTGTTTCTCTTTACGGAGGAAATATGTCGCGGAGAAGGTCGTGGTATATGAAGGGTTACCATGATCATAAACTATGACTCATATTATATATTTTCTTCCAGGAAAAAAAAAATGGCTGAGCTTTGAGAAACATACTGCCTTTTTATTCCACTAGCAATCCCGTAAAAAGAAAGTGAAGCAACAAGGCTGGCCTAGCTTTTATGCGGTCTGGTTGAAATAGATTCGGTAGAGAGGAAAATATAATATCATTCGGGGACTGTGGTGCCTATAACACAGAAATGTACGTCCACTTTATCAATGATTGTGATTGTATGTGGGAGGGGAAATTGGTGTTCATGCAGCCAGCAAACCGGCGAACCGCTCATTCCGGTGGAAGACAACGTCACGCCCAGAAATCACTTCCATTTGTAGTCCAATTCTTTTATCATCTCTCTTGTTATCTCTCACACTTTCCCTCATTCTATATCTCTATGGCTGTGTGTGTATCTCTAACGTTCTTTCAATGACTTTCCGTGTGCTGCTTCTGCCACCCTATCAAATCTCACTTTCACTTTGCTTTTAATACTCATAAGCTAAAATTCACAGCTGGATTGTATTTCAGAACAAATTCGTTTGAGCTCAACAAAAGATAGCTGCTGTCTCTCCCTCTCGACTATATTCCCGACTACTGCAGATAAAATCAATTTTCTAGCGTGTTCTCTATACTCTAGTGCGTTCAAAATACAAAGGTAGAGCATTGCGCCTGTTAAATGCATGTCCCTTCGTAACTTACATGTTATTCCAACCAAAACACATTAGTAACACTGTGCAATTTTATTGTATGGTGTATCCTCCTACATGTTTCGGCTAAATTTAGCGATCTTCAGAGAGATTATTAACACAAAGGGATTCTCAGTTCGGTGTAGTAACATGTTGTAGCCAACGAGTTAGTACGGATCGCATGCCACTACGCAACATGTGATACGTCCACAAAGATTACGTACTACAGTATACGTTTTACACCAAATCTATCATAGGAAAGCAAAATTTAATTTGTATTCTATAACATCACGGAGGGTTTGATCATATTTAATTAGGGTTACGGGAATGCGATCTCTATACGTTCGAATATGGTTGTACTTTTAGACTTTTTGGAAAAATTAGTGTAAATAATGTGATAATGCAAAAAAATAGTTCTTAATAAGAGTCGTCTGCTCTTAATTTATATTAGTACCCTGATTTTAGCTTCTGTATACGTAACTTTGATTAATCTTTTAAATCTTTTATATTGAAATTTACTGAGTTGTCGACTACGATATATTCCTGCATCAAATGTAGAATTCCAGTCGGTAATATTCTCCATGAAGATAGCTAGGTATGATGAAAAAATGTTGGAGGGTTTACTGTAAGATAATAGAATTGTATAGAGCTAATAATTGCAGTTAGTTGGAATAAAATGTAAGTTAATATGTTTATTGTATGAAAAATGTATAATATTAAATGTTACTTCGTCTCTTCTTGTATAACAAATCTGGAATCACTGAAAGGATCTCAAGCAAGCTCCATATCAAGAGCTTCAATGGAAAATGCTTCCATGCTTTCTAATTTTGTTAAAACTGGAAAATCAGAAGGGAAGCTTTACATGGACACTATCGCGTCATATCATATGTCGAGAGTAAACCCTCCCTACCGCATCTAGTGTGAAGTATTTATTGGATTAAAAGAAGTTTCACAATTAATTTTACATATATGCTACATTCAACGCACATTTCCATTACTGTTGAGGTTTACGAGATAATCATATAAAAGGAAGCTTTGGTAACACCAACACATGCGCAACTCCAAAATCTATGTATTTTTCTAGTACTTAGCTTCTACATGTTTCGGCATTGTCGCCATCTTCAGAGATCTTACGACAAATTTTTTTAAAACGTAGAACAATAAATAGTTTACAATAAATATACATTTTTTGTGATGTAAAAAATGCAGTCTCCCAATCCACGCCAAACAACACACATCTTACGAGGACGAAATGCAATTCAAATCAACAATAGACGCTTGTAAACAAAACCTAATTGTAACGGAAAATTATAAATCTTTTAATCATAGCAACAAACAATTATATTACCTCCGTATTAACAACAATAATTTATATTATATACACACACATATATATATAGTACTTTTAACCACAATCTGCACTATTGCCATCACAAGAAATACATATTTACTGTAAATTCTTTATTGCAGNAAGGTTTAAAGAAACTTTGGTGTAATCTCCATGAATATGGCGACAATACCGAAACAGGTAGGAGCAAAGGAATATANAAATACATAGACTGTGGAATTGTGCATCTGTTGGTGTCACCAAAGTTTTAATATATCATAATGCACGGAATGAAGGATTAAAATTAAATAAAAGGAAGTCAAAACTCAGGAAATGTTACCCACGCGCACATTTCGCAAGTTTATTTTTGGTCCTTGGCAGTGAACGTCACCCTGGTGGCTGAGTTATGCAGTAAATAAGTAAGAATTAAAAGGCAAGTAATGTTATATTTGTTAATGACAGCAGATTAGTGTGCAAGGAATGTACAAATTTTTACGTTGCCAATCCCGGTAAAATTTGGATTGCGGTCTGCTGCTTAGAGAAAGTATTCCGTAAGAACGAGCAGTTCTTCCCTCATACTACCCTAAAACTACTTAATATTTCACCTGCCATATATGTAAATTTTCTCACTCGTATCGTGTAAATTGGACCAAAAATACCAGTACTTTTATAGAAACAATTACTTGCCCCCCCCCCTTCCCCCACCAACCGATTGGCTTTTATTTGAAATGGATATAGAATGAAAATTCAAAGCATTTCTCCCTTTGTATGGGGAGAAAAATTTTGTTACATTTTCATTTAGTCGAGCAGACTGTACGATATTATAATAGCTACATGTAAATAAGCCCTGCATATTCACGTTTCGCCACCAGAATGCCAAAAACACTCTCAATGTACAGGCAGCTATTAAATCCCGAAGAGCATTTTTAAAGATAAAGTTCAAGCTTTTCCTGTACTTAATTAAATACCATACCAAAATTACCTACGGAGGAGTGATAATTATATTAATACGGCCTTCTCATTATTACCCTTTATTTTACAAAAGCCGTGTCTCGATTTTATTCGACAGAACAAATTAGGATAGTCCATAACGATCAGCCATAACATCGACATATTGTAACTCATGGATTCAGCCCACATTTAATATAATTTTTGCTTGTGTGTTGATATGATTGATATATTTTCTCTGTTCAAACAACGTGTTCGCTATTGTGAATATGAAATTAGAGACCCCTTCGTAAATTTTAAAACACTCTTACGTAATTTTTCAATTATAATTTAATTCCATTGCAAATTATGTTCACACGTTGTTTCAATTACGTCAGAGTGATTTCAGTACCACCCTATGGCTCTAACAAATTAACTTATCCCAGTGTCATATTAAATATTCTGCAATATGCAGATGGAGCAATTACACGCATAGCTCATAACCAGGAGCAAAACAAATTACTTTTTCTTGGCCGTACTCGCGATGATTATTATTCTTCTCACGTTCGTTAGAGGGAAATATTCATTTTATTCACACACGTCATTCCACGTCATCAATTACACAGTCATAAGCTGCCTAAAATTTATGGTCATTTTGCTTTGCAGCAAAGAGGAGTTGCCGAGAAAAATACAAAACCCTGTCTATGTGTTTCACTTGAAATTCATATATCGGTTATTCGTACTGTCTACAGTTTGCACGTACAGGTTATGGACAGCTCTGATAAATGATTCTGCAGTTCGTAAATGGCCGTCTTCAAGATTTGTTTGTTTTACTTATATTTGTTTAACAATTTTTTCATTATCTCAGAAATCATACCGTCAAAAGCTTAGTTGGTATGTGAATAGTGAGTTGTGAAAGAAAGAGGGCGTTAACGTATTGAATTAATTATGCCGGCACCTGTCTGGAGTAACTGAAAAAAACCCACAGAAACTTCAGCACACCCTTTCGAGATATTAATAAGAAATAATTGTTATCAAATATGTAATATTTTAGTTTTTATTTCGACCAGCAATTCACAATATATATGTTATGTTAACAATATTTATATTACAATATAAATACTGTTAAAATAAAAAGTATATTGTACGTTGTTGGTTGAAATAAAAAAAACTATATCAAGACGCAAGTTACATACACATACATAAAAATGGGTAATAATTTAATTCCACAACTTAGAATTTTTCTAAAGAATGTAACATAGTCACACACCTTGTCGAGAAATTACCCGTACTTTCCGGGACCCAATGAATCGTTGTCGTATTCACATAGCCCAACACTGTCAAACGGACCCTGGGACCCAAATAGCTTCTTATAGAGAAACTTACGCGGGCTCTTTCCTTAGGGATAATGCGGCATGGACACGAAACTGGCCGCTCATTTCTACAGAATGCAGCGATAAAGAATGCGTGGAACTAGGCCTCCATCAACCCGTTTATCTTCACAGCGTGACACTTGATTATAGAAACAACTTAAAATGCCTGATACGATACCACGCCTATTCCATTAATACTCCTTTCAATATTATTTCCTCATCTGACAATTTAATTTGCACTCTACTGTGCACCCCTCCTCTTATGTCCTGTGTCACACATTATGACTAGACACAAATTATATGCTGTAGGTTTAATTGTGGCGTGAAATACATTGTGCTACAACTTCCGTATTCGAAATAAATAATAATTTACACTGCCACGTGCACAAAAGCACGCATGCTTGAACGTAGCCTAAATGGATAAATGTACGACCAGAACTTCGCTTGCACTCCGTAACTAGAAGTATTCAACCAACTATTTAGCAGTGAGGTCAACAACCCGTCAGTAAACTATATACTATTGTCGATAGTAGGCGATTCGAGGCTCATAGACTCTCGTGCTCAAATACGGAGCCGCTCACCCCAGCTGTTGGGGTATTACTGGGTATAATATGACTGCAGTATCAAATAATTTTCCACCACCTGATGCCGAATACTCGTATATATCAAAGGAATTTGAAATACAGAAGTAATTTGCAGTGTCACTTTAAAACCAGAATTTCCTTCCAAAGTAACTTCCAATTCATAATTAACTTGCGATGACACAGTAATTTGCCAGATAACCCACAATATAACTTTAAACTTAGCAGTAACTTCCAGTAACCAGTTCTCACATTAAATTCCAGTCACATAGTCAGAACTCACATACTTCCAATGACACAGTCATTTGTCAAATGAAACCCAATATAATTCTCAATGTCACGTTCAGTTGTAACGTAACTCCCAGTGACACGTTCATTTCCCAGATAACAAACATATAATTTTAAATTTAGCAATAACTTCCAATGAGCCATTCAGTACTAAAATAACTACCAGTGACACAGTTCTGAATTAACTCCCATAAAACTTTAAATTCAGAAACAACATCCAATGATACAGTCAGTTCTTAAGTAACTTCCAATGAGAAAATTCTCAAAAATTATCCAATGAAATTTATAATCCAGCAATGACTTCCACAGAAATCTTCGGCAAGATAAAACCATTGTTCCCAAAAGAATACTCAAAAACTATATTTATTTATTTACATCTACATTTTCTACGTGTTTTGGTTTATAACAGACCATTTTCAGGGACATATTCCTTGACAGAATTCGAAATTACTAACGGTTTCAGTATCTGTGCAGTGCACTCATTGAAACGTAGCAGATGATGGGCAGTTTGAAAGAAAACAATGCGGTCAAACGTGATTTGGTAAAAACAGATTTAGAAAATTGTAACACATACGTGAAGTTTCTCTTAAAACCTTACAATAGTTTAATATGTTTAAACCAGCATGATATATAAATAAATACATTAATTTACTTTCGTAATTAGTGGGAGAGAATTTTGTTGCTTTTTAAATTGAGTTTGGGATATGTTAGCACAGGTGCACAAATCCTGGGTACCAGGTAGCCGTGGCGACTACGTGGGTTCTCAGTACGAAAAGCTTCTTGCCACAGTTTTCACGCCTAGACTTTCCCGGTGGCACCTAGAATTTTAGACAACGTGCGCAATCCTGCAGTAATAAGCGCAACTCCATTTGATGTGAGGTCAAAGAGGCGTTTTCATGCGACGAAGCTCCACAGCTGGATCTCTGACTTGTGCCCTGTACACTGCAATGTAGTTAGATGTAAATAACATCAAATTGCCCAAATTAAAGAAATATTATTTAAATACTTTTCGGGAAATACATGAACAACAAAAAATATTAATTTCAGGTTACCACCGTGCATCATTATTATTATTATTAGCACTTTTATTAACCAACTAATGCAAAAAGTGTGTTTGAAGATTCCGTTCTTGTGGTATTTAACCCTGCGTCACGAGGTAATATACCCTAAAAAATTCTTCTAGCCTTGACTCTTGAAAATAAAGACAGTACTTACCTTCGAAAAGGGAAGCGGATTTGATTACCCCGTGACGCAAGGTCATTTTCAAGAAGAAAGAATCCTCAGCAACACCGCTGTAAAAGCCTCAAAACTGACAGTTTTAAACCACCAATTTAGTTCTCCATTAGAACGCACTTACTGGTAACTCCACTATTTAAGAGAAAATGTAATTATAAAAGTACGCATATGCACACAAACATTCTGGTTTTTCTATGCTGAAATTGTATGTAATTCTGTTTATGTGTGCACAAATATTTTGTATCCAAATTTTGTATTTCTAACTTTCAAACATTAGCTTAATTCTGATTAGTTCACTCATATTCTAACTACAATAACAAATGTCTTTGATGTGCCTTAACTTAAGATACGTCACATTAGAAGACCTAATACCAAAGCAGCAAAACTTGTGTTATGCAGGTTTTCTGAGCAAAATATTCCGTTTTTTCGTCATAACTACTGGAATTAGGAAGAAAGGCAACATCAAAATTCAAACAGATTATATAAAGTGCTTTGTTAATAATTATGATTTAAATTTATGCGTTTATTGCAAATATTATGCCCCTTAGGACATAACGCATATAATTATTTTAAGACTTTCTAGGTTCAGGTTCCTTGCGAAAGAGAACTTTTACATGTATATAGTAAGATATACGAGTTTTATGGAACACCCTTCACAAATCTGAGAGCCTTTAGCTTTGCCCGATATTTTAGATACATTTTCCCAGAAGATGATTCCTTAATAGACATAAATATGTTGAAAAGAAATAAATAAAAGAATGATTAATGTATCCTCTTGCAAACAATGATTGTACGTATCTTATTAAATACTATTAGAGTTTTGTAGCCTGCGCGAAATGAACACTTTCAAAAGAGATAAACTTCTCGTTATGCGGTATATACATTAAGATATACATGGCGTGCAGAAACACAACGTGAAATTTGACTGCGTTAAATGAAGTGCAACTAATTAAATAACGCCTTGGAAAAGGCTCCTTCTTTAGAAGCTGAGAGTAACTCAATTAGCCAAGAAGTTTCCTGCATCTTATGCAACCTGAAATTCCAGTACGTTAATCGCAAGTGTGTTACTGCTCCTTAGTGTGAGGTATATAGAACCAGTCCACATATTACTAACTTATTTTTCTTAAAGCAGGTGGGATTATTTGTCAAATTACACGCACAGATCTTTGGTCTAAACATCTTTAAAACTGATTTGTTTGTTTGGAAATTGTATGGCACATTCTGTTCAACAACCCACTACAGCGTCCAATAATATTGTACTTTTCTACATTAAATTCACCTATTTAATATTTAAAATCCAATTCTTGCCTCACACGGAGCACAGTGCGTCTGAATTTAAAAGTGCAGTCACTTAAGGCAGTGTCAGAAAATAATACGTGTTTATTCGAGCGGCGCAGTGGGTCAAGGCACTGCGCTACAAGCCGGAAGGTCGCGGATTCGTTTCCTAATTGAGTCATTGAGATTTTTTTTAAATTATTTCCTCCGGCCGCACCTTGGCCTTTGTATTTTGGATGTCTATTGGGGGTAAAGGTAGCCAGTTCGTAAGGCTGACAACCTTACCACCTTCATGTGCTGATTGTCTAGAAATTGTGGGAAACTCAAAATCCAGTAGTCATAGGAAACATATAGCCATACTACGTAATCCATATTCCACGCAATACATCGCCTATACAGTGCTTGATCAAACAAATTTTAAATCAATAATAAATAATCAGTAACAAGCAATAAATAAATAATCAATGACAAGCAAACAGTAAATAATTAATGATTACGTATAATTCATTGTGCATTTTTTATCAAATAGTGTATGTACAATTACAATGTGTAGGAAAATGCACAGTTCCTTAAAGTTAAGGCAGATGGTACTTGTAACTACCAATGTTCTTTCAAGGTTTAACTAACAATGTAATAGGAAGACACGAATGTTCGTCACCTGTATTACTCAAAGCCCGTCACTGTCAACAGTGCTAATCCATTTCCAAACACCCCAAGTCCTCGTACCTTACGCATTGATATCACACTTACAGAAATCTCCAATGTCACGCTTTTACATCCCAGTGGACGTTTCTACACAACAACAACGGCAATAACTTAGGTGGAACGGAATTACGGAACGGAACGCATGACATGTTCCACGACATATGAGAGAAACCAAAGTATTTGTTTTATTTCCGATAATATCAGGAAATGGAGAATTTAAAGAGGTCAATTTAAACTAGAATTTGAAGGGCTGTTTTGTACTGCTGTAAACCTTATCAAAACGACTGTAACATTTCCAAGGAGAAATAGATTCCTTGTAGCTAGTTAGATTTCAATATCATATTTATTTGTTTGTTTATTTATTTACATTAACCTGCAGTCTCTAAGATTATTTAGCACTGACATGCAGAAGATTGGAGTTTTAATGTGGAAATACTTATTCGCAGTTCAGTGTGGTACTATGCAGATATTCAAGAGACCGAAGAAAGCAACGTACATCCTCAGGACAGCCGGTCTCCGGAACCTAGATCTGGAACCCCCCCCAATACGATTAAAGGCTGAAAAGCTCGACCGCGACATCTTATTTAAAACGCTGTGATGTAGAATTCTTAAAGACGTAACATCCGATCTACATGATGTCTGAGTTCTGTGAGAGCTGCCATTTTGGATGTGCACTGTTGCAACGTAAGGGTGATTCCTTCAGGTGGCTTTCCGAGTATTATGGTAACGACTCCAGTCCCTCATCTCACGCCACATAAACTCTGCAGTTGACAGTTTCATAAATAACAGAAAACTTACTACCTTTTTTCAACTGCTATGCTGCGTGACTTGGAAAGAGGGCAGATGGGACATTAGAACGAATATAGGGTGGGCAACTGGTGCTAGGNAAATCGGTCGTCGCGGCGCTGTTGCTTGATGTAGAAGGCGTGACCGGTCAGAACACAATTTTTCGTAAATGCTACAAATACATCCTCATTACAATATTCNCAAATGTAAATATCCTATATATTGTCAATGCAGGTATGGGCTGCATAACGAGGTTTCCGTCAACGACGGACCGCATAAACGACGGTGGTCCCATAATAATATAATATTATATTATATTATAATAATACTTACCATTATGTTACAACTGCCTACAGTATTCAGTACAGTAACATGTTGTACAGGTTTGTAGCCTAGGAGCAATAGGCTATACCATATAGCTTAGGTGTTTATTAGGCTATACTATCTAGGTTTTTGTAAGTACACTCTATGACGTTCGCACAACGACGAAATCGCCTAACGACGCATTTCTCAGAACGCATCCCCGTCGTTAAGCGAAGCGTATCTGTATATATTTACGAAATTCTAAGCAAGAATTAGTTCTATAAAATGCAATAGCAAATGTAGAGAATAAAAATAATTTGACATTCAGAGGATCGTGCATCGTGATGTATTCTTATAATGAAAGCCAACGAGACGCACAATTTCTCACATTGTTTTGATAAAGTACACTACATGTTTCGGACAAGTCCACTGTCCATCATCAGGAGTATCTCAACACTGTTTACACGCAATAGGTATTTGTCATGCCAGTTCTGTTGGCTGTCTGCTAGCAGAGAGCCAACAGAACTGGCATGACAGACTGACATTTGAGAAACAGTGCATCTCTTTGGCTTTCGTTATAAGAATAGAATAAAACTATTTTCTTAGGTCTATTTTAGTACGATTCACTCCTTACTTATGCAGAAACACAGCAGAAGATTTTATGCAACAGAACTTTAACAACAAGAGTTGGGAAAATTTTGAAAGTAAGTAAAGAGTACTTTTTACTCAGGATATGGTGGCTTTCTCTGTCATTGTAATATTATGCAAGTATAACAGCTGAAGTTTTAAAGAGAATGACTCTCAGATCAAAAGTTGAAATCGTGTTTTAAATAAACAAACCAAATTCTGGTCCTGCATATTCGAATCGTACCCAGAAACTCTGTCCGCTCTTACTGTAGTGACTACGAACAACGCCGACAGGCAGGTGGCATAATTGAATAATATCTTGGTTTACCCTCTGTTAGATCAGAAGCAAGAAATACAACAGACAGGAAAGTTATATTTTATACGTAGGTATGTCTGTACGCATATTCCCTATTCTATTAAATTTTAAATAAATTGTGAACAAATTTTTAAGATCATATTTTCATTATTTCGATCCATGTTAAACTAATCCACAAAATAATCGTCAGTTCACATGTTTGCTTAAGTGTCTGAAAGACAGTGGTAGTTATATGTACCAAATTTTCGGGGATGGAAGGGTAATTGTGCGCTTTAATGTATCTTGAATCCGGCAAGTGATACAAATTGCAGATACGTGCTGTAACCTGCCTATATCCGTGACAAGCTACACCGTAAAGCTTAGGCATTATTTCGGTTTCCGCTCACAAGTAATGGCGGAGAATGTTACGTGGCTTGCCTTTTCAGGCTAAATCTGTGCCACTTTCTTCAATTTGTATTATTTTAATGAACCTGCAATCCTAAGGAGCCTGAAGCTTGTTCGGTACTTGAACTCGCTAAGAATAACATAACGTCTGATTTATGGCTATAAACATAATGCAGCGCAGTGTGGCGCTAGTGCAATGGTGCAGCACTGCACAACTGCGCAGCTGAGTTTGGGCAACAGCAGCGCAGTGTGGCGCTAGTGCAATGGTGCAGCACTGCACAACTGCGCAGCTGAGTTTGGGCAACAGCAGCGCAGTGTTGCCCCACATTATATAGCGTGTGTATTGGATGGCAGTAGAATTAAGTAATTTGAAAATGGTTTTCTTCTGTGATGTGATGCCGTATAGAGCGATAGAGCGATGGCTGATTACCAAAGTTTATGAGAAATTTCAAACAATATCTTCAGAGTGCAACAAAAGATTTTTGGACACTTATGACGGTTGTTTCTATTCTCAGGAGATCTAAACAGTATATGCTTTTCCTGACTTGTGCAAAAAAGCACACATATATATATAATATATATATATACATACAAGGTCTGTAAATAAAGTAATGAGACTGATTCAATATCAGTTTTTGAAGTTGAAGGTCTTCCAGAGCGGGGGTCATCTTTAATGGATTCACGGCCC
>JGI20163J15578_10000986_pt1 | contig 11749 bp, 10 predicted proteins | sample TergutCu122P1_FD_15578 | JGI IMG/M metagenome (IMG submission 15578)
TTCCAGATCCTTTGGCAACCCCGCCAATAGTAACGGTCTTGCCTCCTATTTCCACCTTAACAGCAAAAGACTTAGGAAATGTATCGGTAGTCATTATTGCTTCAGATACGGTGTCTTCATCTTTACCTAGCTGTTTAACAAGCTTGGGAACAGCCTCTACTATGGCATCCACAGGAAGAGGTTGGCCGATTACTCCTGTAGAGTTAACAATAAAGCTATCTGCCTTTAACCCTGTTTCAATAGCAACTGCCTCCACAGTTTTTCTAGCCGCTTCCATACCACCTGGAGCACAGGCATTTGCATTTCCACTATTAACAATTATTCCTTGGGCTCGGTTATTTTGTAAGTTTTCCATTGTTAGCCAAATGGGGGCAGCCTTCACCTTGTTTAAAGTATACACAGCAGCGGCATTGCACTCTACATCTGCCAATATCAAAGCCAAATCTCGTTTGGTTCTATTTTTACGGATTCCACAGTGAACCCCTGAAGCTAAAAATCCAGGTACTGCCACTACTCCCCCGTCAATAAATTCCAATTGCATTATAAGCCCATCCTTTCATCTACATTGCATGCAATATTCATAGATTGTAGGGCGGCACCTGAAGCACCTTTTCCTAAATTATCTAACCGCGCTGCAACAATAATCTGATTGTCATGTCCATATACTGATATGTCAAGATAATTGGTATCATTACACTTTGTTGGATCGAAAAACCCATTCTCAGTATCAGGTTCCATAACCCTTACATAATAAGCGTCTCTATAATGTTCACTTAAAATGTCCTTGACTGCTTTTGGATTAAGTGGTTTGGTAAACTGGTTTGCCCAAAGGTGTATTGTCACTACCATTCCTCTTGCCATGTCTCCTACAATGGGATAAAAATGTGGCGGATTTACTAATCCATTTACAGCCATCATCTCAGGAAGATGCTTGTGAGTAAGATTCAAGGCATAAGGTCTTGGAGATTTTAAGGAATCTCCAGGCTCTCGACTTGATTCATAAGTTTGAATTAAATCCTTTCCTCCACCTGAGTAACCTGTTATAGATGTACAGTTTATTTTGGCATCTGTGGTAAGGTATCCCTTACTTACCAGGGGATAAACCATAGCACTAAAACCACAAGCATGGCACCCAGGCACAGAAATACGTTTTCCATTTGCAATATCCATTCGGTGTTTTGGTGAAAGTTCTGGCAAGCCATAGGCCCAACCAGGTGTGGTTCTGTGAGCCGTTGATGCATCAATTACAATAGTATTGTCACTAACCATTTTCACAGCTTCTCTAGCGCCATCATCAGGTAAACACAAAAACACCACATCTGCTTCATCCATAATGGCCTGTTTTGCAATTGGATCTTTTCGTAGAGATGAATCAATCTCTAATAACGCTATATCTTGTCGATTCAATAATCGTTCTTTTAGTTTTAGCCCTGTTGTTCCTGCTTGCCCGTCAATAAAAACTTTTAACATCATTCCCTCTAAATACTTTCGTGATTACTTGATACTATATTTTCAGCTTATCTACAAGTGTGACTTAGCGATTCTTAGCATTCCTTATCCATTTTGTCGATTTTGTGCGAAATACTAAAACTCATCAATAAAATCATATAAAACATCCTCTATACTAGGATTGCCAATTTCTTGTAAGCTATAATCTACTTTTATACTTGGCTTTTCAATATTCACCACTCGTTTTAAGTCAATTGGTGTTGCAATAACCACTGCATCACAATCTACGCTGTTAATAGTGGTTTCCAAATCACTAATCTGCTCTTCATCATAACCCATTGCTGGCAATACATCACCGATATCGGGATATGTTTCATAAGTTTTTGCAAGTTTACCTACTGCATATGGTCTTGGATCAATAATCTCTGCTGCTCCAAAGCGCTTTGCAGCAACCACCCCTGCTCCAATTTTCATTTCTCCATGAGTAAGAGTTGGCCCATCCTCTACAACTAAGACTTTCTTACCTTTGATTGCTTCGGGATTTTCCACCGTTAATGCTGAAGCTGCTTCAACAATAACTGCTTTTGGATTCACTTTTTCTACGTTACTTCTCACAGTTTGGATGTTTTCAAAATCAGCACTGTCAATTTTATTAATAACTACTACATCAGCTAGCCGTAGGGTGACTTCTCCAGGGTAATAGGATAGTTCGTGTCCTGGTCGATGTGGATCAACTACTGTTACTGTTAGGTCAGATTGGTAAAACGGAAAGTCATTATTTCCCCCGTCCCAAAGGATAACATCACAGCCATCAGGGTCATTTTCTGCTGCTTCCAAAATTGCCTGGTAATCTATTCCAGCATATATAACATTTCCTCTGGAAATATGAGGCTCGTACTCTTCCATTTCCTCAACTGTGCATTTATGTATTTTCAAGTCTTCGATAGTTGCAAAACGTTGTACTTTTTGAGCCTCCAAGTCCCCATAGGGCATCGGGTGACGAATGGCAATTACTTTTAGGCCGTGCCTCATTAATACCTCTGCAATGCGGCGAGTAGTTTGGCTTTTTCCACATCCTGTTCGTACTGCTCCAATGGAAATAACCGGCTTGGAACTTTTAAGCATGGTATTCTTAGGTCCTAGTAAAGTAAAGTCAGCTCCTGCAGCATTAACTTTAGCACCAAGGCCCATTACAGTATTATATGTAATATCACTATAGGAGAAAACACATTCATCCACATCCAAATCTTTTATTAACTGCTCAAGGTGTTCTTGCTCATAAATGGGGATACCCTCTGGATACAAATCCCCTGCCAAAGAAGCAGGATATTTTTTATCTGCTATACCTGGTATCTGTGTAGCTGTAAAAGCAACAACATTATAAGCTGGGTTATTCTTGTAAACAGTGTTAAAGTTGTGAAAGTCTCTGCCTGCTGCTCCTATAATAATAATATTTTTCTTATTCATCTTTTTCCCTTTCTGAAATCTGCATATACTTGAATAATATTTTATGTCTGCCACTTCTCTTCCTTAGTTCCCTTTCTCCCACCTTTTGGGCTTGGTAAGAAGGGCTACTTGCTAAGGTTACAAATGTTTCATAAAAGGGATTATAACACATTGTGCATTTTTATGCAACATTTTTGTATAATTATTCATTTTATTTTATTTCATCCTATCTATCCTGCTACTTTTAGCACCAGTTGAAAGGTTGGTAAGCTAGCATACTCCACTTGGTTCGACTCTAGGCTAGGGGTATCAAGCAGTATACGAACTGCCTTGAGGCGCCATTTTGCCTCATACAACTTGTTATCCCTAGGTCTTGAAGACTTAGATAAACCATCATAAAAGAGGTGTTGCAAAATACGCAACACCTCTCCAGCATTTTTCTTTTCTAAAATCTTTTACTATGGTCCTGAAATACAATTTACAGGGCATGCGTCTACACAAGCTCCACAGTCAATGCAAGCATCTGCATCAATTACGTATTGCGTGTCCCCTGCAGAAATACAATCAACAGGACATTCTCCTTCACAAGCTCCACAATTGATACACTCATCACTAATTACATAAGCCATATCTAGCAACCTCCTTGAGATAATTTATGGAAAACTCACTGCTATCAATAAGTTTTCCTATTTTTTTCCTTTACTCCATCTAATAATAATACAAAACCAATGATATAACAAGTGAAAGTTAAAAAAAGTTGGTTTGTCAAATGAGGGCACAGAAAATAATTCAAAACAACTGTAATGTTATTGAAGGTTATGAAGTTTAATATTACAAGACACTAATTTATCGACATTACAAAGCATCAAATGCTTGGGGAGGAACTTATGAAAAAGAAAAAAAACACATTATTAACTGCATTATTTGTTATATTAATCTGCGTAACCCTTGTAGCCTGTAGTGCACCAACTCGGACTGCCAACGACTCGGCACCCCCTCCTGTTGAAGCACTATCCGTATCTGACTCTTTTCAGTTCTTTTCACCAGATGCAGAAGTGGAAGTCGAGGAAGAATGGTTTGATGATGGATGGGATTTTGATGATGTGGAAGTAGAGGAGGCCATGTTTTTTGACGGTGATGATGAAGCACCTTCACCTAACGGATCCCTTGGTAATGCTACAAGCCCTTCAGATAGAATTATCTATCGGGCTAACGCCGATATAATTACAACAGATTTTGATGGTGCCATAGTAGCTATTCACAGGCTTATTAATGAGTATGAAGGTTTCATCGAACAACACAGTATGTGGGGTGAGGGGCAAGGAAATCAACAAAACCGCCACGCAATGTTTACCCTTCGTATTCCAACAAATCAGTATCAAAGTACAATTCTTAGACTGGATGAATTTGGAAGTGTAATGTATATGAGCAGTACAGCGACAAACGTTTCAGCTCAGTACATTGATATTGAGTCTAGACTTAATGCATTACGCTCCCGTGAGGGACGTATCTTAGGCTTAATGGAGTTGGCAACCGATATGGAGGATTTAATAACCCTAGAAAGGGAATTATCAGATATTATTCGTCAAATTGAATCCTTAACTACAGATCGCACCTTTTTAGACAATCAGATTGCTTTTAGCACAATTCATCTAGCAATTACTGAGGTTACAGAGGAAGAGGAAATAATTATCATCGAAAATCCAGCTATCCATATATCAGACGCTGGAAACGCGTTTACAGATTCAGTGCAAGCTATGGGAACTTTCTTTACATGGTTGGTAGTAGTTATGGCAGCCTTGCTTCCTTGGTTGTTAGTGTTTGGCGCTATTGCTTTAGTTATATTACTTGTACTTCGTCGTTACATAAAAAAGAGAATTCAGGCCAAAAAGGAAGCCGCTAAAAACCAGCCTCCAAAGAATCAAGATTTTTTACATCAGTATTCTAGTGCTAACACACATATAGTGGAAAAGAGAGACAAAGTATAAATTTGTAAGAGCATCCTAATATAGTTAAACAGACCCAAGTTTGATTTAGTTGGCCTAATAGTGCCAATAGGTGATGCACTAAAAGCATGCCTTTTAGAATAGAGGGGTTTCACAAAATACTGCCTTTGTGAAACCCCAATTACATGATTATTCATACCTCTCAATCATGTCACTTTATTTTACATCATCTTCAACAACTTCTTCTCACTTAAGTCAATCGGCTATGTTTGTGGTATCTTCGCCGCCAGCTGGAATCAACGCAAAAGAGCCATTCAGCCAAATCCTTTAAGTACAATTAGGCGCAATTAATTTACCACTCCAACGGGTATGGCATATACCGTGTATTCATCAATTCCATTAAGGCCTAAGGCTTCATCACAAAGTTTTTGATCGTAAGCAGCTAAACAACAACTACCTAGCCCCAAAGCAACGGCACTTAGCATGGCATTTTGCCCAACATGTCCCAAGTCAATTAAAACCACTCGATGAGATGCTTCCACATAGCGCCATTCTGATTTATAGGGGACGCAACTATAAAACAGCACCACCGATGCATGAACACCCCAGGTTTGTCCCATTAAAAGAGCTTTCATCTGTTTGTGATAATCATCTTCAAAGGAACCAATAAACTCTATTGCAACGTCTTTCTTGCCTACATTTTCCAAGGGTAGATATCTATAAAAGCCTGGTTCTAGCCCTGTAACGCTCCGCACGGCAATGTACAACTCAAATGGATGACGAGCTCCTCCACTAGGTGCAGGCCGTAAGGTAGCTACATTATTGTGGCCTCTAAAATCCTGAATTCCTTGGGTGCTCCATAGCATAAACGCTAATTGCTCCCCACTAATGGGCTCATCTTTATAAACTCGTTCACTACGTCGCATGTCTAGCAGCTCTTCATAAGATATATCCTTCAATACACCTTTAAAAGATGGTAGCGTAATTACCTCACCTGTTCTAGCCTTGCTATGAGGTGGCGCAGCAATTCCTTTTGTTTGATCACTTTTGGCCATAATTTCTGGAACATTTGTTGGGCAATGCATAAATTTTCGATTAAAATCAATATTGTCCATGTGTCTTATCTCCTTTGTAAACGCCCTCCCCATAGGCTGTCGCTTAGGGGAGGGGGACATCTTATTATCTGTTATATCTTGACACTATTTGCCTTCTTTAACTACCCCTACTGGTATAACGTAAACTGTATATTCATCAACCCCATTAAAGCCAAGTGCCTCGTCACAAAGCTTTTGCTCATAGGCCGCTATACAGCAACTACCTAACCCTAGGGCAACCGCACTTAACATGGCATTTTGCCCGACATGGCCTATGTCCATTAAAGCTAACCGATGAGAGGCGGTGACATATCGCCACTCCCCTCGATAAGGTACACAGCTGTAAAATAAAACTACTGATGTATGAGCTCCCCAGGTTTGCCCCATTAACATGGCTTTCATTTGCTCTTGGTAATCTTCCAAAGGAGGCCTCACGTACTCTATTGCTACGTCCTTCTTGCCCACATTTTCCAAAGGCAAATAGCGATAAAACCCTGGCTCTAATCCTGTAACATTACGTACAGCTATATATAGTTCAAATGGGTGGCGGGCTCCACCACTTGGTGCTGGTCGTAAAGAGGCTACATTATTATGGCCTCTAAAATCTTGGATCCCCTGGGTGCTCCAAAGCAAGAATGCCAGTTGTTCCCTACTAATAGGTTCATCTTTATATACTCGTTCACTTCGTCGTGTATCCAATAACTCCAGATACGAAGGATTCTTTATTATACTCTCATCAAATGGGGGTAGTGTAATTACATCACCCACTTTGGCTTTGCTATGTGGTGGTGCATCTATCCCTTTTGCTTGATCACTTTCCGCCATAATCTCTGCAAAAGCTGGACTATGCATGATTCTCCGATTGTCAATTATGTTTGCCATTTTAATCACTCTCCTTTAATGTTTTCCAGGTGATACGAAATTGTAGTTTCAATAGTTCACCTGGTAAAATCTCACAACAATATTTTCTAAATTGTATCATGAAAGGACCTGAAAGTACATCACCTAAATCGGTATTCAAGTACGTTCTTTGCCTCTAAAGGAAGGGTAAACAGCAAACACAACATGTTAGTAAGTTTTTAACTTCTTCTCGCTTTTCTATCCAAGCCAAGGATTATCAGGAGTTGTCATATCCAAGTGGATAATATCTCCATTAACAGCGTCAATTATAAAGTGGAACAACTCATCTGACAAGTTATGAGATGTTCTAGATGCATCGCGAATAAACCCACTCCATCTTGAACCTGGAGTATCAAAACAATTTACTTTCCCCCTAAATACATATAACCTTCTAGTCCATCAACACTTTCTCCAAACTTATCATAAATTGCATTGACGTAATCTATTCTTCAATAGTATAAATCAAAGCCAAAAACTCTCTATAGGTCATGTTATCGAATCGGTAAAGGTCAAAAAACTCCATATGATGGATGTTCTTTTCAGCATAGAGTAGGTCCGTTGCCCAGCCCCCTTCTCTTATGCCATGCATAAAGGCATTTGCCTGTTCCCTAGTATATGTTCTTGCATTAAGGTTTAAATACGGTTCAATATGTTCAACATAAGGAGAGCGAAGTAACATCCAAGCTCTTTTATGAATGGCATCTCTATAGCTTGCAAATACTGCGAAATTGCCATCATAATAGTAGGTCTCTCCATCTTCCATTTGCTCCCAAGTAGCCAAATCGACGGAACCTGTAGCATACTCCATGCCACTCCAATATTTTATTCCAAATAAGTTTTTATATTGGTAAGATAAAAGAGATAACCCTTGACCATATTCTCCCCCTGGACCATAATTCCCAAACCCGCCTTCGGCTATAATCATAGCCAATCCAGTAGACACAGGTATACCATATCTTGCTTGAGTCTCAAATAATGCTTTCATCATCTCATCTGTAATAAAATACGGAAGCCCCAGACCTACGGTTTCTCCTGTAGGCTCTGGGTATGGAGGCTTTCTATCCCTTGTACCCCAAAGAGCTAGCACTAACACCAATGCAAATAAAATAGCGATTATTGCTGCTATTCTAGCCGCCTTAACTTTAGGAATACTATAACGTTGATTCTTTCCTTTTACACTTATTCGAATTATTACGTTATTTTTATTTGTTCCTATTCCAAACATGGATAATACCTTAGCCTGCCTTTCTAAGTTAGTGCAATCAAAGTCAACTGTGTTACGATATGTTTGCTCGCTCTATCCTACAATTATAAATGAGATTGTTCTGCGAGATAAATCAATTGCCGCTACTTCTACTAAAACTTTTTGCCCCAATTTATAAGTTTTCCCTGTTCTTTCTCCTATCATTTCGTATCTTTCTTCATGGTAGTCATAAAAATCATCAGCTAAATCAGCTACATGAATCATTCCTTCCACGGTATTATATAGCTCTACATAAATGCCCCATTTGGTAATACCCGAAACAACTCCATCAAAAGTTTCTCCAAAATAATTCTCCATATACTCAGCTTTCTTTAACTTAATAACTTCCCGTTCGGCTTCTTCTGCTTGACGCTCTTTAAGGCTTGATTGTATAGCCACATCAGAAAGTATTTTGCGGTAATGGTCTATTTTTTCATCATTCAACCTACCTCGAATGTTATCCTTAATAATTCGATGAATCTGCAAATCTGGATAACGGCGAATAGGTGATGTGAAGTGAGTATAGTAATTTGCTGCCAGCCCAAAATGACCTCTATTTTCTGGTGCGTATTTGGCTTGCTTCATGGATCGCAAAGTAAGTCTGCTAATCATGTGTTCATAAGGAGCACCTTCTATTTTGCCTAATAACTTTTGTATTTCCATAGGCCTTATCTCATTACCTAAGTGGATGTTATAACCAAAGTTATTTATAAACAAGCTTAGTTTTTTAATCTTCTCCTCATCTGGTGTTTCATGGTTTCTGTATAAAAAGGGAATTTCCCTCCAAAAATATTCTTCTGCCACTGTTTCATTGGCCATTAACATAAAGTCTTCAATAATACGAGTAGCTACATTTCTTTCATGAGGCTTTATATCAATGGGATATCCTTCTTCACTAAGAATGACTTTTGCTTCTGGAAAATCAAAATCTATAGACCCACGTTTTTTCCTTTGCCCTCTTATAATCTTGGACAACTCTTCCATTCGTTTAAAAAGAGGAATTAAATGTGCGTACTCGGCATATCCTTTGTCTTCTTTATCTACTTTGTCTTCTTTATCTACTTTATCTTCCTTGCCTTCTCTTTCATCTGTATTCCCAACGTATTTCTCATCTTCCTTACTCAAAATACTAGCCACCATGTCATATGTCATTCGCTTATCTAACTTAATAACACTCTCGGCAATAACATGATCCACAATTTCACCAGTGGGATTTATAGTCATTATACAACTTAATGCCAGCCTTTCTACTCCAGCTGCTAGTGAACATATTCCGTTTGACAATTTTGGTGGAAGCATGGGGATAACTCTATCGAGCAAATATACACTAGTTCCTCTTTTTAAAGCCTCCCTATCTAATGCACTACCTTCTTGCACATAATTTGTTACATCTGCAATGTGTACCCCTAAAACATAGTTGTCGCCATCCATTGTAACAGATACCGCATCATCTAAATCCTTTGCATCTGCCCCATCGATTGTCACCATCTCCAGCCCCCGAAGATCCATTCTTTCAAGAATATCTACATCCCTAACATCTCTTCCCACTCGTTCTGCTTGATTAAGAACTTTATCAGGAAAATCTGTTGTTAGTCCGTGGTCTTTTACAATAGATAAAATATCTGTTCCAGGAGCATCAGCAAAGCCGATGATTTCAACGACTTTCCCTTCTGGCTTCATGCCATCTTCTCCGTAGGAATTAAGCTCTACTATGACTTTCTGCCCAGTTACTGCGCCGCCATCTTTGCCCTCGGGAATATAAATATCGCCAGACATTCTTTGATTATCAGGATACACAAACCCAAAATGTTGATTTTTTTGATACAAGCCAACGACTTTTGTGAGCCCCCGTTCTACAATTTCAATAACTTTTCCTTCTTTACGTTTGCCTTCTGGACAAGCAACAATTGTATATTTTACAGTGTCTCCATCAAATGCCCCATTGGTATCGCTAGCCGACACAAAAACATCATTTTCTTCATCTGTGATTATGAATCCAAATCCTCTTGAATTACTTTGATACACCCCTTTCGATACAACATGTTCACCTCTTAAATACTTACCCTGTTTATTCAATATAACCTTTCCATCATTAATAAAGCTGTTCAAGATGTCATTTAGTTCATGACGATCCTCTTTTGAAACCTGTAATAAAGATGCCATCTCCTTAAATTTCATAGGTACATAAGAGTCGTCATAAATGAATTCTCTCACTATATTCTTTCTTTCTTCAAAAGTCTTTTTCAAATCTTACCCCTTTTCTTACTATCGGTCTTTAAAGTTATCCATAATCATTCTAGATTCAAGTACGCCGTGGCGTACTTGGGCGAGATTTGCGTCAGCTCTGCTGACACTTTCAAGTGCAAATCTCTGCCGTCCGCCGGCGGCTATAACTGAGAAGGAGATTGTACCCCTCCTCAGTGAAGTTTGTTGCCCTCCACCTACGCTACGGCTTAGAGGAGGGGGACATCTCATTCTCTGTTCTACTTACGCTTTTGTTTAACAGCTTTGTACAAAACATATCTTATCATAAAGTGGTGCTTTCTTTTATTTTTTTAACCGAAAGTAATGTTACTCTAGTGGTTTAACTGCACAAGATAACCCTCATAACAAGAAACGTAATAAAACACTCTATATTAATCATAGAGTGTTTATTCGTAACAGAATTATACATTTAATTTAGTGATTTAACTAAATACATCCAAGTTCAATACTATAGCCAATGCAAAAAATAAAACAGCCAAAACTCTTGTAAGCTTTACAAGCTTCCCTTCTATGGAACGACTCTTGTTTTGATCCCAAAAAGTATCAGCAGCACCACTAATAGTTCCTAGCCCAGCTGACTTACCTTCTTGCAAAAGAATAATAGCAGCCAAACCAATACAAACTATTACGAATAAAATTATTAATACACTTCTTAATATTTCCATGTTTACCTCCTAGGAATAACCCCACTAATTCTAACATAATTAGTATCAGATTACAAGGACATTCTGCTTTTTACACTCTTATACAATCAACCTTCAAGTTGATTGTATTTAATATTATTATCGTTAAGTCAGTTATGCCGGCGATCGGAATCGAACCGATACGGGATTTAAGTCCCGCAGGATTTTAAGTCCTGTGCGTCTGCCAGTTCCGCCACGCCGGCATGATTCACTTAACGATAAAAATTAAAAACGACCCAGAAGGGACTCGAACCCTCGACCTCCGGCGTGACAGGCCGGCACTCTAACCAACTGAGCCACTGGGCCACATATGCACTGTAAATAATTTTTACTTTGAGGATATATCCTGTTACGATTGGCACAGCCAATCTACCTACCTCTAAAGCTAAAGAGTGGACCTTCAGGGACTCGAACCCAGGACCTGCCGGTTATGAGCCGGCTGCTCTAACCAGCTGAGCTAAAGGTCCACATTTTTGATGTCCCTGGTAGGAACAAAGCCGATGGTCGGACTCGAACCGATAACCTGCTGATTACAAATCAGCTGCTCTGCCAATTGAGCTACATCGGCATATCATACATATTTCCATAATATACACTATATTAAATTGATGCAAGCAGCTGATTTGTAACCAGCACTCTGCCTGCGATTGACATAGTCAATCTTACTGAATTGAGCTACATCGGCATATCATACATATTTCCATAATATACACTATATTAAAT
>JGI20163J15578_10000989_pt1 | contig 11729 bp, 9 predicted proteins | sample TergutCu122P1_FD_15578 | JGI IMG/M metagenome (IMG submission 15578)
TTCTATTGCTTGTTTTTGAACATCAGCATAACCTATAGCAAATGCTTCTATAGGTCCACCTGTTAGCAATAGTGCGAAAGATAAGGCAATAGCTAAAAACACATTAAACCCTTTTAGTTGCCTCACTGTTCTCATCATAATTAGTACCCTCCCCATAAAGTTTGAATTTAATCTTGGACGTTTGACACTGCTTGTGGTCTTTCAACAAGCTTTTCTTAGCTTGGTTAATTAGTTTTTAATGTTTATCTTTCACTTGCTCTTTAAGCTATATACAGCTAGTTTGCAACACACTTGAACTTGCAAACTGCTTTTCTCTGCAATACTTTGCAGGAATTTAGTTGACTGCTATTTAGTTATTCATATCACATGTATGTCAGTGTATCGTTAAATACTACTATTCCAGTATAGTATATTCTGTCTTCTTGATCTTTGCAAGGTTTTTTTTTGCATTTTTCGTATTTTGTTTTTTCTGTTTCTTGCCAACCCTTGCTGCTGTAGTAAAATTTTGCTTTGTTTTTTGATAATAATATGCCATTGTTTATTGTTTTACCCTATCATCATAACACGCGAAAGTTAGGGTTTATACTCCGAACTATGTAATCACGCCAATGCTTAATGCAATATATGCAGCTATATGCGAATATGTGCATTTTGTGATTTCGAAGTCCCGGAAGCCTTGCTTTGCTATTCGTGCTTTTTTTTCAAATCATCATTTTAGATCTTGTTTGTTCTTTTGTTTTAACCATTTTTGTTTTGAAGCTCATATTTGACTCTTGTTGCGTTTTGGTCCTTTTTTGATATCTTTGTATTCTGTTTTGTTTCAAACTCGTTACATTGGCATTTTGCAGGTCGCAACCTTGCATTTTATCCTAATTTTTCCTTAAACTGAGATTTTAGCCTGATGTGATCAGGCCATTCTCCTTGACGACTATAATATTAAATGGTTCATCTTTTTATTAAAATAATCCATAACTTACTTGCGCAGCATTTATAGGTTATTTATGAAAATTACCTTTCTTTGCAAAAATGGATTTATTTGTGATTATTACTTAAGTACTGCTTTTTTATATAAATGAGATTAGTTATATTTTAGATAGATATTGATTTATAATAGGAGCTATATCTATACATTAAACATAAAATGTCTTTTTTTCTCCTATTTTGTTCCTATTTTTCCCTTTTCGAGGCGCTGTTCTTTCTTTTTTTCAAATGAGGCTCATATTTAGCTTCTGTTGCGTTTTTGTTTTTTTGTATTCTCCTTAGTATTTGATTTGATTTTGAGTGGCTTGTACGGGCATTTCGCAAGAGACATCTGTATAGTAATTTCCATATTTTTTAAATAAAAACAAAAATTAACTGGCGTCATGTTTTGGAAAATATTTTTAATATTGAGTTGCTCATGGAATATTTTGGAGGGGATTTCGTTTTTAGAGAATATCTTTTTGTTTGCATAAATTAACAATTGCTTCATTCTCACCTTGGCCATGTTTGATGATGTTTATCGAACCTGCTGGCAAAAGCTTCTGATTCGCCTAGCTTTATCCCTTAAAAATTAATTTATGGTGTTTATTGGGCATGGAAGCTGTCGATTCTTTGATGTTTATTTTTGTATTTGCACTTTTGTTTCAATTTGTTTATTAAGCTCCTTGTTGGTTGTTTTGTTTCTGATGTGTTATATTGAATCTGCGACTAGTTACAAAAAAAAGGTTTGATGCAAAGGATTGGTAAAAATCCTTTGCATCAAACCCTATTTGTTGTTTTATTAATTAATCTTATTGCCTAAAGCTTATGTTTTATAAAATATCTCCCGGTCTGGAATCAGGTCTTTCTAAAACTGTCCAGTCTCTAGGTTCTCTGAGTTCTGTCCAGCTTTCGTGTATTCCATCTTCTTTCATCTCGAAATTATGAGAATTAGTAGCTTCTTGGATATATAGATAGAACCATGCGTCTTGATTTGTATTATCCGGCCAAGTTACCATGCCCGGTAATAAATCTTCCGCAGTCTCAGGCAAACGATTAAGCATGCGGTTAACAATTGCTGCTGTTTCTGCTCGTGTGATGCTTTGGTTTGGTCTGAAACTGCCATCTCCATAACCTTGTATCCAGCCGAAACCTCCTACTATGTTGATTGCATCTGCTGCCCAGTGACCACTAATATCGTTAAATAGGTTTGTTTCTGTATAATCCTCATTTTCTAAAAATCGTGACACCATCATAACAAATTCTGCTCTGGTAATTGCTTGAGTTCCTCTGAATGTACCGTCAGGGAAACCTTCTACTATCTCAGCGTTAGCTAATGTAGATACTGCATTGTTAAACCAATTGGTTGAAACAACATCCCTAAATGGATTGCTTTGTCTCCATACTTGTGTGCGATATTCATCCGATAACAAGCGGAAGAATATTGTTGCCACTTCTGCTCTTGTTATGGTACTATTAGGCCTAATCGTACCATCCGGAAAACCTACCAAGTATGCTTCATGATCCGGCGAAAATGGTGTTCTAAATGCAGGATATTGAGGATCTGGCGTAACTCCCGGTGTGTCTGTGCCGACACCGCCACCACCGCCGCCACCGCCGCCACCGCCGCCACCACCACCAGGTGGTATTGCTTCAAATGTGACTACAACGTTTAATCCTCCATATACTTCATATACTACGCTTGTTATTGATGGTACATTACCATATACCGTTCTCAAAACATTACCGTTTGCATCACTTACCACCCATGATGCTACTCTAAAGTTATTATTCGGCGTTGCAGTAAATACAACCCTTGCTTCTGCCGGTTGTTGTGAAGGACTTACAATTACAGTTCCAATTCCATCATTTCCATATACTGCTGCTGAAACACTTCCGTTAGGTCCCGCTGTGAAAATCACCGGGAAAGTTCGCTCCCACTGAGCGTGAATGACTGTATCTGCCGTTATTGGTAATTCAAAGTTAAATGGCATACCACCTGTTGCTGCTGTAAACCAACCAGTAAAGGCATAGTTTGTTCTTATTGGGTCCGGAGACGGAATTCCCAAGGTTCCCCCGTCTGCTACATTTGTAAGATATACACCGGCCGTTACTGTGTTAGTAGTCTTAAAAGTAAGATCTCCGTCACCTCCATGTAAATGGAAGGTTACGTCATGCTGACTTCCGGCAACAACTACACCTCCACCGCCACTGGCAAATACTGCAGTAGCAGGTAACAATACTGCAAAGAGTATAAAACACACCAGTAGCATACTTAATTTCTTTTTCGACGAACTTAATTTGTTTTCGTTAAATAACATATTTCTCCTCCTAAATCTTAAAATTTGGAAAATTCTATATTAGCTATAAGCTAGTATAAAATATCCCGTTGTCTGGAATTATATCTCTTCAAAGCCATCCAGTCTCCGGGTTCTCTATACTTCATCAGTTTTTCAATAATATGCATCATTAAAACCACCCCCTTTTTCTCATATTCCACAACATCTAAAGATATATGAGTTGCCACATTAAAAGCCATGAAGCTTTTAGTGTGCATTAGCATAACATTATATAAATTATAAATGCCTCAAGATATATTAATAATAAAAAATTTAATTTATTATCATATTATACAAAATTTTACTTTGTTCTGTCAAGGTTTTTGGCGTTTATCCCCAAAAATAAAACTCCTAGTATAATAAAAAATATTTTTCCATCCCTGTTTTTTATTTATCATTATACTACTCTTAACTAAAAATCGTAGTCAAGTTGCGAGAATTTTTACCTCTTCCTTGTGTCAATTGCATTTATCAAATTTACTATTTGACCACCGAGAGCTTATTGTTGTATTTGCAATTTTTGTGCAATTGCAGCCGCAAGTCTCCGTTGTATGCGGATTTAAATTGTCAATTTCTCACTGTCGATTGATCCATTCTGCTCTGTCCTATTGATTATCTCATCCTGAAGGGCCTTGCTTAAATCACAGAAATAGTCACTATATCCGGCAACCCGAACTATTAAATATTTGTACTTCTCCGGTTCTTTCTGGGCTGCAATCAAAGTTTCTCTGTCCACCACATTAAACTGAATATGATGCCCGTCCAACATAAAATAAGCTCTTACCAAATGTGACAAATTCATAATACCCTTTTCATCTTTTAATAGGCCGGGGTTAAATTTTTGATTTAAAAGAGTTCCTCCGGTTAAAACTTGGTCTATTTTACTTGCTGATTTAATGACTGCTGTAGGGCCTTTTATATCAGCACCCTGCACCGGCGACATACCCTCAGATAAAGGTTCATTAGCTTTCCTTCCATCAGGCGTAGCTCCTAAAACTGATCCGAAATATACATGACAGGTAGTGGGAAGTAAGTTAATCCTATACACACCACCCTTAGTGTTGGGTCTTCCATTCACTTCATCATAGTAGGCTTGAAAAATAGATTTTAATATATCATCTGCGTAATTATCATCGTTTCCATATTTAGATGTTTTATTTAACAATAACTGACGCACCTTTTCACTACCCTCAAAGTTACTCCTTAAAACCGCCAGCAACTCTACAAGGGTAAAAGTTCCTTGATCATACACGTGATATTTAATCGCAACCATCCCGTCAGTTAGGCTGCCTAGCCCTACACCCTGAATATAATTGGTATTATATCTTGCTCCTCCGGCATTATAATCCATGCCTTTTTTGATACAATCATCAATCAAAATAGAAAGAAAGGGTGCCGGTAAATAGTCGGCATATAATCTCTCAATTATGTTATTACCCCTAACTTTTATATCAATAAAATACTTAAGTTGTTTTTGAAAGGCTGCAAATAAATCTTTAAATTCTTTAAAATCTTCAGGAGCACCGGTTTTGAGTCCAAGTTGCTTCCCGGTTCTCGGGTCAATACCATTATTTAAAGTTACTTCAAAAACCTTCACCAGATTAAAGTACCCTGTTAAAATATAAGCTTCTTTACCAAAAGCTCCTGTTTCAACACAGCCACTGGTTCCTCCGTTTCTTGCATCTTCTATACTCTTACCTTGATTAAGCAGTTCTTTGATTATCATATCGGCGTTAAATATAGACGGTTGCCCCCAACCTTTCCTGATAATTTCAAGGGCACGCCTTAAAAAAGCATCCGGACTTTTTTGGCTCAATTGAATGTTAGTACTTGGTTGCAATAAACGCATTTCGTCTATAACATCCAATAATATATATGTCACTTCATTAACCCCATTGGAGCCGTCAGTTTTTAAGCCACCTGTGTTGATATTGGCAAAGTCCGTATAAGTTCCACTTTCAGCAGCAGTAACTCCAACTTTAGGTGGTGCAGGTTGATTGTTAAACTTAATCCACAAGCATTGCAAAAGCTCCTGGGCCTGTTCTCTGGTAATTGTACCATCAACTAGCTGTTTTTTGTAAAAAGGATACAAATGCTGATCCAACCTGCCCGGACAAAAAGCATCCCATGTATTAAGTTCAATAATTACTCCTAAATGCACAAACCAATACGTCTGTAATGCTTCCCAAAAATTCCTGGGAGCATTAGCCGGAACATGATAGCAGATTTCAGCTATCTGCTCTAATTCCTTCTTTCGCCCAAGGTTAGTTTCTTTTGTTGCAAGGTCACGAGCTTTTGTACTATATCTTCTGGCAAAGGAAATAATAGCCTCTGCACATATTTTCATGGCTTTTAATTCCTCTTGTTTAGCATAAGCCCGAGGATCATTAAGATAATCAGTATCTGCAATACTATTTTCGATTTCCTTGATAAAGTCTACAAACCCTTTGTGATAAATTTTATCATCAAGAACAGTATGCCCCGGAGCTCTCTGTTCCATAAATTCAGTAAAGATACCAGCTTCATAGGCATTTAGCCATTCTTGGTTCATATTAGCAAAAATATGTTCTCTAATAGTTCTGCCTTGCCAATAAGGTTCAATTGTATCTCTATACACTGCTTTAACTTCGGAATTTACACTATAGGGTATTTTTTCCCTAGAATCAAGTATATCCAGATCCTCTTGTGTATGACAACAGATTTCCGGATATGTGTATGCGGACTTGGGGAAAGGGCCTCTTTCACCTACTATAAGCTCCCCTTCACCTATCCATATTTCTTTATTTTTAAGAAGGTATTTAAAAGAAAGTGCCCTACGAATAGGCACTGATATACTTTTATCATTTTTATGAAATTTTGTGAGAAGTTCTGCTCTTTCAGCAGAGATATAAGGAGAAGCATCTACACTTTCCTTACGTAATTTAGCTACCCTTGTATTCATACTATCAACTCCCACTCATATCGGTCGTCTGTTATCAGCCGTCTGCCGTTGCCATTTACAAAGTCCGACAACTGACTGCCGATAACCGATATCTGATTAGTGTCCCAAGTAAGCTTTAACTATACTTTCATCTTTACTTAACACAGAAGCCTCGCCTTCCATGACAATGTTACCAGTTTCCAAAACATATCCTCTATGGGCCAGCTTTAACGCTTTTTTAGCATTTTGTTCCACAAGAAGTATGGTAGTTCCTTCTTCATTAATTGTCTTAATTATATCCATAATACCCTGAACTATAAGTGGCGCAAGACCCATAGAAGGTTCATCCAGAAGCAATACCTTTGGGTTAACCATTAGGGCTCTGCCAATTGCCAACATTTGCTGTTCCCCACCGGATAAAAGACCTCCCATTTGTTTCTGCCTTTTTTCTAAAACAGGGAACAATCCAAAGGCACGCTCAATACCTTGTTTTCTTTTTTTATTATCTTTTAAAGTAAAGGAACCCAGTTCTAGATTTTCAAGAACACTTAAATCCCTAAAGATTCTACGTCCCTCAGGCACGTGGATTAAACCCATTTCTACAATCTTATGAGGCTCCATCTTAGTAATGTCTACTCCCATAAACTTAACTGTACCAGAATAAGCCGGTACCAGCTTTGATATTGTTTTAAGAGTAGTACTTTTCCCGGCACCATTTGCTCCCAGAAGGGTAACTATCTCACCTTTTCGCACTTCCAAGCTTATTCCTTTAACAGCAGAAATATATCCATAGCGTGTTTCCAGGTTTTTTAGAGAAAGAACTACTTCACTCATCCTGCATCTTCCTCCTCCTTACCTAAGTACGCCTCAATTACCCTAGGATTATTTTGTACTTCAGCTGATGACCCTTCAGCTATCTTTACTCCATGGTCAAGAACAAATACTTTATCAGATATTTTCATTACCAAACTCATATCATGCTCTATTAAAAACACCGTTACTTTTCTCTCATTGCGAATCCTAGTAATCAATTCTATTAATTGTTCTTTTTCATCGCTATTTAGACCTGCTGCAGGTTCATCAAGTAACAAAAGTTTTGGTTGTGTAGCTAGGGCTCTTGCCCACTCAACTCTTCTTTGATCACCATAAGGTAAATTTTTTGCAATTCTATCCTTTTGGTCAGCAATGCCTATAAACTCCAAACATTCTTCTGCCACTTCTCTAATTTTCTTTTCTTCTCGTCTTTGCCAAGGTGTTCTAAAGATTGCTCCGAATACACCTGCAGTCCCTCGACAATGCATTCCTGCCATAACGTTTTCTAAAACAGTTAAGTTTTTAAACAAACGTAGGTTTTGAAAAGTTCTCGCCAAGCCCATGTGAGTGATTTTATGGGGCTTTTGATTTAAAATACTTTTTCCATCAAAAAGAATATCACCAGAGTTAGGCTTGTAAAAACCTGTTAAACAGTTAAATGCAGAAGTTTTACCTGCCCCATTCGGTCCTATCAGACTCTTAATGGAACCGGGCTCTACTGCAAATGACAATTTATTTATTGCAGTTAAACCACCGAAAATTAGCGTAATATCTTTTACCTCTAATAACGCCATAATTTATCACGCCCCTTTCAACTTCTTCGATCCGGCCAGATACCCTGGGGACGATATAACATAATAAACAACAAGAAAACAGCAAAAATCAACATTCTATATTCCGCAAGCCCTCTGAACAACTCCGGCAAGATAGTTACAATCAAGGCACCCAGAACAACCCCGGGTATCTTACCCATACCCCCAATAATTACTGCCATTAAAAACATTACCGACTGCATAAATACAAAGGATTCCGGTGCAACTGCAGTCATTCTCACAGCCATAAAGGATCCGGCAATAGCACCAAAAACCGAGCCGATAATAAAAGCGTAAAGTCTGGCAGCTACCACATTAATACCCATGGCTGCCGCCGCATCTTCATCTTCACGAATGTACTGCCATGACCTTCCAAGACGCGAATTATATAGCCTATATGAAATAATTATTGCTATTACAGCTAAAGCAAAGAAAAGATAATAAAAGTGAGTAACCTGATTAAGGGTAATACCAAATAAAACAGGTCTGTCTATACCAACTAAACCAACGGCACCACCTGTAATTTCAAGGTTTCTGGCAGTTAACCTTACTATTTCTCCAAAACCCAAGGTAACTATTGCCAAATAATCACTTCTTAATCTAAGTGTTGGAACACCAATAACTAATCCTGCTATAATGGCTGCCAAAGCACTAAAAGGTAAAGTCAGCCAAAAATTCATGTCAAAATTGATAATTAAAATGCCTGTCGTATAAGCACCTATTGCAAAAAATGCTGCATATCCTAAAGTAAGAAGACCTGCAAAACCAACAATAATATTTAACCCCAAACATATTACTATAAAAAGAAAGGCATTAGTTAAAACTCCCTGGATATGCATATTACCTACTTGGGGTAAATATATAGCTATTGCCATTATTAGTGCTATGACACTATAACGTATAATCGGTTTATCAAAAAGTTCATAAAGCTTATCTGTTAATTTTTGAGATTCATTTTTAAGTTTACATACAATTTTATTTAAGGGATTATCATGCCCGGGGGTTGGCTGCTGTGCTTTTTTTGTAGTAGATTCTTTTTCTGCCATTGTATCTACATCCTTTCACTTTCTTTTTTGCCCAGCAAACCTGTAGGCTTAAATATCAAAATTAAAATAAGGATGACAAATGCAAATACATCTCTCCACTGAGAACCAACAAGTTGTGTCCCAAAGGCTTCCAGCAATCCTAAAAGTATCCCTCCAAGCATCGCACCCGGAATACTGCCAATCCCTCCAATAACTGCTGCCGTAAATGCTTTAATCCCTATAGCAAAACCCATCATAAAATGAACTGTTCCCCAAAATATCCCTGCCATTATTCCAGCTGCTGCTGCTAAAGCTGAGCCTACAAGAAATGTAACAGCAACTATCTTATAAACATTGATACCCATAAGGCGACAGCCGTCATGGTCAAGGGCAATAGCTCGCATTGCTTTGCCATACATTGTCTTTGTAATGAACATATGAAGTATAAACATAAGGACTACAGAAACAACTATCAAAATTAGCTGGGTATGGGTAACAAAAGCACTTCCTATTGTAATACCATCAAATCCAAGACCTGTACGAAATGGTCTAACTTGAGCACCCATACTAATCATAACTGAATTACTTAGAATCATAGATACAGCCAAGGCAGTAATCAAAATTGAAAGTCTTGGTGCAGTAAGCATCGGTCTATATGCAACCCGTTGTATTAAAACCCCTAATAATCCCACAATTATCATAGTTATAATCATTGCCAGTATAATACCTAGCCATTGATTTCCTATTGCAGTAGCTCCTATAATACCTAAAACAGATAGACCAACAAAAGCGCCTACCATATAAATATCACCATGGGCAAAGTTTAAAAGTTTTATAATTCCATAAACCATTGTGTAACCAATGGCTACAAGTCCGTAAAAGGAGCCTACCAATAACCCGTTAAAAAGCTGCTGAAGAAGTATTTCCTGCAAAGACATAGCCTTCCCCTTCTCTTCTTTAAATATGAAGATACAGGTCAAGTATAGTTATACTTGACCTGTACTAATGAGGGCTTCGCCCTCAAGTCACTTTGCGACTTAATAAAAAACATTGTTTATGTTTTTTATCAAAAACTAGTACCACCATGCTAACTTTCAGTTAATTAAAGCTCCCACTATGAACGCTTTTCCTTTATTACTCTACCATAGCCCATGAGCCACCTTCAGCCCTTAGGATAAGAAAGTTATTGTCAGCCAATGTATTGCGCTCTGTAAAACTAATTAAGCCTGTCAAACCTGCAAAACCGTCAGTATCTGCAAGAGCTTGACGAATTGCCTCCGGATTATCAACACTTCCGGCTCTTTCAATAGCATCAGCCATTAAACGCATTGAATCATAGGCTAATCCTGCAAAAGAACCTGGGTGACGATTAAACCTGGATACATAAGCGTTAATAAATCCTTGTGCCGCCGGTATAAAATCTACTACAGGCGGTGCAGTAGCATAGATACCATCTGCTGCCACACCGGCAATCTCTAAAAGCCTTATTGAAGCAGACCCATCAGCAACAACGATATCTCCCTGAAAACCACCTTGACGCAGCTGCATAATAAATGGAGCACCAAGATCATAATATGCAGTCCAATAGATAACATCAGGATTTACAGCTCTGATGCTTGTCACAATAGCTGAAAAGTCCTGTTGTCCTTCAGCAACAACCTCATAAGCAACAACTTCCCCGCCTCTTTCTCTCCATAAGTCCCTGGTCATGTGTGCCAAATTTTGTGAGAAAGCACATCCCATGTGAACTAATGCAATTGTTTCGGCACCTAAATCTTCAAACCATCCTGCCGCCTTATAAGCTTGATAATCACCGGTACTATTAATCTGGAAAGCCCAGCCTGGATTTTCTTCAGCAATCCTAGTTGAGTTAGCTGCAGCAATAACCATAGGTGTCTCAGCATCTCTGTAAACAGTCAATGTAGGAAGTACTGCACCTGAACTATATCCGCCTACCACAGCTACAACCTCTCGGGAAACAAGCATATTAGCAGCGTTCACTGCTGTAGCCGGGTCACCACCATCATCTCCTGATATAAGAATAATCTCTTTACCTAAAATACCGCCTGCTGCATTAATCTCATTTGCAGCGATTTCAATCGCACCAAACATATCCTCACCAAAACTAGCCATACCTCCTGTCATTGGAAGCATAACACCGATTAAAATCTCTCCGTCAAAAGTCACTTCCGGACCAGGTCCCGGCTCATTAGCCTCCTGATTACCACATCCAACAAGTGCTAAAGCAAATACTGCAACAACTAGCAATAAAATCCATTGTTTTTTAATCTTCACTAATAATACAACCTCCCTCTTTTTAATGTTTTTCTATACTTAAGCCTTACCAATCCTTAAAATTCCCAAACTAAGGACCTTAGGGCTCAAACAACTATTAATTAAACTCAATAATCTTAACTATTACTACAAATACTCACTTATTTAAATCTATAGTGAATAATTATACGTTGAAATGTTAAATATTCTCTAAAAAAAACTCTTTTCCTCTTTTATCATTGAATTTTTATGAACTATCCCTAGAAAATTATACTTGCTAATGTCATACCATAAAGCGCCCTAAATTATATGCTACTTTAGCATATTAACCTAGAGCGCCTTTGCTCTTTATCATCTTTATATGTTACCACTAAAATAAGGTTTTGAAAAGATTTTTTATTATTGACATTTCTTATGCGTTGTATATTTCTTGAGCAGCATCTAGGGCGCCTTTTTTATCAATTTTTTGTCCCTTAGACTCTAAAACATTACCTAAAGCAGTAAGAACAAGCATAACATTAGCTTGAGTACAAGCATAACCCATGATACCTATTCTCCAAGCTTTTCCTTTAAAGTCACCTAGGCC
>JGI20163J15578_10000991_pt1 | contig 11719 bp, 11 predicted proteins | sample TergutCu122P1_FD_15578 | JGI IMG/M metagenome (IMG submission 15578)
CAGCTACGCTGATGCTGTAAGTACAAATCAGCGTCTATGCACGTTAGGGTTCCATCCAACCGAGGCTGTAACTAAGAAGGAGAGTGTCCCCCTCCTCCTTGAAGTTTGTTGCCCACCATCTACACTAGCGCTTAGAGGAGGGGGCATCTCATTCTCAGTTATAACCCACAAAAGAAGTTCCTCACTTTAATTGTCAAAATGACGAAGAACAAACCCTTGCATATGAGTTTGTTCTTCGCCATTTACCAATCTTATACTATAATTCATTAAAAATATGAAACTATTATCTTTTTCATTTGCTAACTCGAACTGTTAGCTATACAATCAACAAGTTGACAGTTACTCCACATAGAGCTTGCTCTCATCTACAATAAGCAACACTTTCTCAATTTCATCAGCCTTTTTATTGAGGGCTTCTGCTTCGGCAACTTGACTAGGGTCACGTTGTAGGATTTTTTCTGCTTCCTGCCTTAAGTCGTATATATCATCACCAGATAGGGAATGCCTAGATGCCCAGATACTCATCACAAAGGTAAATGAAAACTTAAGTATTATAGCCCATCCACCCCAAAGAGAGACATAAACTACAACTGCAATTAAAAAATCTCTAAAAAATCCGATATCGTAATCTACGTAATACCTAGTAGAAAACATAGAACCATCAAAGAAATTAAGGATAATGCTTCCAATTGCAAAAGCAGCAGCGGCACATATAATGCTAATCAAAGCAGCTTTTCTATTTTCTTGAATCTTTTCTTGGTTTAGTCGATTATAAATTACCGTTGCTTCATTGTAAGACATTTTTTCGTTATTGTCTACTTTTTCTGCAGCCACTTTTTCTGCATCTTTTTCTGCAGCCACTGTCTTCTCATTTGTCAAAGACGATCCTATCACTTTGTTTTCTGTTATTCCAGATGCCCTTATATTTTGCTTTTCTACTTGCACATGCTGGGCAGATAAATTTAAATCTTTGCTAACCGCCTTCCCACAAGATGGACAAAATTCGCTGCCCTTTGGGAGAAATTTACTACATTTTTGGCAGACCAAAGACGTAGTGTAACTTTCCTGTACCTCCCACTTAGTAGCGAAGGTATAGACTGCTCCACTAGCTAAAAAAAGTACAAAGGCTAGCAACCATATCACATCTCTTCCTGTAAAAATATTGAAAAGCCAAGCATAAACCCCTGTAAGGCATAAATTTATTATAAAAGCCAATTGCTTGTTTTTAAATTTATCCAGTGCTGCCAATACAAACACCACAACAACACCTGCAAGGATAAGCAATTTACCGTACTGCGAAAAGCCAAACAAATGTCTAGAAAATCTAGCAATAAATACGAACTGTATTGCTGCTGGTATAGCCAATGGTATTGCCACCAACACAAGACGATTCTTCACAGGGGTCATTGGAAAAGTCGCCAAGCATAATGCTGCCACAATATAGAGCAGGTTGATTCGCCAGCCAAAGAAAAATCGAACAACAAAGAACAGAAAAGCGGAACCCCCTGCTAATAAAATGGCGATTTGCATCCATTTTTCATCCAATATCTTTTCCACTTGATCAATCATTTCTTTCACTTTTCTCACCTAATCCTTTCGAAATTTTCTTATTTCTAATTAATCAACATTCTACCTTCTAAAAGGTTGATTAAACAAGGGGGAAAAAGGTTGATTATGAATGGGATATCGCATTTGTATTGATATATTAATCAATCTTCTTTATAATGCATTTAATGGAGTCCACCCAAACATATAAATTCAACATTTTATCTTTTTGTGGCATATACTTGTGCTGGGAGAAAAGTCATGAATCTATCTCGTCTTTATGAAATAATATTTAGTTCTGATAAAAATATTGCAATTACTAAAATGACAAAAAAGGAGTTTCTAATAAGATTTATTCCTCAAGAAGCACGCCTTAACTCTCGAATTTTCCAAGACAAAACTCGCAGATCACGTTTATTAAGAGATAGTTTGACTGAAGGAACATATATTACTTCGTTAATTGAGGTTTTAGATAAAGACCCTCTGGTAATATCTCGATTCGAAAAAGAAGGTATTGATTTTGCAAATGAAGTGGAAGGTGCCTCTCTAATGTACGTTAATCAGCTTTTTAAAGCTGAGGTGCATGATTTAAAAGAAACTCTTTCGCCAAGTCTATCTAAGTACTTACTGCATTCTCCACAAGAAGATAATATCCAATGTGGACGAATTCTTGCTTTCTTAGTTCTACTCTCACTAGTTCAAGACAAAATCAACAATGTCTATCGAACCTATTTCTGGTTTACCGAAAAAAATGTCTTTCAAAATTTGATTTCAGACCCAAGCTCTTTACATTATGATTATAGCTCATTTATTGCCGAATACCCTCCCGACGCCTTATACTATAATGTGGGAGAACGGATATACCATACTTGGTGCATCAAAAATACTGGCAATATTACCTGGGAAAATCGATATCTTTACCCAGTTAGCATGCCAGACTTTTTGGAATGCGAAGATATGATAATCAAGTTGCCAGCAATCGTTTACCCTGGTGATACAATCTATCCCACTGCTGATTTTATAGCTCCCAACGAACCTGGCGCACACTCTATTACCTATAAAGCCAAAAACAGCGAGGGATTATTTTGTTTTCCTGATTCATATGGATTAAAGCTACATTTTACTATCGATTCAAACGAAGAGTCTCCATCTGTATTGAATTACAAAGATAATTATCGAATTGTAGGAGAGACCTGCTTAGGAGCAGTTATTGTAAAAGGGGGAACCATTTACACTCATAAATGGCGTATCCAAAACACTGGAGAAACCGTATGGAAAAATTATCGATTAGTACCTATCAATTGTGAGTCCATCGACTTCCCAAAAAGAGATCTTTACACCCATATAAACACCGTCAGGCCTGGAAAAATAACAACAGTACAGTTGACCTTTCAGGTTCCCATTATAGAAGGTACTTATTGCTTAATATGGCAAATTCAAGATGAAAACGGAAAACTTCCCTTTGCTAAAAGCCGTCGCATTGAACTACATCTAATCGTTACATAATCATAATGGAGCGCAGAATTTCGCTGGACACACCCTATCATACAAAAAGTGGCCGCCATTAGCCACTTTTCTCTATTTTCACCGCTGCATCATTTAACCTTGCTGCATACTCTAGGGTTACGATTGCAGTAAGATAAATGCCATCTTCACCATATTCGCATTCTATAACCTGTCCATTTTCATAGACTCTAGATATTAGTGCTCCTGCATCTGGTGGCAATAAAACTGTCACCTTTCGTCTAGTAGATGCAAGTTTTTTTGATATGGCCTCTTTTAAGCTATCCATTCCCATTCCCGTCTTAGCAGAAATGGCAACAGAATCCTCATCCAAATAGACTCCATTAGCAATATCACACTTATTGTATACTGTTATAGTCGGATTATTTCTTGCTTCTAATTGAGTAAGCACCTCGTTAACAACTTCAATTTGGGCTTCTTTCTCTTTACTGGATGTATCCACCACATGCAAAAGCAAATCCGCATATCTTGCCTCTTCTAAGGTAGCTCGAAAGGCATTTACAAGCTCATGGGGAAGTTTATTAATAAATCCTACTGTGTCAACTAACAAGAAGTCACCAAACCCATAGTTTACCCGCCTAGACACGGCTTCTAAAGTAGCAAAAAGCTTATCTTCTGCCAATACATCACTATTAGATAAATGATTCATAAGAGTTGACTTGCCAGCATTTGTGTATCCTACTAAGGCAACAATAGGAATGCCGGAGCGCTCTCTTTTGGCTCGACCAACATCACGCCGAAGCTTAATCCTATCAATCTCTTTTTCTAACTCATTAGCACGTTTTCGCAGTAATCGTCTATCTACTTCTAGCTGGGTTTCACCCTCACCTCGTCTGGCACCGCCGCCTCCGGCACCACCTCCGGCCATTCTAGTCATGTGAGTCCAATATCCTGCCATTCTAGGATACAGATATTTCACCTGGGCCAACTCTACTTGCAATCGCCCCTCATGGGTGGAAGCCCGGGTAGAGAAAATGTCAAGTATTAATGAGGTCCGATCAACAATTTCTATTTTCTTGCCTAACTCCTTTTGAATATTTCGAAGCTGAGCTGGGGTCAATTCGTCATCAAAGATAACTGTATCTGCTTGCAACCTTTGAATTTCAAGAGTCAAGTCATGAAGCTTACCATATCCCAGATAGTGGCTATTGTTCGGCTTATCTCTTTGTTGTACCACTGCCCCCACAGTAATATATCCTGCTGTTTTAGCTAACTGTAAAAGTTCTTCTAGTGGCTCTTCACCTTCCTCTGGGGCTTCAATACCAACTAGTATTGCTCGGGCAATTACCAGCTCTGTCTTTATCTGTGTAGAGCGGACATTGGCATCAGCTAGATTTATTTTCTCCCACAACAATTCATCTGGAACAGAGCCTATAAAATAAGGACCTAGTAATTCTACAGAAAGTTCCCCACCCTCATCTCCACTTTCCAAAATACCAATCTGCATAGATGTAGCTTTACCTTCATGCACTCCAATTGCAGCCATGGCATCTAGCCGAAGCTTTTTTAGAGTTTCTATATCTACAGCCGAAAGCACCCCACTTCCTTTAGGGTGGGTGTGGATACAGCGGATACCACTTAAACGTTCTTTCGAACGCCTCTTGGTCATAGCTTTTAGTGACACTCTATCAGACTCACCAACAGCCACAGATACCACTTTCCCATTTCGCTCAATATAAACCATGGCCTCTCTACCTGTAGCTCCTGTAAAAAATGCCAAGGCATTGATGATTTCTTCTGTACAAAACTCATTACGCTCTACCACCATATCATAAACACTTTCTAATGCTTCAATGTAGGAGCGCCGTATTCCTTCTATATTTCCTTGAACTTCAAGCATATAAGTTCCTTTCTTTTCACATCTCATTTCTTTATACACATTGCAAGTCCCTACTACTTCATGCTACGCATTTAAGGTGGGAAGGGTTACTCGTCAAGGCCCATACTCTAATATATCATATTTGTAGCCTCTTTACATACCTCATTTTAACTCATGTCATACATTTACCATCCACGCCCATATCCTACCACTCACGCCACACATCCTACCATTCGCGTCCATATCCTTCCACTCACGCCACACATTTAACCATCCACGTCCATATCCTACCACTCACGCCACACATCCTACCATTCGCGTCCACATTTAACCATTCACGTCAACAAAATTACCGCTTGCGCAACATAACTACCATTCACGTCAACATAATGATCGTTTATGTCATTCACTCAGGCAGATGAAACTACCCATCATGATACATCATTCCTAATTGCGTTCTATTCTTCACATCTAACTTTTCCATTATTATAGCAATATTATTTCTAACAGTTCCTGGGCTTAGATATAACTGGGCGCCAATCTCTTTATTGGTAAGACCTTTGGCTACTAGTTTTGTAATATCCTGTTCTCTTGGAGTGAGTTTATCTAGGACAGGATTTTTTGATGAGGTGATTTTTTTAAGAACTTCCGCATCCAAAATCCCCACGCCATCCATCATAGTTCGCAACTTTCCAGCAATATCAGAAATCTTATCGGTTTTCAGCAAATATCCATTTGCCCCTGCTGATAAAGCTTGGCCTATATTTGCCTTATCATCAAAGGTAGTTAGCATCATAATCTTCACATGGGGATGTATTTCCTTAATCATCTTTGTAGCAGCTATCCCATCAACTTTTGGCATTTGGATATCCATTAAAATGGCATCAAGTGTATTTGTCTGGCACAACTCAAAGGCTTCTTGACCATTAGATGCGCTTCCCACAATAGTAATATCATCTTCATTAGCCAGCATTAATGATAAACTCTTTCTAATTAACAAATCATCATCTACAATTAGCAATTTCATTATTTGTCAGTTCCTTTCTCTTCATCATCCTCTAGAGGCATTACACAAATAACCCTAAATAACTCTCCAGCATCTACAGATAAGCTTCCCCCTACAGTAACTGCCCTGTGTTGCAGATTCTTAAGGCCACTTCCCAGTCCTCGTCTATCATTACTAATAGTTTTGTCAACTCCATCATTTTCAATGCACAATCTTACCATATACTCTGTCACATCTAATGTCACAAAGACATGACTTGCTTTTGCATGTCGCATTACATTTGTTAAGCATTCATTTAAGCAAGACTCTAATATATTCCAAATGTATACAGGTATCTTAGATGAATCACCATACATTTTAAAATCAACGGGGCAAGGTGGGAAATCTCGACAGATTTCTAGCAGGCTCTCCACTCCGATAGATGTTGTACTTTGAAGGTTGTGTACCGCCTCTCTAATTTTATTTACACCTACATCTAGTCTTTCTAAAGCAGCATCATAAAGTTCTAAGGCTTCCTGGTGTTTCTCTAAACTTGTGCTCCCTGAATTTAACATCCCTCTAGCCACCTGTAAAGATATATTCGCAGCAACAATTTCATGTCCGGCATTGTCATGAATTTCCCTGGCAATCCGATTTCGCTCTGATAAAGCTGTCATCCGTTCAAGCCTAGTTAGCATATCAGGCAGCTCTTCTTTTATGCTTTCTACATCGTAGTATTTTCCTGCCACATCGTCTCTAATGGCAATCTTTTCTTCTTTTTCTTGTAACCATCTTTCTAAGAAGAATCCACAAAGAACACCTAAGGTTGAAAGTAGAATATAATGAATATGGGGATAATGAAAGCTAATAAAAAAAGCTGGTGCTAGTCCAAATATTATTATAGGGTAGAACCTGCGATACACCCCTTCAAACAAAGTAAATATTAAAGCCAAGTAAGCATATTCCCACAGTCCTATAACAGCGATACATACCACACCATCTATTATCACCGTGGCCCCCAAATAAGGAAATCGCCACCGAATTACTGTCATTAACAATAACAGCAAAAACAGGAAAAAGCCTGCCATTTCACCACTTCCAACCCAAAGGGCAAATATCAGACCAATTCCTGCAACTTTAGAAAAATAAAAACACTTTTCAGGTACCAATAAACTCATATAATTCGACGTTTTCCTCCGTAGAGCAGAAAAACTGCTCCAAGTAATAGCATTACTAAAATGGATAACCAATACTCTGTTGTCATACCTTCTACTAATAGATGGTCAATACCTAGAACTGCCCAATATGCTGGAAAAATCGCTCCAATATATTGCAAGATACCAGGCAGCATATCTACAGGCATAAATACGCCACTTAAAAACATTCCCATGGAAATTACAAACATAAAAGCATTGCTGCTATTTTCCTTTTCTTTAAACAAGCAAATCCAAGCAAAACCCATGGCTACTGACGTTATGATAAATACAGTATAACACAAGGCAAGCCCCAAAGAAACCGTTACACTCCAATCATAAATTAAAACTCCTAAGCTAGAGATAAGTGCTACCTGGATAAGGAGTGGTATTATGGCGGCAACCATATTTTGTAACATATAGTTTAACATGGTTACAGGGGCTGCTAAAATCCTTACCACCGTTCTTTCTGCCTTATCTCTTTGCATGCTTTGAGCCATTAGAAAAGCCGCACCCCAAATAATCATAACCAAAAATCCATATCCTGGCGTAACATCTCCTGTCCATAGTGGCCTAATTAAAATTAGTATAATTGGCAAAACACAGTTAAACACGAGCGCCACAGGACTTCTTAGACTTCTTATTAGAGCAAATTTAGAAATTGTCACTTCCTCTCCTCCTTCCAGCTATGGCAATAATAATTAGCAATACCATGTTTATGCCTGCCAATAATTCAAGGTTAAGTACAGCATCACTCATTTCACCAACAAACCTTCCTCCAAAAATAAACTCATCCATAGTGCCTGAATAGACAATGGCTCGTAGCCCAATGGTTGTAGGGCTGTTATAGTGGAACAAAAAGGTGTTCAAAAATCCATCACCCAACACATTGTAATCTAAAATGAAGGTTAAGTTAGTAATAATCATGGTGCCAAAGGCAAAGACGTATAAAACACCTATCGCTACCGCTTTCTTCTTTACAAAGAGAAACAGGATTACACAAATAAGTACACCCATTAAAGAGATCTGTAATAATGTGCCTATTAAAACCCAAGGATTACCCCAGTAAGTATCTAGAGATACCGCTGATACAATTACAATGGCAGCTCCCATAAGCATCGTCAGCATCCAGTTTATGATTATAACTGATAATAGAAAGCCTCTTTGGGTACATGGCGCTGCATAAAGCCGCCACCTCATATCTGTTTTAAAATCTTCGTACAAATAGTAAATTACCATTGTCCCACCAAAAAACTGAAATACTAAAAGGAAAAAGGGACTAGTTGAGCTGGCTTCAATGTTATATCCATTTATAATAGCTGGCTCTCCAAAGGCACTGTTCATAACGATTAGAGCCATTGGTAAACCAAACATCATTCCTACTGCAACCAGATCGGAAAAGGTTCTTTTAAAATAATGTTTTGCATTTAATGTAAATAAACCCATAATTATACCTCCCCATCATCTCGTAGACGCTTACCTGTTAAGGTCAAAAATACATCTTCTAAGTTCTGCTTTTCTTCAGAAAATGATGTAACTCCACCATATCTTCCTACGATTTCCATAATGCGGCTTACATTGCCACTTCCTGCAGTAGAAACAATAACATAGCTATTTCCATTAACAATCACATTTTTCACTCCGGAGATATCTTTCAAATCAGCCGTTAAAGCATCAGATGGTGATACAGCAGTTAAATGAATCTTTTCCTCATGAGAAACTCGCTCTACCAACTCCTCCAATGTTCCTTCTTTAATAACTCTTCCAGAATCCATAATAGAGATGCGATTACATATTGCTTGAACTTCTTCCATATAGTGAGAGGTATAAATTACTGTTGTGCCACCTGCGGCAATTTTTTTAACTGACTCTAATATATGGTTTCTAGATTGAGGGTCAATCCCCACCGTTGGCTCATCCATAATTACAAATTTCGGCTTATGAACCAATGCACAAGCAATGTTTAAACGTCTTTGCATCCCCCCTGAAAAAGTCTTAGGTCTTTTCTTAGCATGTTCACTTAATTCAACAAAATCCAACACCTCTTTTACATTGGCTTTTAACTCTGCTCCTTTAAGACCATACAACCCACCAAAATACATTAGATTCTCCATGGCAGATAATTCTTGAAATACAGTAATTTCTTGAGTAACTAACCCCATATTTTTTCTGGTTTGCAAGTTGTTAATGGTTTGCTTTTGATCAAAAACAGTTATCTCTCCTGAATCAGCATTAATTAATCCTGCCAATATTTTAATTGCTGTGGTTTTCCCAGCACCATTTGGCCCCAATAACCCAAGTATCTCCCCTTCAGGCACCTGTAAATTTAAATGGTCAAGTGCCAATGTATCTCCATAGCGTTTCACTACATTTGTCATACTAGCTATCATTTAAGATTCCTCCTGTGTAATATAATTTTATTTATCCTAAGGACAGCAAATGCTTTCCTAAGTTTATGGCTGCTTACAACCACTACTATCTACCTAAATGAAGTCAGTAACATCAAGGTAAATCTCATTTCTGTGATTGATTGAGTTAAGTATAACAAGGAAAAGATAAGCCAAATAGTGACATTTGTCATTGTTTCTCTAGTGATACTATTTTCTTCGAAATGAAATATGTATTTGGCATCAAAAAACAACCCGTCTCGCAATAACACTCGCAATAAAAACGGGTTGAAATAGGCCGTGATTTCTGTTAGAATTTCCCTCATCAACAGCAACTGCTATTACTGTCACAGTCACAAGTTGGTTCGCCGCCTGTAAGCCAACCTTTAATAAATGCCGCCGCACATCCTACACCGGGATTAACCGCAAGAGCCTTTGTCGGACAGTTCAAAGCACAAGCCCCACACTCTATACAGGAATCTTTGTCGGTTAAATAAGCCTTGCCATTGTCCATTTCAAAAACACCATGAGGACAGACTATTTCGCAAAAGCCACAGCCGACACATTTGTCTGTGTCAATGGTAAGGGTCGTTACATTTTTCAAATATCTATGTTTTAACTTCATTGTCTTTTCCCCCTTCCGAAAAAGTGTGAGCCAAGCATTACAGCCGCACCAATAGCACCAGCCCCAATAATTAAGGGCAATGCCTTTTGCATTTCTTTCTTTACGCCTGATGGCGATGTGTAGGTAGACGCACCTGTAAAATTCATGGTGAGAAATGATGAAAGTGCAGGAAATAATAATAGCTGCCCTGCCGCCATAGTTCTGTTACCCCTTGCGAATCCATTTGTTTTATGGAGAATCCCTAAAGTGCCGCACAGCCCAACAAGCCAACCTTTCCACGCAAAAGCCCTGCCGGGGATATATGGCAACAGCATAGGGGTAATTACCGAGCCAGTCAGTATCGCTCCTGTGTATGCTGCTATATCATGTTTATCAAAAGGACGTTTGGCAAATTGATTTGTAATTAGCAGTCCTCCAAGTATAGGGAGCGTCATTTTCATGGTGGGTACTAATTCCATCGGCGTTAATACAAGTCTATCCTTAAATGTAAATTTCACAAGCCGCATTTCCTTTGTGGCTTTGTTGCCGGAGGAAATAAACGCTTGTATATCATCTGCCCTAACAGGCCCGAAAGTAACGGCAAATCCAGTACGGCGTTTTACTTCATGTGAATTTACGCCGGGTGCGCCAAGTTGAGGCAGGATTAGATTTTTGTGAGTTACCACTTCGGACAACTTTACGGATTCAATACGGCTTATCAATTCGTCTGTACCAAATGTACCTTTGCCCGCTGCACACCAGACATTTACCCCTTTTGTATCAAGTATTATGAGCCAGCAGTCCAAGCCGGTTAGATTTTCCCGCAAAATATCAAAGGTTAGCTTATAGTTACAACTCACTAAAACAGGCGAATCATGGTTTGGGTTTCCAACAGAATAAAGCCCCGGTTCTACTGTGTAATTCATTCGACCAATGCCCCAGCGTGCTTTCCATGTGCCGAGGATGTCAGAGGGGGTTAGAGAAGTTGATATGCTTTGCACATCACTGTTGTTTACGAATTTTTCTGTATTGTCGGCTGAACAACAACCGCTATTTTGGATGCAACAAGATTCTGTATCCATATGAACGCTCCTTTTTTTGTTATATTGATAATGCCCCAAAAAGCCTAAAAGCCATTTTTCTCACACGCACCTATTGCATATACAGTTATCTTTCTTGCTCATCAAAAGTGCCAAAAACTCTTTGAGCTGCTCTACTGTTGTCGCATTTATGGAGTAATGCATCCACTTGCCGTCTTTTCGGCCGCTGACTAGTCCACAATCACACAGGATTTTCATGTGATGAGAAAGTGTAGGTTGAGTTATCCCCAAGCCCTCTAAAATATCACAGGCACACATTTCGCCACACGAGAGCATATCAATAATCATAAGCCTGTTAGTGTCAGATAGTGCCTTGAAAAGCAAGGAATTGTCAATGTATTTTCCATTCATATGAACACCTCACATAGATAACTACCAATGTATTATATATGATACATAGACGATTGTCAATGTATAATTAAGTTTTGACTGCTGGAGTTTTTTCATATCTCCTAACCGTCCGTTCTGTCTATCCAAATCGTCAAGGGGCGCGGGGGGGAACTCATTGATTTTTCTTGTTTTGCAGAAAATCTAATGACTTGACTTTGTCTTTACTAGAAAA
>JGI20163J15578_10000993_pt1 | contig 11702 bp, 10 predicted proteins | sample TergutCu122P1_FD_15578 | JGI IMG/M metagenome (IMG submission 15578)
TTAGAGCCTTTTTCAATCTCACCCGGCTCATCTACCAAACCAAGGATTGACATCGCCGTTACACTTTTACCGCAACCTGACTCCCCTACAATCGCTAGAGTCTCCCCCTCATACATCCGAAAGTTGTTGCCATCCACCGCTTTTACAATCCCTTTGTCAGTATGGAAATAAACCCGCAAATCCTCCACATCAAGGACAATTCTTCTATTCTCTTGTATACTCATACTGACCTCCTACTTCACGTTCCTTGGGTCAAAGGCATCACGTAAGCCCTCACCCAATAGATTTATGGACAATACTGTAATCGTACATAATACCCCGGCCGGTATCCATACCCACGGCAGGTTTCGGAAAATGTAGGATTCTCGCGCATGTCCCATTAGATTACCCCAGGTTGGCATAGGTGGGATTACCCCTAATCCTAGGAAAGAAAGAGCTGCCTCAGTTAAGATGGCGGCTGCCATTACAATCGTCCCGTTAACAATAATTACCGATGTTACATTGGGAATCAGATGCCGGAATATCTTTCTTACATCTGTTAAGCCTAACGCTTCGGTCGCTTGCATAAATTCTTGCTCCCTTAAGGTAAGAATCTGTCCCCGCACCAAACGAGAAAGACCCATCCAAGACATGCAACCAATTATCAAAGAAGTTACAAAGATACGTTGCTCCGCCGGTGCCCATATCATCGTCGCGCCAATCGTAATTACGATGGGAAGAAAAGGAAGGGATTGCATCACTTCAACGAAACGCTGCATTAGTAAATCAATTTTCCCACCGAAATAGCCTGAGACACCACCAATCGTACTCCCGATAATAATCGAAATAAACGCCGTGGAAACACCAATCTGCAGTGAAGCCCGCCCGCCTAAAAATAGGCGAAACAGTACATCCCGACCATTTCGGTCGGTGCCCAGCCAATGCTCAGCACTTGGTGGTTGGCCGACATTGCCCATATTAATATCGGTAACCGTATAAGGCATAACCATCGGTACAATGATAACACCCAGTACCACAAGGGCAAAGACTATCAATCCGGTTAAGGATACTTTATTTTTCCGAAAACGTTGCCAAGCCAAACGCCACGGTCCGTAAATCGGTTCATCCCGTTCTGCTTTAATGATTTTTGTTTTTTCTTTTTTTTCCATTGCTATATCTCCCCCTATTTCGTTCTAATTCGTGGGTCAGCCACGGAATACAATACATCTGACAGCAAGTTGCCCAGCATTGTCAAGGAAGCAAAGAATACCATCGCCAACATAACTACGCTATTATCCCGCGCCGTAATTGCTCCCACCAAAGCCCGTCCGATCCCCGGCCACGAGAATACCTGCTCTAAGATAACCGCTCCCGCGAACAGTGAGGGAATGTATAGACCTAATAGCGTAACTAAAGGAATTAAGGCATTCTTAAAAGCATGGCGATAAACCACCACTTTTTCCTTTAATCCTTTAGAACGAGCGGTTCGGATATAGTCTTGGTTCATCACATCAATCATCGTTCCTCGCACATAACGAGTTAATACCGCAAAATTCATAAACACCATTACCGTTACCGGCAATAACATGTGGCGTGCTAAATCCAAAAGATTCTCCCAGATATTGGCATATCCCATAACCTGCTTGATCGTATCCCGCATCCCACCAAAGGGCAAACCATGGGGAACTGCCACAAAAAATATTAACACATAACCTAGATAAAAGCTAGGTACCGAAATCCCCAACAACGACACTACCGTCCATGCATTGTCGGTAAATTTGTACTTTTTCACCGCCTGCCTGATTCCCACCAAAATGGAAATAATCGAGGCAATGATAAATGAAGTAAAATTTAGGATAAAGGTATTCCAGATTCGATTACCTAACAAATCCGTCGCCGGCTGCCGGGTTTGCATCGAGTTCCCAAAATCTCCTTGGAATACTCGCCCTAACCATCTACCATATTGGGTAACAATCGAACCGTCTAATCCTAATAACGCCTCCACGCGAGCCCGTTCTTCCGCCGTGATTCGCTGATCCATCCCTAAAAACGAAGCGACCCTATCACCGGGAAGATTAGCGGTGATAGCAAATATCACCATCGACACAATGAGCAGAGCGGGGATGAGAATTAATAATCTCCTAAGTATAAATTTAGCCATCTTTTTCGCCTTCCTTTATAATAATATGAGGGGCATTTCGCCCAAAAGTACTGCTTCGCAATTCGCCGACAAATACCCCTGGGCGAATTGTCCCTCATGGTCAAACATAAGTAGGGTTTTTCATAGCTCAAGCTATGAAAAACTCTACTCAACTACGTAAGAATAGCCATTCTTACTGAACGACTATTCTTACAAATATATTATCTTTGACACTTATTATCGTGCTTTACTAACATCTACCGTAAAACCAATTGGGTAACTAGGAATTCCCAACTACGTAGCTCACGAGCATCTTCAAAACCACTGTAGATAATGTCTACGTCCCAGAAGTCATGACGGATGTTGGAGTAAATTGGTACCATTGGCAATAACTCGTTTAGACGAATAGCAAATTGTTTGAAGATTTCCAAGGCTTCTTCTTCATCAAACGCAAGAGCCCCTTCATCTAATAGGCGATCTAATTCGGGATCGTTGATTCGAGAAGTGTTCCCCCATCCATCCGGTAGGTTTTCAGAGTGGAAGAATCCACGTACACCGGTCATTAGATTGGTGGTATAGCTTGTTGCTAGGAAAAATACACCCCATTCCTCAATACGCTCTGATGGTGCTTGGATTACCCCTAAAATTGTTCCGAAGTCTAGGTAAGTAACTTGTACATCTGCTCCGATGTCGCCCCAGTTGGAAATCCAGATTGGCACAACTGTATCTAGGATTACGTGTTCAGGCATCGCCATGATTCGGATAACCAGACGCTCGCCATCTCTTTCACGAATACCATCAGCTCCTACTTCCCAACCGGCTTCATCTAGGATATCTTTCGCCCGTTGTGGATCAAATCTCCAAGGCTCTAAGCCCGGAATTTCCACTTCGCCACGAACGATTGGTCCCATCGGAGAGATTGGGTTTTGGAAGGTGGCCGGCGTAAAGGCAACTTGTCCTAACTCACGGCTACCAAATAAGTGGTAATTTGCATCATCACGGTCAAAAGCAAGGGTTAAAGCTTGACGTACAGCTACGTCAGCAGTTGGTCCGTAATATGTGTTCATGGCAAAATATGCCAGTCCACCACGCGCATACGAAGTCCAACCAAATTGTGGATTGGTTACTAATTGGTCGATGGTATGTCCCATAATCTCCATTGGGAAATAATCGATATCGCCGGCTTCCATATGTTGGGCTAAAAATTGAGATTCAACTTCGCGGATAATAATTACCTCCGGTGCCCCATCGGCCCAAGTTCCCCAGTAATATGGGTTTCTGGTATGAACAGAACCAACTTCTACATCCCAACTAACAAATTGGAAAGGACCGGTTCCGATTGGCGACATATTACTCTCTTCTAAGACAGCTTGCCCATCTTCGCTACCAAACTCAAATCCTCGATCCAACATGTCTTGCTCGCTGACAATCCCAAAAGTAAGGAAGAAACTAATGTTATCTGTTCTCGCTTCGGTAAAACGTACTTCTAAAGTATAATCATCATGTACTATTACGCCAGATAGAGAATCGGCATCGCCGGCTCTCATTTCTTCGAATCCTTCAACGAACATTACCGAAAGTACATGAGGTCCGCCGTGTTCTGAATCAGCTAGAACATTCATAGTAAAAGCTACATCATAAGCCGTAAACGGCAACCCGTTAGAGAAGAACACGTCATCACGGAATCTAAAGGTGAATACATAGCCATCATCGGAAACCTCCGGCAACTCAGCAGCCAATACCGGAATCACATTGTCATCCATATCAAAGTGTAGTACTCTTTGATGCACTAGGTTTACGGTATTATGATCCACTGACGCCGTTGCATAAAATGGCGAGAATGTTCCTGATTGAGGAGACTCTCTACCTACCACTAATACGCCATCACTTCTGGTACGACCAAGGGTTTCTGCCGGTGGCTCTTCGGGTGCTTCCGGTGTCTCATCTGGTTCATCTACCTCTGGCTCATCTACCTCCGGCTCATCTACCTCCGGCTCCGGATCCGGCTCCTCAACTTCCTCTTGTTGGTCCGGCTCGGGATCCACCGGTGGGTCATTTGCACATGCTGCCAGAGCAAGAGTCGCAAATACCATGACCAAGGCCACGAACAATGCTAGTAAACGTTTCTTTTTCATTTCTTTGTTCCTCCATTCATATAATAGTTAATTTTTTGTTATCAATATAGAATTGACTCGTCAATTATAGCATTTTGTTCTTACCTTGTCTACCATTTTTTGCATTTTCTATTAGACAAAAAGTACTAAAAAGCTAACAATCTATTCATAATCATGTTATTTTCATACAAATACATTAAAAAATCACTTTGCTCAATCTGGTAAACCATCAACATACCCAGTTCCGTCGCATATAATAAGGACAATCCCAAGAAGCCTAACCAGACAATAATCACGCCCATACCCACCCCTAAGATCCCACCACCAAGGCGGTTTAGGATGCCGGTAGTAGGCAAATCGCCCAGAATTGCTATGGCGGCGCTCAATGCCCTGACGATTACAAACGCCAACACAAAACTAATCAGAAAAGAAACCACTCGCAAGGTCATTCGGGCGATAAAACTACCAATGTACCCTGCGAAAGACTGAGCTTCTAAAGCCTGCCAGTAAAATCCACTCCTGCCTCCGTCATTGTGTTCTAATAACATATCTCGCATAAATTGCGAAATCGGCGCATTCTCAATGAGATAGATTTGCCTATGGAAAGGAACATCCCCTAATGTTTCGAGAATCATTTCTTGGGTAATGCCGTAATTCTTCAAATGTGCCGTATCAATATTTTGATTTCTAAGTTGCTCTTCATTCATCCCGGCAAAGGGAGTACCGGTTAAATCTAGTTGAGCAATCTCCTCAATTGTCAACTCCGGAATAAATATCTCTTGCGCATTTCCCTCAATTATTTCCCCTAGTGGGGTACGATGCATTAAGAAATTAGTAATCAAAGGATTGATGATTATCATCAAGGCAACCGACACAATCATTGCCACAAGAGATACACCTATCCGTAAAAATCCACGTAATATCCCCATGATAATGCAAATTAAAAATATCACTAACACAATGATTAATACCCAATTATCCATGACTTTACTCCCTACTTTCTTCTAAACCCTCAATTTCCCCTGTTATCTTTGCTTATCCTTGCTACTTTTTTCTCTTATTATTCTTTTTTGCATCTTTCCTGTAATCTAGTCGTCGCTTGCTTTATCAAAATCAACTGATTCATCCAACATATACACACCTGGTGGTGCGTAACATCTAACTCTTTACAAAATTATTTTGTGTGCATCTTCAGATAATTCCCTTTACAGTTTAACCACCAAAGCAAGTCCCTCGCCTCTAAGCGTTAGAAAAGGCTATTGGTTAACTTGCATGAACTTACGTGATGCGTACAAGCGCTCACTGAATTGGTGGCGGATCCTGTCACCTGTTGACCAAAGAATATGTTTTCAACTGCGAGGCGGAGGAATGAGGACTTCACCAGATCAAGTGAATCACTCGCATGGCATCATCGCATATGACGTAATAGCTATTGATGCCTCGCGCGGGAGCAATAAAATTAACATCCACATCCAAACTCCCGCGAAAACGAACAATGCCGGCTGTATTCACAATTGAAACATTCATCCCATCATGCATGATAATCTCATTGCCAAACATCCGAACTTCACTATATGTTCCGGGAAACTCACTCGCCAAAATCTCTTCGCCGGCCGTGTCAAACAAACGAATTTTGTATCCTGTTCGTAGATCATTTAAAAGCACGACCCCCACATATCTTTGGGTATGAAATACATTTCGTATTTCCTGCTCAAACTCGATTACCATCTCTTTTTCCGGCACCTGATGCCCCCGATATAAAATCAACGAGCGATCACTGACCGCAACAATGGTATCGTCATGCATAAAATGAAGTTCGGCTACCAAGGTGTCGAAGAAAACTTCTTCACTCACCTGTCGATTCATCAACCCTTCTCCCAGCGGTCCGAAGTTATAAAAAATCACTCGGGTAGACGGTACGCCGGCCTCTAAAAATACATATGACACGCCCAGTACTACCCCGTCCGGCGACATCTGCAACCCAATCGGATAGCCGTGGATGCTCGCCACAAGCTGGTTCTCAACTAACACATTTCCCACCAAATCATAAGTCAAAATCATTGGTTCTTGCTCGTTTCGCAGAATCGCGCTGACAATTCCTTGATCCGATACGGATAATCTTTCCACCCCATGAGAGGTAACGATTTCACCTCGTACACCATGGCGGTTAAAAACTAAAATCCTATCGCCGCCGGCATCCGCTACCACAAATATATCTTCCGTTCGACCGGTAATTGGACTATTCATCGGCTTTAATTGAAACCACTGTTCTTCATTTCGCCGATTTAAGAAAGATACCCCGTCCCGATTGTACTGAATGAAACCCCCGGTAAAATACTCATAGCTGTTTACATCAGAAGTAATCCTTCCATGAACCGTTAACGTTCGAGCGTTATCGAAGGACTGATTAATGAGGACCAAATAAGTCCCTACTGCCATCAGCCCCAGTAAGATTAAGGAAGTGCTCCAACTAATGAATTGGCGAAAGTGAGCGCGCCTCTGATTTGCCTTCGCCAATCGGATTTCTTCTTCTGATTGTGGCGCAGCTAATTTTAAATGTGCTTTTTTTCGCTCTCCTTGAACCATTAAACCCTTCTCCACTCTTTTCTCACTCGTCATCAAGAATCACTTTATCAACACACGGTATTACTATCTCCTACGATACTGCGGGGAATCAAACCCACTGAGATTAAAGAAATGCCGTAATCTGCTCGTAAATACCATCCGCATCCAATTTATATTTTTCCAGTAACTTCAGAGCCGGCCCGGATTCACCAAAAACATCTTGAATCCCGATTTTCAACACTTTTGTCGGAGCATCTTCAGCTAACACATCACATACCGCACTACCAAGACCGCCGATTACCGAATGTTCTTCGATGGTAACGACTTTACCGGTTTCTTTGGCGGCAGCAATCACCAAATCACGATCCAACGGTTTTATTGTATGAATATTAATCACCTTCGCTTCCACGCCATTTTCGGCCAGTCGCTCCGCCACTTCCAAGCAATTTGCTACCGGTAATCCGGTGGCAATGATGGTCAAGTCTTTCCCCTCTCGTAAGACCACACCTTTTCCTAATTTGAATTGATAGTCCGGTTGATTAAACACAGGAACCGGGAGGCGTCCAAATCTAAGATATACCGGCCCCTTATGAGCATAGGCCGCTGCCACTGCTGCTTTTGCCTCAATATCATCGGCCGGATTTATAATTACCATACCCGGAATCACCCGCATTAGGGCAATATCTTCATTACACTGGTGAGAAGCACCGTCTTCTCCGACCGAAATCCCCGCATGAGTTGCTCCAATCTTAACATTCAATTCCGGATATCCCACCGAGTTACGAATCTGCTCAAAGGCGCGTCCTGCCGCAAACATGGCGAAACTACTGGCAAAGGGGACAAATCCGGTGGTAGCCAAGCCGGCCGCCACCCCAACCATATTGCATTCGGCGATACCGCAATTGATATGACGATCAGGATAAGCTTTTAGAAATACACCGGTTTTCGTTGCCCCGGCTAAATCCGCATCTAACACTACTACATTGTCATATTTATTCCCCAATTCAACTAAAGCATTGCCATAACTTTCTCTGGTTGCAATTTTCTTTACTTCTGACATAATGCTTCACCCACTTTCTCTAAATCTGCCATTGCCACTTGATATTGCTCTGCATTCGGGGCAACCCCGTGCCAAGCCGCCTTATTTTCCATGAAAGAAACATCTTTACCTTTAGTCGTTTTTGCAACAATTGCTACGGGTTTCCCTTTAATCGCTCTTGCCTCCTTAAAAGCCGCCGCAATTTCATCAAAATCATTTCCGTTAATGGAAATAACATGGAAGTTAAAGGCGGCAAACTTTTCATCAATCGGGTAAGGAGAGTTCACCTCATCTATGGGACCATCAATCTGGAGATTGTTATTATCCACAATCACCACCAGGTTGTCTAAGTCACGATGACCTGCCAGCATCGCCGCTTCCCAAACCTGCCCTTCTTGTAATTCTCCATCCCCTAGCAACGTGTAAACACGATAGGCGTCATTTGCCAGTTTTGCCCCAATGGCCATCCCTACTGCTACCGAAATCCCTTGTCCCAATGAACCGGAAGACATATCCACCCCGGGAACATGCTTCATTTCCGGATGTCCTTGCAGATAAGAACCTAGATGACGAAATGTTTTCAAATCCTCGACCGGAAAAAATCCACGATGAGCCAATGCAGAATAATATCCCGGAGAAGTATGTCCTTTAGATAGTACAAAGCGATCCCGATCCTCTTTCCTAGGTTCTTTTGGATCAATATTCATTTCTTCAAAAAAAAGATAGGTGTAAATATCCGCGGCCGACAAAGAGCCACCCGGATGCCCCGCTTTGGCGTGGTACACCGCGTCAATAATGCCTTTGCGAACTTCGTTCGCTGTTTTCATCAATTCGATCTTGTTCATGCAATCTTCTCCTCACTCTAGTATCCTTTAGTTGTCAACGTTTTGCGCGTCCCAAAGTCATAAAATGACCTTTTGACGCTAGTATCATAATTATATCCCCCTTAGTTTAAATCGTCAAGGGCGCTCGGTTCCACAGTATTTCTTTATTAACCATAAATAACAATCCGGTCTCGGGAATACGTTCAAAACCTAACCGTATCCGCCCGACAATTGGGGCAGGGCTCCATCTGACTTAGGTTCTCTATAACACCGTCCGTCCTTCCAAGGCCCTAAGCAAAGTGATTTCATCAATATACTCCAAATCACCGCCCACCGGCACACCACTGGCAATTCGACTCACCTTAATCCCGACCGGTTTTATCAGTTTGCTTATGTACATCGCCGTGGTTTCCCCTTCGAGACTGGAATTGGTAGCAATAATCACTTCCTCCACCTCACCCTGCAAACGTTCCATCAGTTCTTTTAGGCGAATATCCCCCGGGCCGATTCCCAACATCGGGGAAATTGCCCCGTGTAATACATGGTATACCCCATTGTACTTTTTCGTTTTTTCATAAGCGGCCAAATCCCGTGGATTTTCCACCACCATAATAATCTGTCCATCGCGCTTAGAACTACTACAGATGGGGCACAATTCTCCGTCGGTTAAGGTTTGACAACTGATACAATAGCGCACATTTTCTTTGGCATCCATCATACTCTTGGCCAGATTATTTACCTGCTCTTTGGACATGCCGATGATGTGAAATGCCAACCGTTGAGCCGATTTACTGCCAATTCCCGGCAATAACGATAACTGCTCTATCAATCGGCTGATTTGATTACTATAATATTCCACCTAAGCCTCCTGTCAGCTTATCCATGCCCATGCCACTTTCTTCATCAATCTTACGTAAGGCTTCGTTCATTGCCGCCACAATCAAATCTTCCAACATCTCAATATCATCGGGATCCACCACTTCCTCAGCCAACTTCACCCTAAGTACCTCATGTTTCCCGGAAATGGTTACTTCCACTGCCGAGCCACCGGCAGTTGCCGTAAATTCTTTGGTTTCCAATTCTTTTGCTTGTTCTTCCATCTGGCGTTGCATTTTCTGCGCTTGTTTCATCAAATTCGCCATATTCCCCGGTACCCCACCTTGAAATTTTCCACGTTTTGCCATTTACTTAGTCCTCCCTTGTAATCTCCATTTTTATCTCTTTTGCCATAATCTTCTCAATATCTACGTAGCTATCTTCAAAGATTCGTTCTTCTTCGGTACAGCGGATTTCAATCTCCACCTGTTTCCCAATCTGCTCTTGAATGATTCGCTCAACTTCGCTCTTACGCCCCGGCGTTTTCACAATCTCAGCATCGGTGGCATTTTCCATCACGATTTGCAAACGATTGCCCTCACCGAGACTCAATCTGGCTTTGTTCAAGGGCTTGTACATGATCGGCGAAATCTTATGGACAATCACCTGGCGGAATATTTTCACCACTTCCTGAATATCTTCCGGAATCGCCGCCGGTAAACTTTTTGGTGGTGAAGTCATGGACGCATCTTTCGCATTCTCTTCTCCTGGCGAAGATGCCCTTACATCATCTGTCTTTCCCGGTGGCAGGTGCATTACTTGCACTCCTTGGGCCACTTTCTCTTCCAAGGTGCGAATACGCTCCAACAAGGTGTCCTGATGGGTTTCCATTTCCGGCACACATAGTTTTATAAATGCCACTTCCAGTAGTACCCGCTTCTGGGAAGAGTAGCGAATCCGTCCGGCTACTTCCGAAAAAATCCGAATGTAGCGCAAAAGGACATCTACCGCAATCATCTGTGCTTCTTCTTTTCTTTGCAACCAACTCTCGGTAGATAAATCCAACACTTCCTCCATCGCCGAGGAGACCGTGTCACCTTCCATATTAACAGATGTTTTTATCAAAAGCAAGTTTCTTAAGTACCAAGTAAAATCTTGTACAATCTGGGATAATTCTCGCCCCTCCATGATTAAGTCATCTAACCGCCTTAATACTTCCCCAACGTTGCGATTTAAGGTGTGTCGCAATAACTCACCAAATACATCGGTGTCCACCGCTCCTAATACTTCCAACACCTTATTATAGGTTAATACCTGTCCCATGTGAAAGGCAATGCATTGGTCCAATAAGCTTAAAGCATCTCGAAAAGAACCATCCGCTACTTTGGCAATATAGCGAATCCCTTTCTCTTCCGCCTCGACCTGCTCAATGGCTAGAAACTCATAGATTCGCTTAACCAAAGTGTCTACGGTAATTCGCTTAAAATCATATTGCTGACACCGCGAGAGAATGGTCACCGGAATCCGATGAACTTCCGTTGTTGCTAAGATAAAGATTACATATTCCGGCGGCTCTTCCAAGGTCTTTAGTAAGGCATTGTATGCTCCGGCTGAGAGCATATGCACCTCATCGATGATGTACACTTTAAATCGCCCTTCACCGGGTCGATAATTCACTTCTTCGCGAATATCTCGGATATTATCCACCCCATTGTTGGAGGCAGCGTCAATCTCCACCACATTCATTGAAGCACCTCCGGCAATATTTTGACACATCGCACATCTGCCACAAGGATTTCCCGCTTCCGGTTGCAAACAATTCACCGCTTTGGCCAGAATCTTAGCCACCGAGGTCTTACCGGTCCCGCGAGTGCCGCAAAACAAATAAGCATGACCAATCCGATTTGCTTTTATTTGATTCTGCAACGTGGTGACGATATGTTCTTGCCCTTTTACTTCTTCGAAAGTAGTAGGGCGAAATTTTCGATATAATGCCGTATATGACATAGGTGACTCCTCTCCATCTGTACTTTAGCGAGATTCGTATTTCTATTCTACCTTTGTTGCCCTTCTCTAAGACTAGTGGTGCGTAACATCTAACTCTTTACAAAATTGCGCTGTGTACGTCTTTCGATACAAGGCGGAGGAGTGAGGCGTAGTGGGACCTACGTCGAATGACGACAACGCAGTAGCGTAAGACGCAAACAAGCAATTGTAAAGTTTTA
>JGI20163J15578_10000997_pt1 | contig 11674 bp, 9 predicted proteins | sample TergutCu122P1_FD_15578 | JGI IMG/M metagenome (IMG submission 15578)
CTATTTTTGATTTCTATCATACTGCCCATCTATTGGAGGACGAAAGAAGAGACTGGCTAATTAACGCACTTAAACGCACCTATCCGAAAGGGCACGAATGGATTGAACGACTCACGAGTGGATTGAAAGACTGTAAATGAAAACTGAAAGTCAAATGCGACAAAAGATTCCTTTCGCCTTACAAGTGAAATGAATCTTTTTTTTGTATTTTATGTGACCAAGGTGTGACCTCGCTATGATATTTTATACCTAGAAAACAAGAAATCACGATATAAACATAAAGGAGGGTCTTCCCATGCTCAACAAAAAAATGTATCGGAAAGCAAAAATTTCACTCCTTTTCTTTTTTGCTCTAGTGGCAGTAAGCCTATTTGTATTTGTTGCTTATGGAGCAGAGGAAACCATTGTAGAAGAGGCCCCTTTTCAAGCAGAGAATATGAGTCTGATAAAAGACGAAATGGTTCCATTGGCAGGTTCTTTTGCAGAAATATCCGGAAGCGAGTTCGCAGAAATAGACTTGAATCCAAATACATGGAAAGGATTGTTACTAATCGGACTAACCTCAATAGCAGTTATCTTAGGTATCTTAGCCAAAAAGGCAGAAACGAAGTAGCCTCTAAAAAGAACTTGGTAAAACCAATCGAAACTAGTCTAAAAAGGCTAGTCTACAAGGACCGGGCGCCTTGTACTGAAGAGATAGCCCAGACAAGTGAGGGTTGACGCAACGACCGAGAAACGGCGAGAAAGAGAAGGTGGCATTATGAAAAAAAGATTATTAGTAGCAGGTATTGCCGTAATCGTAGCAGCAATCGTATTCTCCGCCGGAGTTTACGCAGGCACACGGGTTGCCCCGGTGGAACCCATAGTCATTGAAACGGGCGAAGGTTTCCAAGATATCACTACATTACCGGCAGTATTAGACGAAGATCAGTTAAGGGTTCCCAACGATAAGTTTATCGGAAATGAGGTGGATGAAAATGCCGAAGATTTGATTCAACCTAAACGACCAAATGACAAATTCATTGGCTTTGAGGGCGATGAAGATGCCGATGATTTGATTCAACCACGCTAAGGCATGAAGCGAATCCAGTAGAAACGTCTCCCTTGGCGGGTCTCATCGGTGGCTCCCGCAAGGAAAAAATCAAGCGGCTCAAAAGAATATATACGCTCCGGTACATTATGAATCGTTAGTCTGGCTGGCAACTCGTCCAGCCAGACTGTTCGTTGTGGCAGAATTTCATAATATACAATCTCCCCATCTTTTAAAAAGAGGATTCCTCTGGTCATAACATCAATTGGTCTGGTAAATTCCACCCCGATTTCCTCGTATATTTGCTGAGAAGAAAGCAGGTGTTGAAAGTATACCGCTTGGTCCCAGTCAAAATCCATTAAAGACCACAAAGTAACGACACTTTCCCCATGTTCTCGAACGTGATCTCGCACGGCTCGGTAAAGCCGTTCATTGTGTCCGCTAAGAGCGAAGCTAGAAATACCAATTAGGGAAATAAAGACAAAGGAAAGCATTGCGATTAACGAGAAACGAATCACTTTTTTCACCGGAAAAGAGTCGGTTTCTTTTTTGAGACCGTTGTCTGTCGAAACTTTTTGAATTGGTGCGCACTCGGGAGTACTCGCGGAAGCTCCTTTATAAAGCGTGTAAGCAAAAATGTTATAGAGAGCTATAAAAGGGGCAATTAAAAAAAAGACAATCCATGCATAATCAGCAATTTGGGCAAAAACAAAGATAATCAAGTGAATTACCAAGCAGGTGGAAAGTAACATTCCGGAAAGAAAGCAAAAATAAGAATATTTAGCAATCCGCCAAAAAATAATCCCGAGGATACTAGCAATCAACGCCAGAATAAAAATTAGCCCAGGCAAAAGCGTCGTACCAAAACGAAAAACGAGGTCTCCTACCGGAGAAGGAATCTGTGGGGCAAAAAGAAATCTAAAAAAGACAGCCAGAGCCATCATAAAAGGAATCACAAATAAATTGATGATGCTCATAATAAGCAGTGGAAGTGATGTTGATTTCAAGATAGTTCCTCCTGTTACGAGCACTGTCATGAGTGCTTAGCATGTGTCTTTTTCTTTCTTACACCACAATATTACCATATCCCTGAAAAAAAATCCAGATAAGCCTCTTTAAGACATTTAAAAAAAATGGTATAATCGAATCGTGCGACCTGCCACGAGTGCTTAGCATGTGAAAGGAGTTATAACAAATGAAATGTGTTTTACGACTATTTAAAATGGCAAAGCCTTGGTATCACCTCTTTTTTATATCCACCATCGCATTGTTTGCGGTGTCTGCCATCAACTTGGCAACGCCGGAATTTATCCGCCAGATTATTCGGATTATGGAATCCGAAGGGCTGGCAGATTCGCTTCCCCTAATTCGAAATCTGTCCCTTTTTCTACTGGGGTTATTTATTTTGCGAGCAATATGTCAATTTTTAACCAGTTATCTTTCCCATGTCGCGTCTTGGCATATGGTGATGCATATACGTAAACTATTATACAACCATTTCCAGAAGCTTCCGATGAGTTATTTTAGCGATAAGCAAACCGGACAATTGATGTCAAATGTAATCAATGACACCAATACCTTTGAAAATATGGTAGCCCATGCCATTCCTGATGTAGCAACCAATGTGATTACCTTTTTTGGGGTGTTCATTATTCTTCTTACGATAAATCCACGGTTAACCCTTTTAGTGCTAATTCCCATTCCGTTCATTTTGTTTATGCGAGTGACCATAAGAAGGATGCGCAAACATTTTAAAAAGAGTCAAGAATACCTGGCCGATTTGAATGGTATTTTACAGGATAATTTTTCCGGAATTAAGGAGATACAAGTATTTAACAAACAAGATTATGAATACGAGCGGGTCGGAGTAAAAGTGGAGAAGCACGGGGTTGAGCTGATTCGGGCCTTGCTCTATGTGGGTGTCTTAAATCCGGTCGTCGGTTTTATTACCGCCATCGGAACAATTATTGTTTTGGTTGGCGGGCCTTATCTGGCGGTGTACGGCAATCTGCGTATTTCCGATGTAGTAGCCTTTTTGCTTTACTTAAATTTACTGTATACGCCGGTCCTTCAGATTACCCGTTTGATGGAGGATATTCAAATGGCAATGGCCGGTGGGGAGCGAGTTTTTGAAGTGTTGGATACCGAACCGGCGATTAAGGACAAGGATGACGCCATTGAGGTAGGAACGTTATCGGGACAGATTAGTTTTCACAATGTTTCCTTTGCCTACCAAGATGACCAACCGGTTTTGGACGATATCAGTATTGATGTGAAACCGGGTGAAATGTTGGCTTTAGTAGGGCCAACCGGGGTTGGAAAGTCAACCATGTCTTCGCTGATTACCCGCTTTTATGAACCTCAAAGCGGCAGTATTACGATGGATGGTATTGATATTCGGGATATGACCTTGGAGAGTCTGCGCCGTCAATTGAGCCTAGTCTTACAAGACGTTTTCCTATTTAACGGAACGGTAGGGGAAAATATTGCCTATGGTTGTGAAAATGCAACCTACGAACAAATCCGAGCCGCCGCACGAACCGCTCGGATAGCAGACTATATAGAATCTTTGCCGGAAGGATATAATACTATTATTGGAGAACGGGGGGTTCGTTTATCCGGCGGACAAAAACAACGTATCTCGATTGCCCGCTCAATCCTAAGAAATGCCCCTATTTTAATTTTGGACGAGGCGACATCGGCGGTGGATACGGAAACCGAAAAAGAGATTCAGGCGGCGATAGATGCAATTGCCGGAACTAAAACCTTGATTGTGATTGCTCACCGTTTATCAACCATCCGTAAGGCAGATAAGATTGTAGTGTTACAAGAAGGGCGGATAGTGGAACAGGGGCGGCATGAGGAACTGGTGGCGAGGGATGAAGTGTATGCGAAACTATGTCGGGTACAGATGTAATGACAATGGTAACTGTTCAGGAGAGCACCTCCAAAAGCTTCGCTTTTCTCGGTTCACCCTACGGGTATCGCCCTTGCAAAGCAAGTATCTACGCTGAGCGTCGAATACAGATTTCACTAAAAACGGCTGTCTGAAAGCGAGCTTTCACATCCATTTTTGTGAAATTTGTGCTCTCCTGAACAGTTACAAAAATTGTAAAAAAGGCTATTGCAAACTAACAAACAGTTAGTAATGCAATAGCCTTTAATAGTGATTTTAGCAAGAAGAGATTCGGTTGCTCTTAGTTAGTTACGCGATCTTGCATCCGCTGTTCCGGTGCCAAGGAAGATATTTCAATTCCTTTCATCGCCGCGCCTAAACCTTTGGATAATTCAGCAATGCGAGGATAGTCTTCAAAGTGAGCCGTGGCTTCCACAATCGCCCGAGCAAACTTCTCGGGATTTTCCGATTTGAAGATACCGGAACCAACAAACACGCCATCCGCGCCAATCGACATCATCAAAGCCGCGTCGGCCGGGGTGGCAACCCCACCGGCGGCATAGTTAACAACCGGTAAATGACCTAACTGTTTCACTTTTAGTAGTAACTCGTATGGGGAACCGGTTTCTTTTGCATATACCATCAACTCGTCATCACGCATAGCAGAAACCTTTGCAATTTCTCCGTTTACTTCGCGCATATGGCGAACTGCTTCCACGATATTACCGGTGCCGGCTTCGCCCTTTGTTCTAAGCATTGAAGCGCCCTCGGCAATACGACGCAGAGCTTCCCCCAGATTACGGCAACCACAGACAAACGGTACGTCGTAATCGGATTTCAAGAGATGATAGATATCATCGGCCGGAGTTAATACTTCACTTTCGTCTATATAATCAATACCTAAAGCTTCTAACACACGTGCTTCGGCGATGTGTCCAATACGACATTTGGCCATCACCGGGATAGAAACCGCTCCCACAACTTCCTCTACAATCGTAGGATCCGCCATCCGAGCCACGCCACCGATGGCGCGTATATCAGAAGGCACTCTTTCCAAAGCCATAACCGCAACTGCTCCGGCGGCTTCGGCGATTTTGGCTTGCTCGGCATTTATCACATCCATGATCACGCCACCCACAGGCATCTCGATAAACTTTACTTTTGTTACACTCATAATAGAACCTCCCATATGCTATATCTAATCTCTTAGTGATACTTGCCTCATTCCTCAGCCTCGCAGATGAAAACACATTCTGTGACAATCGTAAAGGGAATTAGAATACGCTGCATAAGTATAATCACATCCCCCTATAGATAATAACGGAAAAAGTAGATTTTGTAAAGAAAAAAATGGGAAAAAGGGGATGTTCACGTCACCATCTTCCCTTTCCAAAGACCCTTTTTATAGTAGATAAAACCTACCGTACAACTAAAGAGCCAGCCAAAGGGTAACGACCAGGCGATGGCCTCCGGCCCCATGCTTACGATATGAACCAGAAAATAAGCGGAACCGACGCGAAGAATCAAGCTTCCTAACGATATAAGAGTGGCATTGAGAGCATCTCCGACCCCCCGCAGGAAACCATTGAAGGTAAATTGAATCGCAAATAAGAAGTAGAAGATAACCATAATATTCAAATAATTTTGCCCGATGGTAATGATTTCTGTCACATGGATGTCCCCTGAATCGATAAACAGGGCAACCAGATTACGACTAAAAATCATCATTACGATAGTCATGAAAACCGCCAAAGAAACCGACTGCAACATTGCAATTTTTAGACCTTGCTTGCATCGGTCTTCTTTGAACGCACCAATGTTTTGCCCAACAAACACGGACAAAGCCATACTTAACGTTGCGACCGGGATAATCGCAAAATGATCAAGTCGTTGCACCGCGGTAAGGCCGGCAATAGCGGCGGTACCAAAGGAATTGATAAGACGTGTAATAGTAAGCGAAGAAATGGACACCAGAGACATCTGCAAGGCCGCAGGCATCCCATTTTTTAGAATAGCAATAAGCAAAGATTTGTCTATCAACAACTTCTTGATTCGTAGAAGTGGTACTTTATAACGAATGTATAAGATGCTTAACACCATCGCGACTCCTTGCGACATCACCGTAGTAACGGCCGCGCCACCAACTCCCAGCCCCATATGAACCACGACGATAAAATTGAGTCCAACATTTAAGAGACAAGTGAAAATCAAAATATACAAAGGATTTTTCACCTCTCCTAAGGCTCGCAGGTAGGAGGTAAACATATTATAAAAGGTGTTGAAAATCATACCTCCCAAAAGAATCTGCATATAAAGTTTCGTCTCTGCCATAATATCGGGCGGCACATCAAGTAGCCGCAAGATAGCAGGCGTAAGGAGCACTCCTAGCACAGAAATAAGAACGGAAAAGATGAGCAAGAAAACAATACTCGTTGCCGTGGCGCGTTTCATCCGCTCGATTTCCTTGCCACCATATAATTGGGAGATTACGATAGAAGATCCGGTAGTCAATCCAATCACTAAAGAAGTTAAAAACCAGAACGCAATATTGGCGATACCAATCGCAGCTAACGCACCACCACCAACAAAACGTCCTACAATGATGGCATCGGCCAAACTGTAGAACTGCTGAAAAACGCTGCCAATTAACATTGGCATCGCAAAAAGAAGAAGATGTTTGGTGATGTTTCCTTGGGTAAAGTCTTTCATATTAATCTGGTCCCCTTTTAATCGCGCCTTCACACCGGTATTTCCATCTGTCGACCTTGTCGTCAATTGCCGTAGGTTCCGCTACGACTCATTCCTCCACCTCGCAGCCGAAAACTCATTTTGCGTTAAATCCTAAAGGGAATTAGCTAGTATTCAAACCACTGTGTGTTGAACCGCTGAAACGCCATCGAGATTTCCTCAAAATCTTGGAAGTCCGTCTCCGTCCAACCACCGCGAGCGGTAAAAATCACAAGAATATAAGGCGAGGTAGCGTAAACAATTGCCGCATCATGCCAAGCATAGAAACTGGTCCAACCGGTTTTACTGGCAATCGGGTAGTCAGACACAATGAAGGGATACTGGTTGTCCAGTAAGTCGGACTTTAGGGCGAGAGCATATTCGCTACCCTCTTCGATGTAGCGGTGTACTTCTTGGAGGAAGATTCCCGCCTCTTCGGCACTCATATTAAAGTCCATAATTCCCCATCCCATTTCATATAGATTTCCCCCCAGCTCGGTGAGGAATTGGCGAAATCCTTCGGCCCCATGTTCTCGCACTAAGATAAGGGTAGCAATATTGTCACTGTAGCTTACGTTTAAGCGAAGTAATTCTCTAAGGGTGAAAGAAGTACCGACCGGATATTGATAACGAATAATCCCTGAGCCATCCATAAAATCGGCATAAGTAAAGGTATGTTCGGTATCAAGACAAAGGACACCTTGCTCGGCAAGTTGGAATAGATATAGCGCATAAAACGCCTTAGTGACACTGGCGGCATAATACACGCGGTCGGCATTATGACGATATACAAAACCCGAGGCTAAATTTTTATAGTAAACGGAGATATTGTCTCCGTGACGACTTAGGATATCATCCAATTCATCTGTGAGTGGCATAAAATCCGGTTCCAGCCAAGGGGGCGTTCGCACCTCCGGCACAGTTGAGGCATCTACCTCTTCCGGTTCATACATCTCAAGAGCTGAAGGAACACTCTCTTCCTCCGAAGAAATTTGTTCTTCTAAAAAAGGAGCAGGCTCCCCTAAAGTTGGTGTGAACTCTTCTAAGTTGAATGCTAATTCTCCCAGTGAAGAAAGAGTATCCTCAGGGAGAGGGGTGTATTCTGCTTCAAAAAGATTATCTTCTAAAGAAAAGTAAGCTTCGCTTTCCGAAACAAAAATGTTTCTTCCGATGATATACAAGGAGATAGAGAATAATAAAACGATAGTCGCGATGGAAATTACGCGCAGCACGATTTGCTTGCTAAAGAAACTTTTTGATGACATATGAACAGAGCCTTTCTTTTTGAAAACATATTCCCATAAAGCTAAACAGAGTTTGCAACCCTACGTTTGATGCGGGATTGCAAACTCGCGGAACGCTTTTTGATTGAAGAGTGTACCACTTAGGAGATATCAGAGAAATTTCCTATCAAATGTACACTAGAGTCTGGCCTATCATGCTACCCTGCGTAGCTCAATCCTCATGGAATCTAGCGTCGCTAGCGTCACTTATGTGATAATTACATTTGCCGAAGCGTTCCACTAAGAAATCCTCTCCGGCTACATGAACGACCCTAGAAAACTACCGACAAAGACGGTGGAAAGTATCAAAACAATGATAAGCAAAATTGCTAGGACAATTAGCCAGCAGAAAAAGGATCTTGCGTAATTACGCAGGTTTATATTTCTGGTTCCGCCAAAAGAAAATACCAGGAGCAAGATAAAGCCCACCAGAGGAATGGCGAATAGAAGGCTGTAGCCCAAATACGCCCACATCCCAAGCGGAGTGTAGTCCATGGTCGGGTCGACCTCACCGGAGATAAGTGGTGTGCTTTGGATTGTCGATGCCATCGGTGGCGGCGCAACAAAGGGAGTATGCGGCGGTGGTGCAACGGGTGGTGGTGGCGCAACGGGTGGCGGTGGCGCGACCGACGGTGATGACGCAACCGGGGGTGGCACGGGAACAACAGTTGGAGCCGAAGTAATCGGCGGTGACGGTGCAACCGGTGGAGGTGACGCAACCGACGGTGATGACGCAATCGGTGGTGACGGTGCAACCGGTGGTGGCACGGGAGCAACAGTTGGAGCCGAAGTAATCGGTGGTGATGATGGTTCAGAAGGTTCTTCAGGAGCTACAGGAGTTACAGGAGTTACAGGAATTACAGGAGCGTCTGCCGCTTCCGGAATCACATCATCTGTAAAACCATCTTGTTTAGGTAGTGGAACCATCCTCATATCCGCCCCACATTGGTCACAAAACTTGTATTCTAAATTGACCGTATTTCCACATTTCACACAAATCATACTATTATCCTCCTAACATCTTTGATAAAAATGTAATAAGAACTAATTGTATTGTAATATGTAAACAATTTTACGTCAACACCTTTGTGCATCAGCAGCGATTCGCAGTAAACAAAAATGTGTCGCAAATGCGTTTGTTACGTCATATTCGCCGCAATAGTGAAAATTTATTCGCTTAATGCGGCAAAACGCCATCTCAAGACAAAATCGTTCAGTAACGGATTAATACAATATAATGTTGTCTAGTAAGACACGAAAGCCGAAGAGATTAGAGATAATAACGATATCATCAACGTAACTAAATCATAGAGCCAGAGCATATCAGCTTGCGAACTACATAATTTACATTATATGCCGCAAAAAATACGGCGGAACGGAGTTTAGTGTTGTGCAACGCTTATAAAGCAAGCGTATGCCAAACTTTTATGCAACTTTGCAAACAAAGTTTGGCATCTTGAAGATGCAAACAGCGCAAGAAAGGGGATTATCATGAAGAAAACATCAATCAGAGAGCGACTATTAGCAATTGGTGTATCTGCAATCAAACTTGCAAAGAATAAAAGGCGAAAGAAAGACAAAAGTCCTTTTATAGAGGTAACAGATGACAGCGGAAAAAAACATCACGTAAAGTTTTAAAAGAGGTATTATTTCGCTAAAGCGAGAGCCTCGGGTTTTACGTCATTCGCACTTAGGCGAAGAAAAATCCGTCGTAAAAGCGACCGGCGAAGGCGCAAAAGTGGCGCAAGAGTCTGGTAAGTCAGGCTTTATTTTCCTTGAGAAATATTCACAAAGATGCTATAATGTAAGAAGGTTGAATTACTAATGTCCAACCGCAGAAGGTACTAGCTTAAATAAAAATCGCCTTATGGTAAGGGTGTTGTCACGAGTTGCTCAAGGATAGAATGTAACCGTTTGGGAGAGCACCTTTACCAGTTACGAAAAAACTATAATTTAGCAAGGTGGCCATTATGTCTTTTCCAAACTTTAATTTTTTTAATGTATATAGTGCAGGAATGTTTATATTATCTGTATTTGGGATAGCAAAAATATTAACGCTGGATTTGAAAGTTCATTTAAAAGAAAGCATTTACATTATCATTGTATCTTTGGTTGGGGCGGTACTCGGTGCACTTAGCAGAGATTTGAACTATTTCTTTATTCAGACGCTGCGTGATGTTTTGTTGCTTCCTTTTCTGCTGCTTTATTTTTACAAAATCAAGCGTTACTATTTTAAGAAAGCAGTTATTTTTATGATTGTTTCCTCATTTATTCTTGCGATATGCACACAAATTTTCACGATCGTATTTTATTACTTGTTTCCGGAGTTTGATTCGGTATTTATCCCAACGGTCAATCCATATGCTAATCACAGAGTAACTTTCCTAGAGATGCTGCACATTACTCTGCTGATTCCTTTTTCCGGACTTGTTACATTTGCCTGTACAAAAGTGTTTAAGGACTTTCGTCTTATGATGAAGAGAAATAATCGTTTCCAGAACATTTTTATTATTATTGGAATTGTTGCGATCCTAAATGCCATCTTTTTGTTTAGTTATATGCGCTACCAAGGAATCCGATTAACACTTTCGGAACTGAGTCTTTTCCCTTATGATATCTTAGTACCGGTAATCCTATTATGTTTTTATTTTATTGTTACATTCATGGATAAAAAGCATAAACGGCTGATACAGGAAGAAAGAGATCAAGCATTGCAGCATTACACACATGAACTAGAACAGCAACAAAGTGCCATGCGCAAATTCAAGCATGACTACAAGAACATTCTTTTTTCATTGGATGGCTTTATCAAGGAAAAAAAGTGGGAAGAGTTGGAAGCATTTTACGAAACACATATAAAAAGAGCATCTACCGTAATTACCAACAACGATTTCGCCTTGGAAGCACTTAGTAAAATAAGAGTAAATGAGATAAAAAGTCTACTGACGGCAAAGTTGGTTATGGCTCAAAATAAAGGGATAGATGCAGCCTTTGAGGCACGCGAGGAAGTTGATTACATTCCCGTAGATTCGGTTACCTTAGTACGTATGTTGGGGATTATTTTAGATAATGCGATAGAAGCGGTTGTAGAATTAGATGAAAAGAAGCTTCGGGCGGCGTACTACCGAGATGGCACAGATATGGTATTTATCGTACAAAATACTTGTCGTCCGGGCTTGAAGTTGTCAGAGATCGAAAAACCAGGATTTTCGACCAAAGGAAAAGGAAGAGGGTTAGGATTAGTAATTCTGTCAGAGCTGGTATTTTCTTGCTCCAATGTAATCCGAGAAACGAGTGTAGAAGGGGAAGTGTTTACTCAAAAATTGATTGTGAATGAAATTCATAACCGATAAAACATATTCTGAAGGAGACGATTTCAGAGAAGGGGTAATTGAGATAACAGATAATTTGTTAAGGCTATTACCAGAATAAGCCGTAAAGCCCCTCGCTTCAGCTATGGGGATATAAGGCTTTATTCATTATAGCATTCATCTATTGAAATATACATAGTATAAAGCTCACTAAGTATTTAAATAAAAAGCACATCTAGCGTTTCATTGAGACAGTTTTCTGTCGATACTCATTAACACCAGCGAGCAATTGCGAGTGTTCAAGGAGATTCCTCTAAAAATCTTTTGCCGAACATATGTTGTATATTTTTCTTTTTTGTGGTATAATACTTGTATGATGAAGTATAAATCCAATAATAATGTAGTTTATAGTTGCAAATACCATGTT
>JGI20163J15578_10000999_pt1 | contig 11669 bp, 11 predicted proteins | sample TergutCu122P1_FD_15578 | JGI IMG/M metagenome (IMG submission 15578)
TCTTGAGGCAGGCGGCCCGCCGAAGGCGGGTCGGAGGGAGTAGCAGCGGCTCAGTTGCCAAGAGAGCAAGACAACACCAGTCATAAGGCATGTAAATATCTTAAACACATATTCATGAAAGTCGGCTAAAATAATTGCCATCGTCATTCTCGGTGGCGGCCGCCATGAAACGGAATCCTTCCTTCGATACCAGCTACAAGGCGCTTTTCTCCTGCCCGGAGGTCGTGCGCGACCTGTTACGGGGATACGTTCCAGGCAAGTGGCTCGAACACGTCAACTACGAAAGCCTGACCCGGATCAACGCCAGCTACGTATCGAGAAGCGACAAACAACGCCACGACGACATGGTGTGGCGCATCGACATTGGCGGGCATTGGTTGTGGGTCTACATCCTGCTCGAATTCCAGAGCGAACCCGATCAATGGATGGCCGTGCGGGTGATGCAGTACGTCAGCCTGCTGGCGGAGCAACTGGTGAAGGAAGGCGTGCAGGATGGCCTGCCGGAAGGCCGCTTGCCGCCGATACTGCCCATCGTCCTGTATAACGGACGGCCCGAGTGGAGTGCGCCGCTCGATGTGGGCGANTGTTTCCATACGCCGCCTGATGGTCTGGAAACATATCGTCCGGCGCTCCGTTACCTGCTGCTCGACGAGCGCCGTTTGCAACAGCACCCGCTACGGGAAGTGAGAAACTTTGCTGACGCCGTTTTCCGCATGGAAGCCAGCCGACGGCTGCCCGATGCCATTGCCGTGGCAAGGGCGCTGGATGAGATGCTGCGCGCTCCGGGTCTGCAAACGGTGCGTCGCGCGTTCGCTCAATGGATAAAAGCGCTGTTGCTCCGCCGTGCTTCAGCTTCTATGATTGAAGAGATCGGAGCCATCAGAGATGTTTTTGAGGAGCTTGAAATGCTGACCGAGCGCAAAGAAACCTGGTTCGATGACGACATCGAAAAGAGCTTTTTGCAGGGACGTGAAAAAGGCCGGGAAGAAGGCCTTGAGGAAGGCCTTGAAAAAGGTATGGAAAAAGGCCGGGAAGCGACCCTGTTGTCTGTTGCCCGAAACATGCTCAAGTGTGGCAGGCCCGTCAAGGAGATTGCGGAAGTCACCGGACTCCAGCCGGAGGCGATACAGGCTCTGATGCACTGAATCAGAAAAAGCGCTGAGAGCGGTTTCGGTTCAAACCTATACAGTACGAATCAACCTGTCCGAGTTTTCCTGGATCCCCTTGATCAGCGGGGATCCAGAATGGATGCACTTGAGTCAAAACAGCTCAACATCCGCAGGGGCTGCAACAGCCCTCACGTCCCGAAAAACGCCTTGACCTTGTCCATCCACGATTTTGCTTTCGGGTTGTGGTGGTCGGCGTTGTTGCGGGAGAGTTCGTCGAACTCCTTGAGCAGTTCGCGTTGTCGATCGGTGAGGTTGATCGGCGTTTCCACCAGAACATGACAGAGCAGGTCGCCGTGCGATTGGGTGCGCACGTTGCGGATGCCCTTGCCGCGTAGCCGGAAGACCTTGCCGCTTTGCGTTTCCGACGGGATTTTCAGGCGCGCCATGCCGTCCAGGGTGGGAATTTCGATTTCTCCACCGAGCGCGGCGGTGACGAAGCTGATCGGCATTTCACAGTGCAGGTCGTCGTGCTCGCGCTCGAATACTGAGTGACGGCGGATGTGAATTTCCACGTAGAGGTCGCCGGAGGGACCGCCGTTGACTCCCGGTTCGCCGTGGTTGGCGTGGCGCAGTCGCATGCCTTCGTCGATACCGGCAGGGATTTTGACCTCGAGGGTTTTTTGGCGCTTTACACGCCCCCCGCCGCCACAGTCGTGGCAGGGGCTGGGGATGATGCGGCCACTGCCGTGACACCGGGGGCAGGGCTGCTGGAGCGAGAAAAAGCCCTGCTGAATGCGCATCTGGCCGGAGCCGCCGCAGCTTGGGCAGGTGGTGGCGTGGGTTCCGGGCTTTGCGCCGGTGCCGTTACAGGTTTCGCATTCTTCGACAGTGGGGATGCGGATGGTTTTTTCCACGCCGCGCGCCGCTTCTTCGAGGGTAATTTCGAGGTTGTAGCGCAAATCTGCGCCGCGATAGACGTTCGAGCGGCCGCGTCCGCCGCCGCCGCCACCGAAAAGATCGCCGAAGATGTCGGAAAAGGCATCGCCGAAACCTTCAAAGCCGCCGCCGAATCCGGCGCCGCCTACCGAGGGATCGACGCCCGCATGGCCGAAACGATCATAGGCATCGCGTTTTTTGGTGTCGGAGAGGACTTCGTAGGCTTCCTTGGCTTCCTTGAATTTTTCTTCGGCTTCCTTGTTGCCCGGGTTACGGTCCGGGTGGTATTTCATCGCCAGTTTGCGATATGCCTTTTTGATGGTGTCATCGTTGGCGTCTCGGTTGACTCCGAGCGTGGTGTAGTAATCTTTTTTGGCCATGATTGCGTTGCGCTCCGGCTGGTGCTGGATGCGGCAACGGGGATGGCGAGCATCCCCGTATCAGTTATAGAAAAAATGCTGTGAGGGCACGCTGACTTATTTCTTGTCCTTCACTTCGGTGAATTCGGCATCGACCACATCGGCCTCGGGCGCCTTGTCGCCGCAGCCGTTTCCGCATGCGCTGCCATCCGGCTGCGCGCCTGCGGTTTGCTGGTGCTGCGCGTACATCGCTTCGCCCAGTTTCTGACTCGCGGAGGCAAGCGCCTGCGATTTGGCTTCGATGCGCTCCTTGTCGCCATCCTTGAGCGCTTCTTCGGCTTCCTTGATCGCGGCTTCGATCTTTTCCTTGTCCTCAGCGCCGATCTTGTCGCCGTATTCCTTGAGCGCCTTGCGGGTGGAGTGGATCAGTCCGTCGCATTCGTTGCGGGCGGTGACCAGGTCGTGCGCTCTCTTGTCTTCTTCGGCGTGGGTGGCGGCGTCCTGCACCATGCGCTGGATTTCCTCGTCCGAAAGCCCCGAGTTGGCCTTGATGGTGATCTTGCTTTCCTTGCCGGTTGCCTTGTCCTTGGCCGAGACGTGCAGGATGCCGTTGGCGTCGATGTCGAAGGTGACTTCGATTTGCGGCATGCCGCGCGGGGCGGGCGGGATGTCGGTGAGGTTGAACTGGCCCAGGCTCTTGTTGCCCGCGACCATTTCGCGCTCGCCTTGCAGCACATGAATGGTGACGGCGGACTGGTTGTCGTCGGCAGTGGAGAAGACCTGACTCGCCTTGGTGGGAATGGTGGTGTTTTTCTGGATGAGCTTGGTCATGACGCCGCCCAGGGTTTCGATGCCGAGTGAGAGCGGCGTGACGTCGAGCAGGAGCACGTCCTTGACGTCGCCTTGCAGGACGCCGCCCTGAATGGAAGCGCCGACGGCCACGGCTTCGTCCGGGTTGACGTCCTTGCGCGGCTCCTTGCCGAAGAACTCCTTCACCTTCTCCTGCACCTTGGGCATCCGGGACTGACCGCCGACGAGGATGACGTCGTCGATGTCGGTGACTTTGAGGCCCGCGTCCTTGATGGCGGTGCGGCAGGGGTCGATGGTGCGCTCGATCAGGTCTTCGACCAGCGCCTCGAACTTGGCGCGGGTGATCTTCATCGTCAGGTGCTTCGGCCCGGAGGCGTCCGCCGTGATGTAGGGCAGGTTGATTTCGGTCTGCTGGCTGGAGGAGAGCTCGATCTTGGCTTTTTCGGCAGCTTCTTTCAGGCGTTGCAGGGCGAGCACGTCGTTCTTGAGGTCGGCGCCCTGTTCCTTTTTGAATTCGGTGACGATGTAGTCGATGATGCGCTGGTCGAAGTCTTCGCCGCCCAGGAAGGTGTCGCCGTTAGTGGAGAGCACTTCAAACTGGTGCTCGCCGTCGATGTCGGCGATTTCGATGATGGAGATGTCGAACGTGCCGCCGCCGAGGTCATAGACGGCAATCTTGGAGTCGCCGGGTTTCTTGTCCATGCCGAAGGCAAGCGCGGCCGCCGTGGGTTCGTTGATGATGCGCTTGACTTCGAGACCGGCAATTCTGCCCGCGTCCTTGGTGGCCTGACGCTGGCTGTCGTTGAAGTAGGCGGGAACGGTGATGACGGCTTCGGTGACTTCTTCGCCAAGGTAGTCCTCGGCGGTTTTTTTCATCTTACGCAGCACTTCGGCGGAGACCTGCGGCGGAGCGATTTTTTTCTTGTGCACTTCCACCCAGGCGTCATTGTTGTCGGCCTTGACGATTGCGAAAGGCATCAGATCGATGTCCTTTTGGACTTCTTTTTCGTCGTAACGGCGACCGATCAGGCGCTTGACCGCGAACAGGGTGTTTCTGGCGTTGGTGACGGCCTGGCGCTTGGCAGGCGCGCCGACCAGGATCTCGCCGTCCTCGGAGTAGGCCACCACGGACGGCGTGGTGCGCGCGCCCTCGGAGTTCTCGATGACCTTGGGCTTGCCGCCTTCCATGATCGAGACGCAGCTGTTGGTGGTGCCAAGGTCGATGCCGATGATTTTGCTCATTGTTCAGGTTCCTTTATCTTGGGGAAGTTCGGTTGCGGGCCATGCTTCGGCCCGGGAATGGTGTGAATATGGGGGGGCGCAGCGCGCTTTCAAGTCTCAGGTTGCAGCTTTCGCTTTCGAGACGATGACCATCGCGGGGCGGATGACGCGCTCGTGCAGCAGGTAGCCTTTTTGCAGGACAGAGATCACGGTGTTTGGTTCTGCCTCGGCCTCGACTGCGCTGATGGCCTGATGCTTGTTTGGATCGAATTTTTGGCCGATCGGGTTTTCTTCGATCAGCTTCGCGCCCTCGAACGCGGCGACGAGTTGCTTGAGGGTGAGTTCCACGCCAGCGTGCAGATCTTCCAGCGTCTGACTCCTGGTGGTCAGCGCCGCTTCCAGGCTGTCCTTGACGGGCAGCATCGCTGCGGCAAATTTTTCGCCGGCGAATTTCGATGCCTTGACGACTTCTTCCTGCGCGCGACGGCGTACGTTTTCGGTTTCCGCCTTTGCCCGCAGCAGGGCGTCGTGCTGTTCCGCGATGCGTGTTTCGGCTTCGGCAAGACGCGCTTTTGCATCATCGAGCATCGCGTCGATGGTTTCGGGCGGCGGCGCTTCGAGCGGTGGCGCTTCGGGGGCGATGGGGGGCGTTTCCGCAGCCTTGGCGGCGGCGTGAGCTTCGGCGCTTGGCTTGATTCGCGCCTCGGCTTCGGCGAGGCGCGCTTCTGCCTCCTTGAGCGCGGTGGCGTAATCGGCGGGCGGCGGCGTGTTGCCCGGCTGTGCAGTCTCGCCAGGCACGATGGATTCAAAGGGATTGTGCGGTTGCGGGGGGACGGGTTTTCGGGGTTGCATGGGCAATCAATCCTAAAGATGCGATCTAGGCTCCGTATATCGGGATGGTGCGAAAAAATTCAAGCCATCTTCTGTTTTTTTTGGCAGTGCCAGTTCAACCGCGTGGCGCTAGAATCACACGCTCCGCCAGAACGATGACAGGTGACGCCTTGAATATCGGCCCTCAAACTTCCCCTCAACCCAGCTCCGAGCATGAGGCCGGTTTTGAATCCATCGGCGTGCACGGCGGCAGACATCATTTCGAATCCGAATCCACTGCCCGGTTCGTTGCGTGGGTGCGCGCGGCAGCGCCCTATATCCACGCTTTTCGCGGCAAGACGTTCGTGGTGGGTTTCGGGGGCGAGGTGGCGGCGGGCAAGCTGGCGCAAAGTCTGGCCTACGATTGCAATCTGCTCGCGGCGCTCGGTATCCGGCTGGTGCTGGTGCATGGGGCGCGGCCGCAGATCGATGCGGAGGTGGTGCGGCGGGGACTGGAGCCGCGTTTTCACAACGGGCTGCGCGTGACCGATCCGGCGACGATGGAATGCGTGAAGATGGCGATGGCGGTAACGCGCTTCGAGGTGGAGGCGCTGCTGTCGCAAGGTTTGCCCAATACGCCGATGGCAGGCGGTTACATGCGGGTGACGGGCGGCAATTTCATCACCGCGCGCCCGGTCGGGGTGCTCGACGGGGTCGATTATCAGTACACGGGGGCGGTACGCAAGATCATCGCCGAGGAGATCAATGCCGATCTCGATCAGCAAAACGTGGTGCTGGTGACGCCGCTCGGCATGTCGCCCGCAGGCGAAATCTTCAATATGTGCATGGAAGAGGTGGCCGAGGCCGTGGCGGTGGCGGTGAAGGCGGAGAAGCTGATCTATCTGTGTGACGCGCCCGGCCTGCTCGATGCGGATGGGAGTCTGGTCAGTTCGGTGACGGCGGATGAGGCCGAGCGGCATATGAAGGACGGCGAGGGGCTTACCGAGGATTTGAGTCTTTATCTGCCGTGTGCGGTTCGCGCGGTGCGCAACGGCGTGGGGCGTTGTCATCTTCTGGATCGCGACAAGGATGGGGCGTTGTTGCTGGAATTCTTTACGTCGGCAGGCGTGGGCACGGTGGTGTCGCGTGATCCGTTGTTCAAGCTGCGCGAAGCGACGGTCGATGATGTGGGTCTGCTGGCAGCGCTGATTTCGCCGCTGGAAGCCGACGGCACGCTGGTGCGCCGTGGGCGCGAGTTGCTGGAGAGCGAGATCGATCGCTTTTCGGTGGTGGAGTACGACGGAATGTTGGTGGGTTGTGCAGCGCTTTACAGGCTTTCCGAGGAGGGCGCGGCGGAATTGGCTTGTCTGGCGGTGATGCCCGCGCATCGCCGGGCGGGGCTTGGGGAGCAGTTGTTGCACCGTATCGAGCAGCGGGCGCGGCGCGAAGGCTTGAAGCGTTTGTTCGTGCTGACCACGCGCACGGCGCACTGGTTCCGGGAACGCGGTTTCGAGGAAAGAAGCCCGGAGACGCTGCCTGCCCAGAAACGTGAGCTTTATAATTTTCAACGCCGATCCAAGGTGTTCGTTAAATCGCTATAAGCGGTTAGAATAGATAACCATGGCTCCGACATGGGAGAGGGGAGAACAACGATGACGCGCATGGTCAGTTGCGTGAAGCTCGGGTGCGAAGCTGAAGGGCTGGAACGCCCGCCGGTACCGGGAGAGTTGGGCAAGCGGATTTTTGAAAATGTCTCCAGAGAGGCGTGGCAGCAGTGGATCAGGTATCAGACCATGCTGATCAACGAGAACCGTCTGAACCTGATGGATCCTCGCGCGCGCAAGTATCTGGGCGAGCAGATGGAAAAGCATTTCTTTTCGGGTGGAGCTGACCAGATTTCTGGCTTTGTGCCTCCGGAGCGGTGATGACACTTTTCCTGGCCCTTTTTTCTCTGGTCGTCGTTCTGCTGTTTGAACAACTTCGGCCTTTGCCCGTGAAGCGGGTGGTGCTCGATCCCCTGCGCAAGCTCACAGCCGCGCTGTTGAAACGTCTCGGCGGCAAGCATCATGAGCAGTTGGCCTGGGGGCTGCTGGTACTGGGCGGCACGGGGCTGTGCGCGCTTGTCATCTATGCGCTGCCGCCGGTTTTTGGCGTGCTCTTCGCTATCCTGGTGCTGTACCTCTCGTTGGGTTTTCGGCACGAAAGCCATTATTTCACCGACATTCATCTGGCCTTGCGCGCGGGGGACATTGACCGTGCGCGTGTCATGCTTGCCGAGTGGAGGGGCTGCCAATATGGCGAAACCAGTTCCGGCGGCGTTGCGCGGCTTGCCATCGAGCAGGCGCTGGTCGGAGCGCACCGCAATGTGTTCGGGGTCGTGTTCTGGTTTCTGATTCTTGGCCCCTGTGGCGCCGTGATGTATCGGCTGGCAAGGTTTCTCCATGATGAGTGGTGGAACGCGGAGCCGGTGTGCAGCGGCGATGCCGCGCTTGGAGCAGAGGCGGCTCCTGCGCATCTGGCATGCGGCGCGGGGATGAGGCAGTACGGTGAGTTCGCGCGGCATGCTTTTTTGATTCTCGATTGGGCGCCTTCGAGAATTACGGCGATTCTGTTCGCCATCGCAGGAAACTTCGAGGATTCGGTGTTTTGCTGGCGCGCGCAGGCGGTGTTGTGGCCGGATCGCGCCAGCGCAGTTCTGGTAACGAGCGGAGCCGGCGCGCTCGGGGTACGGCTTGGAGAGGCGGACTCCGATGAAGGCGAGGCAGCGGAAGGTCCGGAGATCGGTGTCGGCGCAAAGGCCGGTGTCGATGATTTGCAGGCTACGGTTGGGCTCGTCTGGCGGGCGCTGATCGTGTATTTGATGTTACTGGCTTTGACGACAATTGCCGTCTGGGTAGGTAGCTGATTTCGAGGAGAGGAGAAACTGACATGGCTGGTCGTGAAGTCGTTGTTCTGAGCGCGGCGCGTTCCGCGATAGGTGGGTTTGGCGGGTCCTTGAAGGACATGGAACCCTGTGAACTGGGCGGTCTTGTCATCAAGGAGACCATTGCCCGTTCCGGCGTCGACCCGAATGAAGTTTCGTTTGCCACGATAGGGAACATCATCCCGACGGATTCCCGTTATCCGTATGTAGCGCGTGTGGCCAGCATCCTGGGCGGGATGCCGATGAGTTCCACCTCGTTTGCGGTCAATCGCCTGTGCGGTTCGGCGATGCAGGCGGTCATTTCTTCGGCGCAGGCGATCATGCTTGGGGACGCCGATTACGCGCTTGCGGGCGGGGTGGATGTGATGTCGCGCGGCGTCTACATGTTGCCTGCGCTGCGTTTCGGCGCGCGCATGGGCGATACCTCGGCGCTCGATTCGATGGTGTCCGTGATTACCGACCCGTTCGGCGTCGGCCACATGGGGATGACCGCCGAGAATCTTGCGGCCAAACACGGCATTACCCGCGAAGAGCAGGACGCCTTTGCAGTGGAATCGCAAAAGCGTGCAGCCGCTGCGCTGGCGGCCGGTTATCTCAAGGGCCAGATCGTGCCGATCACGCTCAAGGGCCGCAAGGGCGATGTGATATTCGACACCGATGAGCATGTGAAGGCGGATACGACAATGGAATCCCTCGCCAAGATGAGGCCCGCCTTCAAGAAGGATGGCACGGTGACGGCGGGGAACGCTTCGGGGATCAACGACGCCGCCGCGTTTCTGGTGCTGGCCGATGCCGCGAAGGCTTCCGCTGCCGGTTACAAGCCGATGGCCCGCTTGGTTTCCTACGCGATTGCCGGGCTTCCGAACGACATCATGGGTGAAGGCCCGATTCCGGCGACGCAGCTTGCGCTCAAGCGCGCCGGGTTGACGCTGGATCAGATGGACGTGATCGAATCCAATGAAGCTTTTGCGGCGCAGGCGTTGTCCGTCGTGAAAGTATTGGGGCTCGATCCGGCGAAGACCAATCCGAACGGCGGCGCGATCGCCCTCGGCCATCCGGTGAGCGCCACCGGCAGCGTCATCATCACCAAGCTGTTGCACGAGATGCAGCGCCGCAATGCCCGTTATGGCCTGGCGACGATGTGTATCGGCGGCGGTCAGGGAATTGCCACGATCTACGAACGGCTCTGATCAGGAGCGCCGCCCCCTGCGTGAAAGCAGGGGGCGGGTAACTGCGCGCATCGCGCGCCCTTTGCTGCCTGCGGTTCGATTCCAAATGTGAAATTGAATGCATATCATGTAATGTTCCTATTTTTCGTCAAAATATTGCATTAGACGAATAAACGGAACATACTCTGATCATGCTCGCCAGCACTTACACCCAGCGCGTCCTTGATCTGGCTAACCAGAAGGGGCTGCTGCGCGCCAGTGATCTGGACGCTATCGAAGCGCCCCGGGTCATCTTGACGCGTCTGACCGCAGCGGGTCTGCTGGACAGGGTTGTGCGCGGCCTTTACCGTCTGCCCGGCCATTCGGGGTCGGAGCACGAATGCCTTGCGACCGTGGCTACCAGGGTGCCGCAGGCTGTGCTCTGCCTGCTGACTGCGCTCCAGTTCCATGAGCTGACCACCCAGCTTCCTCGCCAGATATGGATCGCCATGCCGCGCGGCAGCCACGTGCCGCGCCTCGATTACCCGCCGATCAAGATGGTGCAGATGACGGGCGACGTCTACTCCGAAGGCATTGAGACGGTCGAGCGCGACGGCGTGACGCTGCGCGTGTACGGTGTCGCCAAGACCGTGGCGGATTGCTTCAAGCATCGCAACAAGATCGGGCTGGATGTAGCGCTGGAGGCGCTGAAAGACGTGCGCGCCAAGCGCCGCGCATCGGCAGACGACTTGTGGCGCTACGCGAAGCTCTGCCGCGTGACCAACGTGATGCGTCCGTATCTGGAGGCCATCGAATGAGCAACGTCGCTGCCTCCATCCGTGCCCGTCTGCTCAACATTGCCAAGGCGCAGGGATCGGACTTCCAGCAGGTACTCGTGCGCTTTGCGCTGGAGCGCATCCTCTACCGCCTGACGCAATCGCCGCACGCGGATCGTTTTCTACTCAAGGGAGCGCTGCTGTTCACGCTCTGGTACGACGTGCCGCACCGGGCCACGCGTGACGCTGACCTGCTTGGCTTCGGCGCGAGCGATTTGGAATCGGTCGCGCAGGTCTTCCGCGAGATCGCCGCTGTCGCCGTGAGCGATGGCATCGTGTTTGACCCGGATTCCGTCACTACCGAGGAAATCCGCAAGGAAGCTGGTTACGGCGGTGTCCGTGTGGTCATCGCGGGCGAACTGGCCCAGGCGCGTTGCAAGACGCAGATCGACGTTGGCTTTGGCGATGCCGTTACACCCGGCCCGGTGGATTCGATTTATCCCGTGCTGTTGGATGACTTGCCTGCGCCCCGGATTCGAGCCTATCCGACTTACACCGTCGTTGCAGAAAAGCTCCACGCCATCGTACTGCTGGGTATGACGAACAGCCGTGTGAAGGACTACTTCGATCTGTCTGTACTGCTGGAGCGCGAAAACTTCGACACCGACCTGCTGGCCCAGGCGATCAAGGCGACGTTCGAACGGCGCGGCGTGGCCGTGCCCGCCAAACTGCCGATTGGACTCACGGACGAGTTTGCGCACGATCTCTCGCGACAGGCGCTGTGGCAGGCGTTCGCCAAGAAGAATGATTTTGCTTCAGAATCTTTGCTTGTCGTCGTGAAGCGGCTGCGGGCGGGTTTGGAGCCAGCGTTAAAGCGGGCTATTCAATGACGATCGCATCAGGAACATAAGACTCAGAGTCTATTTGAGTCTCAAGCGCGCCAGTGAACGGAAATGACTCAAAGCATCAGATGAATGACGAAAAGCAAGTTTGCGCAAGTTCAGGCACACGGATCGTCTGCGCCCGAGCCTTCCGTATAGGTAAATGTCCAGGTGCGCGTGATGTCCAGCGCGTCCGTATCGCGGCGGATTTCTGGCGGAAAGGGGTCAAAGGGCGCGGCCCGCCGGGCGATGTCGATGGCGCCATCGTCGAGCGCCTTGTGGCCTGAACCCTGATCGACACGGGCTTTTTCAAATGAGCCATCGGCAAGAACGGACACCGTGACGATCATCTCCCCGTAAATTTTTCCGCGCGCCGTTTCGGGGTAATGCAGCGAGGCGCTGCACGCGATCTTGCGGCGGAACCCCTTCAGGTATTTTTCAAACCGTGGATCTTCTACGGTTCCCCCGATCTGTTTACGGCGCACAAGCTGCTGGTAAGCCTGTTTGCGCTGCGCGATTTCTGCTTCCAGTTTCCGGAGTTCCTGGATGCGCGCTTCGTCGGAGGTTGTCGCGCCGACGGGAAGGGGGGCGAGCAATGCCAGCGAGAGTGCCAGGAGGAGCGTGGAAGTCCCGGATTTCATCGCGCCCTCATATCAGGAAGAGTGTCGCCAACCCGAGGAAGATGAAAAAGCCTCC
>JGI20163J15578_10001000_pt1 | contig 11667 bp, 8 predicted proteins | sample TergutCu122P1_FD_15578 | JGI IMG/M metagenome (IMG submission 15578)
TTAGATTTCTTCTCTGAAGTTTGACGTCCTTTTCTTACTAACTGGTTAAATGTTGGCATGAACTTTTCCTCCTTATCTTTACTATTACAGAAAACCTTTGGTGCAGGCGGTTCTGTAACGCATTTGGTTGCAGACTATTGTCTTGCGGAATCTCCTTGAACTCTCGCTCTGTCTAATGAAGTTCTTTTTCCTAGGCGGTAGAACTCTCGTGCAAGCACTAAAGAGTTATACCTTCATGAGCTCGTAATGACCTCGCTAAAGAAAAAGAACGACCTCTCACAGACTCGTCAAAACCTCGCCTTGTGATTTCGGTCAAGGAGCCCAGACAGCAAGCTGTCTTTAATATCTTTACGCACAGAAAATGACGCATTTCCCATGCATGCCTTACAATTTTATTACTTTTCACCCTAAAAGTCAAGGTTTTTTTACTTGATTCCCCTATTGTTCTGTGATAGATTATAATAGTGTTTTGTAACTGCGATAAATAAATAGGGAGGTACTACCCATGCGTATGAGTCAAATCTATGCTCCAACCTTGCGAGAGACCCCAGCTGAGGCGGAGATTGCTAGCCATCAACTGATGTTAAAGGCTGGCTTAATCCACAAAGTAGCAATGGGAATCTATTCTTACATGCCTTTGGGCTGGAGAAGTATGAAAAAAATCATGGACATTATCCGTGAAGAGATGGATGCTGTAGCAGGTCAAGAATTGTTTATGCCTACTGCGCAGCCCGCCGAGTTGTGGCAAGAAAGTGGCCGCTGGCAGGTGTATGGTGCAGAACTATGGCGCTTAAAAGATAGATATGATCGTGAATTTTGTTTGGCACCCACTCATGAAGAAGTGATTACTAGCCATCTTCGTCAAGATGTGCGTTCTTATAAGCAACTGCCCCAGCGACCCTATCAGATTCAAACCAAGTTTCGAGATGAGCGTCGTCCTAGATTTGGCGTGATGCGCTGTCGTGAGTTTATTATGAAAGACATGTACTCTTTTGACCGAGACGTAGAAGGCTTAGATGTGAGTTATCAGCTCCTTCATCAAGCCTATACCAACATCTTCAATCGCTGTGGTCTAACCTTTAGACCCGTTGAAGCAGATTCTGGTGCCATTGGCGGAAAGGGAAGTCATGAGTTTATGGCTTTGGCAGGCACTGGTGAAAGCGCTATCATTTATTGTTCTAGTTGTGATTTTGCAGCTACCGATGAGATTGCACCTGTTGTTCCTCAGCCTACTGGCCTAGGGGAAGAGCTAAAAGAAATCGTAGACGTAGAGACCCCTGATTGTAAAACCGTAGAAGATGTGGCCAAGTTCCTAGGGGTTCCTTGTGACCGGATGGTGAAGACGTTATGTTATCACGTACTTCATAAAGACGAAACCCAGGAGTTGGTTTTGGTGCTGATTCGAGGAGATCGTCAGATTAATGAAGTGAAACTACTGAACACCTTAGATTGTTTGGAGTTGCGTTTTGCAACAGAAGATGAAGTTCGCACCATGGGAATGGAGCCAGGTTACTGTGGCCCTATCGGTCTAAGGGAAGACATCCGTGTGATTGCCGACCTAGAGGTACCGCAGATGGTGAATCATGAATGTGGTGGCGGAGCCAAAGACTTCCATAAGCTGAACGCCAATTACTCTAGAGGAGATTATCGCATTGACATTATTTCCGATATTTCCTTATCGGAAGCAGGGCTTCCTTGCCCAACATGTGCTAGCTCATTGGAGATGACTCGTGGCATTGAAGTAGGACAGATTTTTAAACTGTACACAAAATACAGCGAAGCTCTAGGAGCTTGCTTCTTAGATGAAAATGGCAAGGAGCAACATATGGTAATGGGTTGTTATGGTATTGGCGTTGGACGAACCATGGCCGCCATCATCGAACAACTCCACGATGATTATGGCATTATCTGGCCCATGGCAGTAGCTCCTTATCAAGTGTCTGTGGTGTTGGTGAATGATAAAGACGAGTTCTTAGTAGAAGAAGCCGAGAAGCTTTATGGAGAACTTCTGAGCCGTGGTGTAGATGTAGTTTTAGATGACCGCAAGGAACGTCCTGGAGTTAAGTTTAACGACGCTGACCTGATTGGTTTCCCCATTCGCGTTACCTTTGGCAAGAAAACCATAGAAAGCGGTGTGGCAGAAGTGAAGATACGTAGAACTGGTGATGTTGAAGAAGTGAAGCTTTCTGATTTGGCCGATTACGTGTGCAACATGATTGCGCAGATGATTGAGAATAATCAGTAATGTAAATCATTAGCACTTGACTGCTTTCGGCTTAAACTTATATAAACTAATCTAACAAAATCCTGCTTGACTAGAGCCTTAAAACTCTACATCTCGCAGGATTTTTTATTTTCTATACTTTCTACAACTACTCTGGCCTCTGAATCTCTAACAATTTGGTCTTCAGATCCGCTTCCAATCTTGCCATTTCCATTTCTGCTTCAAGACGCTTCTGACGACCTTCTCTCTGAATATTCACCACTTCATCTAAGGTAGAAATCAAAGATTCGTTGGTATGTTTTAAGGTTTCCATATCCACAATTCCTCGTTCTGACTCCTTAGCGGTTTCAATGGTTGCTTGTTTAAGAGTATCCGCGTTCTTCCTTAGCAACTCGTTGGTCATGTCGGTCACTTGTCTTTGAGCTGCCGCTGCTTTCAGTGAGTTCTCTACTCCCAGAGCTAGAACCATCTGGCTCTTCCATAACGGAATGGTGTTCACAACAGTAGATTGAATCTTCTCTACCATCAAGGTATTGTTTCCTTGAACCATACGAATCTGTGGTGCTGTTTGCATGGCGATGGTTCTTGTTAACTCCAAGTCATGAATCTTCTTCTCAAAACGGTTGCACATAGCATCTAAGTCTCTGGCTGCTTGAGCGTCTTCTGCCAAACCTGTTCTGTGTGATTTTTCGATTAATTCTTTTAGCTCATTGTTACGAACTTCTTCTAGCTTCTTCTTGCCTGCCAGGATATACATGGTTAACTCTTTAAAATAACTTAAGTTCATGTCATACATCTTGTCCAGCAAAGCCACATCCTTTAACAGCTGAACTTGATGAGTCTCTAATACCTTCACGATCTGATTCACATTGGTTTCTGCCTTGGCATATTTTGCTTTTATGGCAATGATTCTATTGGCGGGTCTTCGAAATAATCCTAGGAATCCTTTTTGCTCTTCCTCATCAAAGCCTCGCAGTTCTGATACTAATCCTGTAAGAAGGTTCCCTACCTCACCCATGTCTTTTGTTTTTACACTGGTGAGTGCGCTTTGCGAAAAATCTGCCATCTTCTTTTGGGTTCCTGCACCGTATTGTAGGATCACAGTAGAATTGGTCAAATCAATCTGAGTGGCAAAATTCTCCACCATCTTTTTCTCTTCTGGGGATAAGATGCTGTCATCTAAAACTGCTTCTTCTTTTTTCACATCTGGCACAGCCACTAAAGGAGCCGTTGGCTCTGCTCCCGCTGTAAATGGATCCAAGGTTAAGGTGGGAGCCTCTCCCGGGGCAAATTCTTCAATNTCTGGGCTTTCGATAATGTTATCTTTGTTCATTATTTTCCTCCTTCAGGTTGGTTGCGGGCTTTTTCAAAGCTGCTTTTTGTCAGGCCTTCTTGAGCAAGCAATGTGTTTAATACAGAAATGTCTGCGGACACATCAATAGCAGTGTGTTGGAACATACTGTCCAACATTTTCTCAAAGGCAATGTTTAACGTGTCTAGGGTCGATTCTATCTCTCTTTTTGATTTTCTTATATTCTCACCTTGAACAGGTTGACTGTCCAAGTCTTGGTAAGCTTCGATTAACTTTACTGTAGTAGGTAGATAATAATCCATTAAGCGCCTTGTATCTGTTGCGGTATCTGGCTCTTCTCGCACTCGAGTGAAGATTCGAGCCAGTAGCTCTTCCATTCGTGAGATTTTGCCACTTATCTCTGGACAGGTGGTTTTCACGTTGCTGTCGCGGATTTTTTCTACATAATCCTCTCCTGCTTTTACAATCTCTTGAATATCAGGTTCTAGACCTGAAGTATCTCTACGCATGGCCTCTGCTGCTTCTTTGGCTTTCTTGTCTTCAAGTTGCAATGCTAATTTTTGATATTCATGATACACTGCATCGGTTACCATTAAACTTGTTTCTTGATGATCAATACGCCCTTGCTTGAACCATCCATCTTGGATCATGGCACGAGTATCTTTTATAATATACCGTTTTGACTTTCCTAGGGACTGAGCCAGTCTTTGTAATTCAATATAGCCTTTGTCTCCTATTGCCTTCACATAGTTTTCAAACCTTCTGATTCGGCTTAATCTTCTGATTCCCCCTAACCCAATCAATCCCGTTCCTAACCATAAACCGCCAAACAGCCCCAGAAATAATACTGGCATTATAGGAAGAGATATGGCAGGGAAAATCACTGCTCCAATAAGGGTAATTAAGAAGGCGGCAAAAAACAAACTGCCAAACAAGGTGCCTAAGACGGTCATGACAATTCCTCCTGCTTTTGCAGAAGTTAAATTGGCAAAATAGGTTCTATTTCTAATGGTCACTCGATCCTTTTTTCGCACTGCTGGCTTATTCACATGCTGGTATTGCTCTACCACTCTTCTGGTTCTGTCCTGGAATGAATTGGAGAACCCAAAACTTTCCCCTGCAGTTTTTATCCCATCTGAAATGGTGCCCATGGCCTCATTCACCGTATCGGCGATGGTTTTATTTAACTCTTCGAAATCTTTGGAGTCCACTGCATCTTGAACTGTTTTCTTTATATCGTCTCCAAATTTTTCCCAATTGAAATTTGACATTTCTCTCTCCTACATTAACTTAAGCTGGCACAAGTCAAACTCACGCGCCTTGAATTATAGCATCGTATTTTTGCGTCATCATCATTGGTCGTACATCTTCACGCAAAAAACTCACCCTTCATTATAAGGGAATCTTGACGAACTTTCAACACAAGATAATCATTTCTTTATCTATAGCAGAAAAAAGTTGCCTCTGACCGTTTAAACTTCAGAAAGGCTACAAAGTTTCTTTGTTTTCCACCACTTCAGAAGGTAATTGAATGCTTCTTAGCAACACTACTAGGGACGAGCCGATAAATGCTGCCAAAACTACCGCCACTCCCACGCGAACGGGAACTTCAAAGAACCACCTGAACACGCCAAATTCAGTCATCGCCAATGCAGTCAAGTTCGCCACAATATGTAACACAATGGGTGCTTTCAGGGTTCCAAATCGTTCATAAACATAAGCGCACAAAGCTCCCAGTGCAAATGCATAGATAAACTGTATCAAATTAGAATGGACAATGGCAAATACTAAGGATGACAGAATCATTGACCTTGTAAATCCGCCTGTTTCCCGATATCGCTTGAAAATCAAACCTCTAAAGAGATACTCTTCCGCAACAGAGGTGATGATCCCAAACCCTAAGATCTGAAACCAAAATGGAGCGGAAAATATTGCTATAGAAGCCACCTGAGAATACCTGAGATTAGGGAATGATACTTGTAACATTAACAGAATAAAGTTTAGACCAACACAAACTGCAATGGCCAAGCCTATAATGATAGAATACTGCCAAATCTTAGGAACAATCTTTACAAGCATCCCTGCCTCTACTTCATCTTTCCTATCTTTCAAATAAGCAATGATGCTGTATGTTAATGTGAGGACTGCACCAAGGACCAGAATGTATGGAGTGGCGGCGATAATATACGGACCTAACTCCCCCGTCTCTCCAGAAAGAGTTTGGTTTTGGATGCTAAATAAGACATCTAATGTAAGCCCTTGCCCTTCCATTGCAGCTTGTAATTCCAGTAACCTGTGCTGTACCACAATAATGTAGGTTACAATAACTGGGGCAACCATCATATGTAACCCCCAATAGAATAACAAGGGGGTTAGAATTCGCCACATTCTATTTCTGCCAGAATAATCGTTCATCCTGTTGCTCCTTCTTTTACTCACTTACTAAACTTAGAAAAAACTTCTCAATATCCTCTTGCCTGCCCCTTACCATACCTTGAACCATGTTGGGTTTTCCACCGCCACGTCCTTCAAATCTTTCATTAAGTTGCTTGCCGATAGGACGAACATCTACTTTTTTACTTCCTATGACATAGCGAAACCCTTCTATATGGTCTGGATGATCTGCTTTGCCATCTGCGGTATGGCCTGTTACATCCTTTGCTGTATGACTTGCTTTATCCTCTGGATAGAACACACCACATATTTCTTTCCCTTGTTCTAGAACAAAGTTCATTAAATATCTTGGCCCGTCTCCTTCCAAATCAACCTCAAACAGACAAACCTGTTTCATATCCATGGGAATTCCTCTTCCTTTAAGTTGAATTAATTTCTGAACCAACTCATGGTGCTTATGTTTCCAAGCCTCTACTTCATTTTTTAGTAACCCTGTGGCCTCTACCACTTCTTCCTCTTTTGCCGATAGCATTACGGAAATGGATTTTACCGACTTTTCCTTATCTCTGTAATCTGCCAATGCTCTGAATCCACAAAGCATGGTCACTCGCACACCACCTTTGTATCTCTGTACATGGGTAAGCTTGATGATGCCGATTTCCCCTGTCTTCTTTAGCTGTGGAGCACAACAGGCACACTGGTCAACACCAGGAATAACGATGATTCGAAGTCCCATCTCCAGCTCTATTTTACTACGGAATTCTAGTTTTTCTACTTCTTCTTTGGTAGGATAGGTTTCCAAAATATCAAGGTTTTTCACCACCACTTCGTTGGCTTGCCACTCTAATTCTTTTAACTGTTCTGTTGTAATTTCCCCATTAAAATCCAATGTAGAATCTTCTGTGCCTAGATGAAACCCTACATTATCATAACCAAATCGTTCTTTCACTAAACCAGAAACAATATGTTCTGCAGAATGTTGCTGCATCTTCAGATATCGGCTTTCCCAATCCAGCTTGCCTGTTACTTCCCTTCCCACCTCTAAGGGCTCTTCCAGAAGGTGAATAATCTCCCCTTCCCTCTCATACACATCTAATACTTGCAGATGCTCCAAAAAACCCTGGTCTCCATATTGACCGCCACTTTCAGGAAAGAATGCAGTTTGGTCAAGAATAACTTCAACTCCTTTTTTAACAGGAGTTGAAGATTGGACCACAGCTTGGAATGATTTCATATAGCTGTCTTGATAATATAGTTTCTTGGTCATTGTAGTGACTTCCTTCGTCTATGGGATAGATCCTTCCTACATCCTATCTGGGGCTTCAAAGCCTAGAAGTTCGATTCCTGTTTCAAAAACTTTCTTGGTCAGGTTTAATAGCTGAATATAGCTTCCCTTTTTGGCGGGGTCTTCTTCTGCCAAAATCTTTGTCTCATGGTAAAACTTATTAAAGCTATTGGCCAAATCGTAAATGTAAGCGCAAACCTTATGAGGTGCAAGTTCTTCGTAAGCCCCATTCATCATCTCAGGGAACATGGCTATCTCTTGCATGAGTTTCTTCTCATATTCTGTTGTGGCTGGAAGAATCTCTCCAGCTTCTAGAGAACCCCCTCCTTCAAGGTAACGATTTAAGATGGACTTGATTCTTACAATGGTGTAGAGAATGTAAGGCCCTGTGTTTCCTTCAAAGGAAGTGAAACGTTCCATATCAAAAACATAGTCTTTTGTTGCTTGATTGGATAAGTCCCCGTACTTAAGGGCGGCCAAACCAATTGTTTGGGCAGTAGTCTTTGCCTCTTCTTCTGACACGGTACGATTCTCCATGATTTTCTTAAGCATCTGGGCATTGATGTCATCAATTAAGTCCTCAAGACGCATAACGCCACCTTCTCTGGTTTTGAAAGGTTTGCCATCTTTTCCATTCATGGTACCAAAACCAATATGAACCAGAACTCTCTCTTCTGGAGTAATGCCTACTTTCTTCGCCACTCTAAAAACTTGAGCAAAGTGCATTCCTTGCCGCTTATCTACCACATAAATCATCTCATGAGGCTGATAATTCTCTTCTCGATCAATAATGGTTGCCAAATCTGTAGTGCTGTAAAGTGCCGCGCCATCGGATTTTAAGATCATACACGGAGGCATCTCTTTTTTGTCTCCCTCTTCTGCCACATCAACCACTAAGGCACCCTCGTCATAATAGGCGTAACCTTTTTCTTTTAGCATCTCTACCATATCAGGAATGAACTTCTGAACGTCCGCTTCCCCTTTCCAAAGTTCAAAATGCACATGAAGGCGATCATAGGTTTTCTTCATATCTGCAAGAGACACATCCATAATGTGGCGCCATACCGCAGTATAACCAGGGTGTCCATTCTGAAGCAGGAAGGTTTTCTTTTGAGCCTCTTCTCGATAGGCTTCATCTTCCTTGGCAATCTCACTGGCGGTAGGATACATCTCCTCTAGTTCACCGATGGTAAATGGTGGCACTGTTGGATATTCTCCTGCAAAATCCTCATCAAAATAAGGCAGATCGGGCTGGCGCTGCTGTAATTCATGAATCACCAATCCCATCTGATAACCCCAGTCTCCTAGATGAGTGTCGCCGATGGCTTCATTCCCCATAAAACGAACGATTCTCTTCACACTTTCTCCTATAATCGCAGCCCGAAGATGGCCAATATGCAAAGGCTTGGCAACATTTGGTCCACCATAGTCTACAATTATGGTTTTGGGGGTAGGCTCCTTTTGAACCCCTAAATCTTCTGCTTTTCTCATCTCACCAAGATAATTTGATAAAAATGTAGGAGCCATCTTAATGTTAATAAAACCTGGTGGCACTGCTTCTATACTTTCAAAAATTTCATTTTCCAATAAGATAGGAACCACTTCACCCGCAATCACAAGAGGAGCTTTTTTATACTCCTTGGCGGCCGCCATGGCTCCGTTACATTGATATTCACAAAGATCTGGTCGATTAGATACCGTCACCTTACCATACTGCTTGTCATATCCTGCCTTATCAAAAGCTTCTTCCATAACATTAGATATTAATTGTATAATTGTTTTCATAAATTCGCCTTTCTGTAGTTGAAAAGTTTAATTGAAATTCATTCACACTTAAATATACTGATAGAACTTAATTGATAAAAATTTTCATCGCCTACTACTTATCCTTTCCTGATTTCAAACTCAAGATTAATAAAATAGAACTTATAAAGAAATTAATACTGCCCATTTTATCCTTTCTACCTTAAAAAGCGCCTGAGCGGAATCGAACCGCCGCACATGCCTCCGGAGGGCATAGCTCTATCCACTGAGCTACAGGCGCAAACTTCCATAGCCTATACTTTACTACAATTTCCCCATAACCTCAATAGAATTTAACCAGGTATTTTTGTGTTGACAAACCCGTCAACAAATTCTCCATCAAAAACTCTAACCGCTGGTCCTGTCATGTATATGATATTCTCGTCTCTATCCCACTCAATCAGTAACTTCCCACCTAACAAATGAACATTCACTACATCATCTGTAAAATCGTTAAGTGCACAAGCTACCGCCACTGCACAAGCCCCTGTGCCACTGGCCATGGTTTCTCCTGACCCTCTCTCCCACACTCGAACTTTAACATTCTTACGATCAACAATCTCAACAAACTCTGCATTCATTCGCTTGGGAAAAAGCTTATGATGCTCAAACAAGGGGCCTATTTTCTCCAAAGGCAACATTTTAAGATATTGTTTGTTAAGAAAACATTCCATCTCATGTAAAAATACCACAACATGAGGATTCCCCATAGACACTCCTGTGATTTTATAAGTTTCACCACCCACTTGGATGGGTTGACCAATAATTATCTCCCCTTCCATCTTGATGGGGATTTGCTTAGGATTCAAAACGGGACTTCCCATATCTACTTTGACCTGAACCACTTTTCGACTGTCTACAATCAAGTTCAACGTTCTGATTCCAACGCAAGTTTCTACGGTAATCTTTCTTTTGCTGGTTAAGCCCACATCAAATACATATTTACCCAAACAGCGCGTGCTGTTACCGCACAACTCACCATTAGAACCATCACTGTTGTATATTTCCATTTTAAAGTCTGCAACTTCTGAAGGATAGATCAAAACCAACCCATCTGCCCCCACCCCAAAATGACGGTTGCTTACTTGGATGGCTAACTCTTCTGGATTCTCTACTGCTTCTACAAAGCAATTGATGAATACATAGTCATTTCCAATTCCTTGCATTTTTGTAAATTTCATGATTTCCTCCTTATCTCACTACAGCAAGACGCGAAAAAGCAGTAATTGTGCATTGTCGATACTTTTTTCGTATAAGTCGAACCCAATTGCTCTCACGCTAACGTAAGCTCCACGGGACAATGATCTGAGCCATGTATCTCACTTAGAATTCTAGCATCTTCTAGCCGATCTATCAACCTTTCAGAAACACAGAAATAATCAATCCGCCACCCTGTGTTTTTGGCTCTGGCTTGGAATCGATAGGACCACCAAGAATAAGCTCCCTCTAAGTCAGGATAAAAATGTCTAAAGGTATCCACAAACCCTACTTCCAATAACTCTGTAAACTTCCCTCTCTCTTCATCGGTAAAACCAGCATTCCTGCGATTGGTTTTGGGGTTCTTCAGGTCAATCTCTTTGTGAGCCACATTCAAGTCTCCAGTGACAATCACAGGCTTCTTCTTGTCCAACTCTACGAGATAGGCTCTAAAATCATCTTCCCAGGTCATGCGATAATCAAGCCTTGCCAGTTCCGCCTGAGAGTTGGGAGTGTAGACCGTAACGAAATAGAAATCGTCAAATTCGCAGGTAATCACTCGACCTTCTTGGTCGTGATGGTCTATGCCCATACCATAAGCTACAGCAATAGGCTCCTTTTTGGTGAACACTGCAGTTCCTGAATATCCTTTTTTCACTGCGTAATTAAAATACTGGTAATAACCTTCCAGTTCTAAATCCAATTGCCCAGCTTGCATTTTTGTTTCTTGGACGCAGAAAATATCTGCATCTGCTTCTTCGAAAAAATCCAAAAATCCTTTTTGAACACATGCTCTAAGTCCGTTTACATTCCATGAGATTAATTTCAACTCAAATTCCTCCTCTTCAGTATCCAGTGATATCTTACAACCATTGTATCAAATAGTGTATGTAAATGATAGTATCTTTTCACCCATCATCTGTTTATCTTCACTTCTCGCAATTTTCCTTCTTCAATCAACAGCACTCTTTCGCAGATATCAGCCACCACATCAATATCATGGGAGACAAATAGGATACTGATTCCTTTTTCCTTCTGCAACTTTTTCAGCAGTTCAATAATCTGGGCCTGCACTGTTACATCAAGGGCCGATAGAGGCTCATCAGCCAGGATAAACTTTGTTCCTGTCATCAATGCCAAGGCAATACTCACTCTTTGCCTTTGTCCACCGCTGAGTTCTCTGGGATAGCGATGATAGAGTTCACCAGATAGATTAACCAGAGACAACACTTCTTCAACCTTTTTTCGTCGTTCAAGTCTGCTCCTTTTTACATTTTCATTTGCTCTATTTTGCGTTTTCTCGTTTTCTTTGTTGTCTTCCTTTGACCTGGCACTTTTAGTTCCCACCTTAAGAGGCTCTTCCAATATCCAACCGATTTTCTTTTTAGGATTCAATGAACCGAAAGGATCTTGGAAAATCATCTGTGGATTTCCTGTATGGTGCTTCACTTC
>JGI20163J15578_10001001_pt1 | contig 11656 bp, 7 predicted proteins | sample TergutCu122P1_FD_15578 | JGI IMG/M metagenome (IMG submission 15578)
GATTCTACAGGCAAACTGATTCAAACCCTTAAGAATCAAGAAATGGTTTCTCATTATAGCTTCCCTTGTACAGATATCCAGATGCAACGAGTAGTGGATTCTATCTTTGATAGTATTTCCTCTCGTAGGGAGGGATATCAGGCCATTGCTTTGGGTGGATTGTATCAATTGGTAGGCTTGATTTTCAACAAAGAATATAACAATAGTGATGCTCCTTCTACTGGAACTCAATATCGAAGAATTTCTCAATTGAAAACCGTCTTGGCATTTTTTGATGCCAATTATCATAGACCTCTTACATTAGAGGAGATTGCAGAATGTGTAAATATGTCTCCTAAATATTTCTGTCGCTTCTTCAAAGAGATGACTCACCGAACCCCTATGGATCACCTGAATTATTATCGAATTGAACGTGCTTGTTATCAACTGTTAACCAGTGACCTTTCTATTACTGAGATTGCTTATAATTCGGGCTTTAATGACCTGAGCTATTTTATCAAGACGTTCAAAAGATACAAAGGCACTACGCCAAAGAAGTATTTGCAAATTGGGTAAAGGTATCAAGAAAGCGATGCACTTCTTCTAATGCAGGAATTGAATCTGCCCCTCCTTCTTTCATGACACTTAATCCAGCTGCTGCGTGGGCAAATGTAATAGCATCTTTTATGGATTTCCCATTGCAATAACTCACTGCAAAGGCAGCATTGAAGGTGTCGCCTGCTCCTGTTGTGTCAACTGCTGTTACATCAAAGCAAGGAATCATCTCTGCTGTCTTCCCGTCAAAGAGCATGGCTCCCTTTTCCCCTAACTTTAAAACAACAAATTCAGGCTCTATCTCTTCATATAGCTTTCTTGCTGCTTTTTTGGCATTCTCCTCTGTGGAAGGCTCTATTCCAGTAAGGGCCAATGTTTCTGCTTCATTAGGTGAGATAACGAAAATCCCTTTCAAGGGTTCAAGAGAAATCTTCATAGCTGGTCCTGCATCTAGGAAAACGGGAATCCCTCGCTGCTTGGCCAATTCATAGGTGCGATATACGGTTTCAAGGGGCATCTCTAACTGCATTAGAATAATGTCAAATTGATGCTGGTTTAAAGCCTTTTCTACCTGCTCTCCATAGATATGGTCATTGCCCCCTTGAGCTACGTAGGCTGCGTAGCAAGCAGTTTCTTTTTCAATTACAATGGAGGCCAAGCCTGTTTTAATGGCAGGATCCACCCGCACGTGTGTGGTGTTTACACCATGGTGTTTCAGATTTTCTAAGATTAACTTACCATATTCATCATCGCCAATGGTGCCTACAAGGTATGATTCCAATCCAAACTTGGCAAGCGCCACCGCTTGATTCTCCCCTTTGCCTCCTGGTCGAAGTGAATAATTGTCATAAGAAATCGTCTCCCCAAATCTTGCCAATTTGGGAACCCCATACATTAAAATGTCCATGTTAATGCTTCCGACGGTCAGCACTTTTGTTTTTTTCACAGCTTCTTTTCCTTTCCTGCTTTTGTTCCTCGATTATAATGTGAGCTCCATTTTGTTGTCAATGTATATTTCTTGCCATTTTCACTTTTCATGTATATTTCTTACTATTTTGCTTTTTCGTTTATATTTCTTACTATTTTGCTTTTTCGTTTATATTTCTTACTATTTGGTTTTTTGTGTATATTTCTTACTATTTAGTGTTTAAATTGCCTCCCACCATGAAGGAGGACAAATTATATAGTATTCGCAAATGGGTATCAACCATAAAGTCGATACCCATTTGTCTTTTTTAAAACTGTTTATTCTATACCGTTTGTTCTATCTCTTCATCACCACACGATACACTCCAGATCCTGCTTCGGCCACCATCTGACCATTCTTCTCTACAAAATCTAAACCATCTGCTTCTATAATCTGCTCTGTATCTAACTTCACTGTGGCAGTGGTGTTTACTGGAATGGTGATTCTCAACTTCACTGTATCCTCAGCTACTTCCCAACGAATCCCCACTTCTCCATAGATGGATTGATAGGCGGCCTCTACGTATTCTAAGTCTCCTCCAATGCGAGGATAGATGATGGAATGCAAGTAACCGGGTTTATTCTCGTCAATTTCCAAGCCAGCTACTGCTCGGTATAGCCACTCTCCAACAGCACCGTAAGCATAGTGATTAAAGGAGTTCATGTCAGCACTCCACATGCTGCCATCAGGTTTGATGCCATCCCAATGCTCCCAGATGGTGGTGGCTCCTCGCTTCACTTGGTATAACCAAGAAGGGAAGTCGTCTTTCAAGAGTAGCTCATAAGCCTCTTTTAAAGCTCCGTTTTGACTCAGGGCATGACAGAAGTAAGGAGTACCAATAAATCCTGTTACCAGATGCCCATCCTCTTTGGCAAGCAACCTCTTCAGCCCTTCAATGGTTTGTTCTTCTAATCCTTCAGGCACTAATCCAAAGTATAAGGCCACAATATATGATGTTTGGGTCTGAGCAGTCATATCTCCATTCTCATCAAAGAAAGTTCCCTTGAACTTATCCACTACATTCTGGTATAACTCTTGGTATTCTTTGGCTTCTTCCTCTTTGCCAAGAGCTTGCAAGCTTTTCACAAACAGTCCTGTGGAATAAGCAAAGTATGCAGTACACAGTAAGTCTTCTGGGGTTGCCCCAAAATAGCTTCCTTCTTCTGCGTCTAGAGCCACCCAATCCCCACATTGCAGTCCAAAACTCCAGATATAGTCTTCTGAGTAATCAACCATAAAGTCAATCCATCCCTTCATACTTTCGTATTGCTTGGCCAAAATCGCCTTATCTCCATAAGTCAAGTACAACGTCCAAGGAGCAATGACGGCCACATCGGCCCATGCTGTGGCTCCAAAGGTACCTTGACTCATCAGCCAATTATCCCCTGCGTATCCTGTGATAATGTCTGGCACTACTTGGGATACAGCACCGTTTGGCTGTTGTTCTTTCGCTACATCAGTCAGCCACTTGTCAAAGAAGGTATAGACGTTCATCAAGTAGGCAGATGTGCGGATGAAGATTTGGGCGTCACCTGTCCACCCTAGTCGCTCATTTCTCTGTGGGCAGTCGGTAGGAATGTCTACAAAGTTCCCCTTCATGCTCCACAAAATATTACTTTGCAGTTGGTTTAAATCAGGATTGGAACACTCAAAGGTTCCTGTGGGCTCCATATAAGAGTGAATGGCATAAGCAATGAAGTCTTCTGCCTTTGGAGTTCCTGGCCATGATACTACCTTGGCATAGCGGAAGCCCATAAAGGTGAATTTAGGCATATAGGTGGCGGTTTTTGCTTCTGCAAAAGTGTATTTCATGGCTTGCTTAGCCCCTCGCAGATTGTCTAGATACACGTTGCCATCTTTGTCTAGTTCTTCAAAGCACCATATCTCTATTACATCTCCTGGTTTTCCTGTGGCAGTGGCTTCAATCAAAGCACTCATGTTTTGACCAAAGTCAATTACTGTATCTCCCTCTGGAGTGACAAACACTTTTCTGGCTGGCATGGTGTCAATGGCTTTCACACGACAGTTGCTTTGGGGTTGTAACACTTCTTTATCATAAGATACAACCTCTACTGGTTTCCAATCTCCTGCTGGCATGGGGCCTTTCGACCAATCTGGGACTTCCTTATTGGCATTGTAAATCTCCCCATCGTAGATTTCTGCAAACTCTACTGGTGAGTCATGGCCTAGCCAACTCTCATCAGTGGCGATGATTTCCTCTGTTCCATCTTGATAACGGATAAGCAGTTGACCCAGGAATGCGGTGCAATCCCCATAAATGTTCCGTCTAGGAATGAATCCCATGGTTCCCTTGAACCATCCAGCCCCTAGGCTAGCTCCTACTCCATTCTGGCCTTCTACCAGAAACTCCGTAATGTCATAGGTTTGATAGAGCAGATGCTTATGATAGGCTGTCCAACCTGGAGTAAGTAAGTCTTCGCCCACCTTTTCACCATTCAGGTAGAACTCATAAATTCCCAGACCTGTGGTAAAGGCATAAGCCTCTTTGACCTTCTTGTTTACGGAAAATGTGCTTCTTACATAGGTTCCTTTGGCATTGTCTTTGTCGGCTATGGTTTCTGCGGTAACAAACTTTCCTAACCAGGACTGGGGCCCTGCCAAAGCGGTGACAAAGAAAGCCTCCTTCCAATCACTGTCTCCAGCAGTGGTACTCACTTTCACTCGCACAAAATATTTGGTGGCTTCCTTCATCTGGAAACCAGAGGCAACGATATGTGCAGATTGCTCATCTTCCACCTTGCCACTATCAAATGCAAGAGTTGTAAATTCATCATCTGTGGCAATTTGCAAGTGATAAGCCGTTTGTTTTACATTTCTCTCATGGCTTTTCATCACCCAACTAAATTGGGGATTGCCCCATAACCCCATGGGATTATTTTCATAATTTATCTTAATTTCTTTAATTTCCAACATAGTAATCTGGTCTCCTTTAAACCTTTTCTTCTCTTAAAATATAATCGGCTTGTTTTATATCTTGCTTTATGTTTTTCACTCTGGGTTAGTCTATAATATCCGAACTTGTTCCAAGATATCGTTGCGTATGATTGGAGCCTTGCCTATGGAATGTCCTGTATTTTGACAACGCCAAAAATAATTCATTACTTCTTCTGAATTTTATCCATATATTCGCTAGGCGACACCCCAACCATGGAGCGGAATATGCGACTAAAGTAAAACTGATCTTGATAACCTACTCGCTCTGCCACGTCCTTTACGTAGGCGCTGGGGTCATTTCTCATATGTTCCTGTGCCTTTTTTATTCGGATTCCTGTTAAGTAGTTGCTGAATGAAGTGTTTTCATAAGATCTGAACATCTTACTCAGTACCGTTTGAGAGATTCCAAACTCACGACATATCTCATTAATGGTCATGGGCTTTGCTAAATTCCTGTTCAGGTGTGATTTCACCGATTGTAAAAGTTGCTTTTTGTCATTGACAGGTTCCTTTCCTAAATCAGGAATGCACTGTTCAATAATCTCCAAAATATTTTCTTTTAAATTCTCCATGGTGTGAGCATAATAGAAGGCATCATCGATGGCATATTCTGTTTCTATCATGTCTTGATCCAACTCCCAAAAATTCCGAATCAAACGACAGAAATGTTTCACCCAAGATTCAATGTACAATTGACCGTACTTTTGTCCCTCCCACATACGGAACAACTCTTGAAATACCTGGGGTATTTTCCCATACTCTTTGTAACGAACCATGTATTCCGCTTTTTCAAGTAGCTCACTTTCCGCCTTATCCTTCTTCATTTCCCCAGCATATTCTTCTTTTGTAAGGAATTGATCTTCTCCTACCACAATGCTTCTATCCAAACGTTGGTACAGTTTTCTTGCGATCTGGGCAAATTCATCCAAAGTGAAGGAATGCGGATAAACGATGGTGGTCATATAGGAATGCTCATCTCTGGCATTATTAAACACTGTTTGGGCAATGGTGTTGACATCTTCTTTTTTAAAAAAGACCTCTGGGAATAGGTACAGGGCTTCTAATTCATCTCGCCCATAAAAGTAAATTCTTTCTTCTTTTAAAGGGAAAAGCTCCACTGAACTCATGGCGTTAAAACGCTTAGGTAGGCCATTCTTGCGACAAATTGCCGAATAGTAGCGCCCTTTAGGAAAGTATCGTACTAAGGTTTCTTCTTTTAGTTGCTCGCCACCACACATCCTCTTTAACATTTCATTTCTTTCTTGGTAGAACAATCCCTCTAACTGCTTCACCAGTGGTTCCATTAACTGATTCATGTCTGATGGTGTTAAAGGCTTCAGCAAATAATCACAGACTCCAGCTCCAAGTGCTTCTCTGGCATACTCAAACTCTGAGTATCCACTAATGATTACCGATAACACTTTTGGATATTTTTTCTTTACTTCCTTTACCAATGTAATCCCATCCATTACTGGCATTCTTACATCGGTAAACAGAAGATCTGGCGGCTCTTCCTTCATGAGCTCCAAAGCTTCCTCTCCATGATTGGCCCTGCCAATAATATGAACCTCTGGGAAATTCCTCTCTAAAATCATACACACATGTTCCAGACTGGTTGGTTCATCGTCTACCACAATTGCTTTGTACATATTCTCCTCACTTCCCTAATTCGAGTATACCTTGATAAATCTATGATTTTTGTTCCATCACTCTTTAAGTGCATCACTCTTTAAGTGCATCACTTTTCTCGGTTATAATTTCGATTAACACCTGAGTTCCTCTGCCATTCACAGGTGAAATCTCAAAATTCAAATCTTCATTGTAAAGGATATATAATCTGGCAAAAATATTGATTAATCCCATGCCTCCGATTTCTAACTCTACATGGTCTCGGTTGCTGGATAGCTTCTCTTTCACCTCTTTCATAGACGCTTCTATCTGGGCAACTTTTTCTTTAGTAATTCCATCTCCGTTATCCCTTACCACCAATCTCCATCCTGACTCAAACCTTTCCCCGATTACTTCAATGGTGATGCTTTCACTGTCTGAATTGTAACCATGATCGATGGAGTTTTCTACCATTTGTTGTAACACAATACGAGGTAGTATTTCCTTCCTTAATGTGTCATCTACTGTAACCTGATAGTTTAATTTATAATCATAGCGGTGCTTCAACAGACCTAGATACATCTCCAGATATTCCACCTCTTGCCCTACCGTTGCATATTTGGCCTTGGTGTTGGTGGAATAGCGCAACATTCCCGCCAGTTCACTGCATATTTCACAGATTACATCGTCACCAGAACGTACCCCCCGATTGGAGATTACATTTAACACATTATAGATAAAGTGAGGGTTTACCTGAGCTTGCAGTAAGTCAAACTGGGCCTGCAGTTGCATAATGGATAGCCGTTCTTCTTTGGTCATGGAAATGCTTAAGCGCTTTAATACATCTTTATAAGTGGTGTACAGCACTTCAATCTCATCATTGGATAACTTTTCAGGTATTTCTACCTTGCCCATGTCTTCTAACTGTGTGTTTTCCATGAAACTCTTCAACTGATCAATAGGCTTGGTTAACCTTCTTGAGGTGACAAAAATATACAAGATGGCAACCGATACTCCGCCAAACAGGAACAGCAAACTCATAGGCAGAACTGCGCGCATCACTTCCCCTTCAATGTCCACTCGGGTCATGGTGAGTAAGGTGAATCCATATTGCTGGGAGCCAGTAACAAAACCTAATGCTCGCTCTCCGTCATAGGTGGTCAACTCCAGAGTCTCCCCATTTTCTCCATTTAACAAACTGGCATAATAGCTTGCATTAATTCCCTCTTGGTTAGAATAGAGCAATTCGCCTTCTCTAGTCAAAAACAGAAGGGTCAAATCACTTTCTGGGTCCATGAATATCTGGTCTAAACTTTCCTGAGAATACTGTATCTCAATAAATCCCATGTTGTATCCTTGGACTTCTTTTACTAGGGAAATAACTAGGGGACGATTCTCGGCTCCCCAACTGTCTTCATGAAGGCCAATCAATACATTCTCCCCACCTCTGCCGCTTACTCTATCCAACCAGGGATAGTTTTCAACAGAAGCTTCTGGGTTCATGATTCGATCACCTCTAGCAATATTATTGGCAATCACATTCCCGCTGTGATTAAACACAATCATTCGATAAAAATTCTCCGCAAGATAATAAGAGCCTATCTTCACTCGGATGGTGGTTCCTGCAGGGCTGAAAAAAAGCTCTTCAAAAGCCTCCACTTCCAATGTAGAGAAATCTCGAAGAGCCACCAGTATTTCAGGGTCTGACAGAATAAACATCATTGCCGATTCCATCCCCCAAACCAAATCTTCCATCTGTTGCAGTTTTACGTTAGAGATGGTTCGGATATTGTCATGTTCACGCTCTGTATACTGTCTCACGCTGGTTTGGTAATAGAAGCCGATGAAAAGCCCTGCAACCAATATCAAAAAGATGGAGTATGTGAAAATAATTTTATTGCGAAACTTCATAAGTTTTCACCTCGTCCTCTACCCTTTCACCGCCCCGGCTGCCATTCCACTTACAATCTTCTTGTTAAAGAAGATGAAGAGAATCAGCATGGGAATGGTGATGAGAATTACATTGGCAAAGAGTAGATTAAATGCATTACCCAACTGTCCCATAAAGTTAAATAAGGTGACCTGAATGGTTACGTTGGCTGCCCCTGGTAAAAAATAAAGAGGATGCATAAAATCGTTAAATATGGTTACTGCATTCAAGATAATGACCGTGGCGGTTACGGGCTTTAGGAGAGGTAAAACAATGGTGAAGAAAATCCTCCATCTAGAGCAACCGTCGATGTATCCTGCTTCTTCTAAGTCCGTGGGCACAGAGCTCATATAGCCTCGATAGAGCATCACCGTAAATGGAATCTGCAGTGCGGTCTGAACCATGATCATCCCAAACAATGTACGATAAATCCCTAGCAACTCCAACACCCAGATGGTAGGCATAATGGTAGGGGGAATCATTAGTCCAATCATAATCAGGGTTCCAATGTTGCCCATGAAATTGTCTTTTCTACGTTGAATCACATAACCAGCCATAGAACCCACCAGAACAAGAAGAAATACCCCTCCCACTACTAGGATGGCACTGTTTCTGAATCCACGAAGAATCTGAAAATTGTTGGTTTGAAATACTTCCACAAAGTTTTGCCACTGCGGGTTATGAGGAAAACTAAGTCCTAGCAAGTTGGCCTCTCTTCGCTCTTTAAGGGAATTGGTAAACATGAAGATAAAGGGAATAATAAAGATAACAAAAGCTCCCAATAATCCTAATATATCTCCAAGGAGATAAAGATGTTTTCTTTTCATCAGTCTACCTCCTTCCTTACTAAGAACTTATATAAAGGAAGCACAATAATGGCAATCATCACCAGCATAATTACATTTCCAGCAGTGGACAACCCGAAAAATCCTGCTGCAAACTGTTTGTAAATGGTAGATGCCATTACTTCTGTTGCAAAACCTGGACCACCACCTGTCATGGCCCATATTAAATCAAAGGAGCGCATTCCACCGATAAAAGCCAGAATGATAATGGAATTCATTGCTGGCCGAACAAGGGGCAAGGTAATGGTTCGTAACTGTTGCCAACTGTTTGCCCCATCGATAGAAGCCGCCTCATAGTAATTCCGATCAATGGCTTGCAATCCTGCTACGAAGATGACTGTTGCAATGCCTACCCCTCGCCAGATGTCAACCATAATCACCGAATAAAGTGCTAAGTCCACGTTCCCCAACCAGTTCACCTCTGGGATACCAAAGAAACCAAGCACTGCATTAATCAACCCTCTAGAAGGATGCATCAAGGCACTAAAGGTAAGCCCGATGGCAACGCCACTGACCAAGGTGGGAAAGAACACCACTGCTCGTAGAAAATTCTTGGTCTTAATCTTGCTGGTAACAAATAATGCAATAAAGAACGCAAAAAAGAGTTTCCCTAACATGGTTAATACTGCGAATATAATCGTGTTGGTCATGGCAATGGACAGGTTGCGATTGGTAAAAAAAGCCCTAAAGTTATCCAACCCTGTGAATTCAAAGCCATCAAAGCCCCAAATGGTCAAACTGAAGTAAAAGGAAATGGCCATAGGAACAAGAAAAAATATAGTAAAAATCGTTAGGGCAGGCAATACGAATAAACTGGAATATATCTTTTTTCTATCCATCATATCCTCCTGATATGTTAAACTGACCAAACATAAAACCATTTTGTTTTTGGATCGGTCAATTTAGAACTAAGAAAGCTGAAGCTTTGTCCACTTGAGACAAATCCTAGAGTGAGAAGAATAAGTCGAGTACGGCTCTTCTTACTCTGGATAAGCTTTCAACCCTTTATTCTCAAGTAGGAGGTGAATGGTCACCTCCTACTTAATCATTGTTTTGTTTATCTTTCGGTTACAGGCACTTTGCTGGTACACAGACCCCTCAAGGGTGCAGGCACTCTAGCGAGTGCAGGCGATTGGTAAAGTTCTACCAATCAAACCCTAACTGTCTTGCTTGATTTGCACAGTCCTCGTCGTATTGTATTGCTCCTTCCAGCGGTGTCATCTGACCTGCCCCAATGGCTTGAGTAATGTTTGGTGCATTGGGTCCTTTAATGGCTGTGATGAACTCTAAGGCTGGTGCTGATCTTCCAGCATCAAAGTAAGCTTGCATATCATATCTGGCTGCACGAAGTGCGGTATCTGGAAGTTCAAATCCACGAATTCCAAGAGGTCCTTCAGGTGGCTGTGCTGCTACAAAAGCTGCTGCGCCTGCTTCAGATACAAAGAACTCCATAAATCTAAGAATCTCTTCACGATGTTCACTGGCTGCGTTTCCATAGATGGCATTAGGAACCCAAACGGTTAATCCACGGTCTCCATCATCTCCTGGAATACCAAACACACCAAGACCATCTGCTGCTTCTCTACCATACAGTTCATAAACTGTGGTTAACACCATGGTCAACATGGCCCAATGTCCAGCTTCTCCATTGGCCATAATGTCAATCCCTTCGTCAAAGGTCATGGCCAAAAAGTCTGAATTAAGATACGGATTAACCTCGGCCAATCTTTCAAAACCTCTAAGTGCTGCTGGAGTGGTCTCCCACTTTGCAACCCCTGCTTCAAACTCTTCTGCAAAGTTTGGCTCTGCTTGGAATAAGTTGTAAGCATCTCCTAGCCACATAACTTGAGAGGTCCAGGCATCAGCATAAGTACCAATGATTGCAGTCTCACCTGCTGCGTCAAGTACTCGAAGATTCTCCATAAACTCATCCCAAGTATTGGGTACTTCTAGTCCGTGCTCTTCATACATGGCAAGGCAATAAATGATTGCTCCAGCCATAAAGGTTCCTGCTGGAACACCAAAGATGGCATCTCCTTCTGATACGGCAACGATGAAAGACTCATCCAAACGATCTACAAATGGTTCATTGCTAATGTCAATAAAATGCTCCGACGGATTCAAGGTGTGAAGCAAAGCCCCACTGTTGAAGAAAATCAGGTCTGACATGTCACCTGTTGCAAGTCTTGTTCTCAGTAAGTTTTCTCCTTCTAAACCACCAGGACGAATTTCAATCTCAATGTTTATTCCTAACTCTACCTGAGCTGCTGCAATTACTCCTTCAATTCCAGCTAATGGGGTGTCACGATCCATCATGAGGGTAAGGGTTACCATCTCACTGGTATCTACTGGAGCATCCTCTGCTGCGTCATCTGCTACATCTGCTGGTGCATCTGCTGGGGCTCCTCCGCCATTACAACCCATCATTACACCCGTGATTAGGGCCACGCCTAAAAGCATTGCTATCATCTTTTTCTTCATTACTTTAACTCCTCCTTTTATCATTTAAAAAATGCTCTAGGAACATCAAGCATGTTCCTGTTATCGGATTCTAAGAGCAAAAAGTTTGCTCCCTTTGTTAAGATGACCGTGCCAAATACAAAATGATTTTATATTCGTAATAGGCATCCCTTTCTTCGTTGCACCTGCTAACCGTAGCACGCGCTACGCTGTCGCAGATGCGCCTTGAACTGAAAGCCTATTACGAATATAAAATTCTTCGACCTTATACTAATATTTCTATGTAGTTCAAGGAAGAAGAATGAGTCATAGTATACCTATGGCGAGTGATGATGACGCAGAAATACGACGAAATAT
>JGI20163J15578_10001003_pt1 | contig 11645 bp, 9 predicted proteins | sample TergutCu122P1_FD_15578 | JGI IMG/M metagenome (IMG submission 15578)
GAAGTGCTTCATGCCGAGGCTTCGCCACGCCGCCTCTCTACATACAGCAAAAGCTTCCACAAGTATGTCATCAAGAGTTTCGCCTTCCGCTAATCTCTCTTTGAATTCTTCCGTCTTATTTCTAAGCTCTTCATTGCTGAGTGCTTGCATCTCTTCATCCAGAGCATCAATTTCATCTGCTATTTTTTCTACTTTTTTGACTTCCTTTTCATTTAAGTCGCCAAAAATCTTCTCTAAAAATCCCATTTTTCCTCCATATTTTCTTCTTCAGCGGAAAGTTCATGTTTTACAACCATTATTTCAAGTGCTTTCTTGTCGTCAGCTTTTGTTACAGTAACAGAAAGATTCTTATACTCAAAGGAATCTCCCACTTCCGGCAACTTGTCAAGCTCAACGACTACCCACCCATTTACGGTTGTAACATCCGGTTCTTCCTCTTCTTTGATGTCTATATCGAAATACTCAAACATCTTCTCAACATTTGCGCTACATAAAACTCTATATCTTCCATCTTGTTGTTGTACAAACTCCTGCGTAGTCACACTATCGTGCTCATCATAAATTTCGCCTACAAGCTCCTCTATGATGTCTTCCATGGTGACAATTCCTTCTGTTCCCCCATATTCATCAACTATAACTGCGATGTGCGTCTTTATTTTTTGCATTTTCTTAAGAAGCGCCGGAACTTTGACAGAGCCTGCCATAAACACGACAGGTTTAACAAATTCCGAAATTTCTTTATCAGAATTTACTATGAAATTACTAAAATCTTTTTGATTTAATACCCCGATGATTTTGTCAACCGTTTCTTCATAAACCGGCAATCTTGAAAAACCTGTTTTTAGGAAAATCTCTGAGATTTCCTCTTTTGGGGTTGTTATATCTATCGCGATCATGTCAACTCTTGATGTCAGAACATCCCAAGCTTCCACATCGCTAAACTCTATCGCATTTTGAATTAATTCACTTTGCTCTGTGTTTATGCCGCCCTCTGTTTTTGCCTCTTCCACTATCGTTATCAGCTCTTCTTCCGTAATATGCTTATCACCATCAATTGTAAATATCTTTGTAAGAAGCTTTTTCCACTTTGAAAATATGAAATTTAGTGGCGTAAGCAAAAATATAAGTACCCGAATCCCGGGCGCTGTAAAGAGGCAGAATTTTTCCGGCATCTCTTTTGCGATGCTTTTTGGTGATATTTCGGCAAATATCAATACTACAATAGTTAAAACAATTGCTGAAACAGTCGCTCCAACTCTTGCGCCAAACATTGACACAAACACTAAAGTTGCAACAGACGCCGCAACGATGTTCACTATTGTATTTCCAATTAAAATTGTAGAAATTAGTTTGTCGTAGTTTTCCGACAAATCTAAAACTAACTTGGCTTTCTTGTTGCCATCTGCAAGCATGTTTTTCATTCGAACTTTGTTAAATGAAGTAAATGCCGTTTCTGTTACAGAAAAATATGCTGATAGCGCAACCATCACTATGATTACAATAATCGCCGGTATGTGACTTTCCAATTGTTCCTCCCGTATAATACTAATCCTGCGGCACAGGAATTTTCGTTCAGATTGCGGTTCTGATGGCAAATTTGTGCTCGGAGCGTACACGATACGTACGTGAGAACGCAAATTTGACATCACGGTTCCAATATGGGCGAAAATAACAAGCCGCTAATTGACGAATGCGGCGTATATTGCACGTATCGACGTCTCAAAATCCTCACTCTCAACGCCAATTATAATATTCATCTCACTTGAACCTTGATCTATCATTCTTATATTTACGCCTGCCTCGGCAAGTGCTGTAAATAATTTTGCAGATACACCTTTTCTGTTTGCCATCCCGCAACCGACTGTTGCAATCAGTGCTATGTTTTCTGAAATATCAATTGAATCAGGTTTTATGTTGTTTTTAATATCTTCAATTAGTTCATCAAGTCTGCCGTTAATGCTTTTCGCTTCAATTACAACCGAAACTGTATCTATTCCGCTTGGCAAATGATGCGCCAAAACATCGTAGTCATCAAGAATTCCCAAAACTCTCCTCAATATACCGCGCTCGGTATTCATGTTGTTCTTATAAAGTCCTATGACTATAAAACCTTTTGTCCCTGCAATTCCTGTGATAATTCTATCTTCCGGAATAATCTCTTCAGCCGTTATCATCGTTCCTTGGTCTTCCGGTCTGTTTGTATTTCTAATATTGATCGGAATATCAACGACTCTTGCCGGAGCAATAGCATCTTCATGAAGCACAGAGGCTCCCATGTATGAAAGCTCCCTAAGTTCTTTGTACGACAGACTTTCTATTGGCTTAGGATTGTCAACTATTTTTGGATCTGCCATTAAAAATCCCGAAACGTCGGTCCAGTTTTCATAAACTTCTGCGTTTGCGGCTCTTGCAACTATTGACCCTGTTATATCGGATCCACCACGAGAAAATGTCTTAAGCGAGCCATCCGGATACGAACCATAAAAGCCCGGTATTACAGCTTTTTCATGCTTTTTGAGCCTTTCGCCAAGTTTTTTATTCGTTTCTTCGGCAAGGAATCTGCCTTTTGCATCAAACAAAACCACCTCTGCCGCATCAATGAAATCAAAGCCTAAGTACTCTGCCATGATTAGTGCCGTTAAATATTCTCCCCTGCTGGCAAGGTAGTCAGCCGATGCGCCCTCTTCAAGGTTTTTCCTTATGGTATCAAATTCTTTTTGCAAATCGAATTTCACACCGAGATTCACTTCGATTGCCATAAAACGATCGCATATTACTTGAAAAACTTGCTCATATTGCAAGTTGTGCTCCATATGTGTTTTGCAAAGATAAAGAAGGTCTGTTATTTTGCTGTCGCCATCGTATCTTTTTCCCGGTGCAGAGACTACTACATATCTTCTATCTTTATCTGCTTCTATAATTTGTTTCACTTTTGACAGTTGAATTCCGTCTGCCATGGAAGTGCCACCAAATTTTGCTACCTTAATTCCCATAAAATTGCCCTCCAGTTATAAAAATGTGCGTATATTATATCAGAACTCGTGCTGTTTTGCACGAGTTAAATTCTGATATCGGTTTAAATTCTGATATCGGTTTAAATTGTCTTAAAAAATTCCGACTAAATTCCGGCGTCTTTTTTTAGCATCTCTGCTTTATCTGTTTTTTCCCATGTCACGTCTATATCGGTTCTTCCAAAATGACCATAGGCTGCAACTTGTTTATAGACCGGTTTTCTCAAATCAAGGTCTCTAATTATTGCCGCCGGTCTCAAATCAAAATGTTTATTTACAAGAGCTGCGATTTTTTCATCGGAAATTTTACCCGTTCCGAAAGTTTCTATAAAAACTGAAACAGGTTTCGCAATGCCTATCGCATATGCAAGTTGAATTTCGCATTTTCTGGCAAGCCCTGCCGCAACAATATTTTTTGCAACATATCTTGCCGCGTATGCCGCCGAGCGATCCACCTTTGTTGGGTCTTTGCCACTGAACGCTCCGCCGCCATGCCTTGCATAACCACCGTAAGAGTCAACGATTATTTTCCTTCCGGTAAGTCCCGAATCACCATGAGGCCCACCTATAACAAACCTTCCTGTCGGATTGATATGGTATTTTGTCGCATCATCAAGAAGACCATTTGGAACAACAGGTTTTATAACATATTCCAAAATATCTTTTTTTATTTGCTCTTGAGACACATCCGCATCATGTTGTGTTGACACAACTACCGTATCAACTCTTTTTACAACATCGCCCTCGTACTCTACAGTCACTTGTGTTTTTCCATCCGGTCTCAAATAATTAAGCTTCCCGGATTTTCTCACATCCGCAAGTTGTTTTGCCATCTTGTGCGCAAGAGAAATCGGCATAGGCATAAGTTCCGGAGTTTCATCGCAAGCAAAACCAAACATCATTCCTTGATCTCCTGCGCCGATTGTTTCTTCAGCATCTTGAATTGTTCCTTCTTTATATTCGAGAGCTTCATCAACACCCATGGCGATATCTGTTGATTGCTCGTCTATTGCTGTCAAAACAGCGCACGTATTACCGTCAAAACCATAATCACTTTCAGTATAACCAATATCGCAGAGTACTTCTCTGACTATTCTCGGTATATCTATATAACAGTTTGTGCTTATTTCACCCATAACCATAGCATAACCTGTAGTCGTTGTTGTTTCTGCCGCGACTCTGCCTTGCGGGTCTTTTTCCATAATCGCATCTAAAATAGCATCTGAAATTTGATCACAAATTTTATCAGGATGCCCTTCCGTCACGGATTCTGATGTAAATAACTTTCTCATGTTTTTATTACCTCCTAAGTATAAAATAATCCTCTTCTGTTAATTTGAAGAGGATTTCATCTTGCTATTAATCCTCATCTCTGATTCAAGTCACCCGAGGCAAAGCCCACCCTCAACCTGTCACGATAAGGTTCTTTCTGTCACCCATTTTACAACGGATAGCCTTGAATTGTCAATAGTTTGTGTTTAATTTGCAAAGTTTTCAGTTGTTCAAGCCTGTCCAAAAGACCTTGCTCTAATCGATTTTCACAAGAATATTAAAATCAAATATTAATTGTTTGATTTTCGTGTTTTTTCATCATAAATATGCTAAACTTATATAATCTCTGTAATTAGAGTCTGCTGGACAACTAAAAAACATTACTCATTCAATTATTATATCCGTGATTCAGCGAACCTTAATTTGGATAGTACTACCGACCGGAGGCTAATACTTGTGGCAGAACGAAAATTTACATTAATTAAAGGTGGCTTGTCATACCCACATGAAGATGGGAACAAAACTTTTGTTTCTTCTTTTGTGACAGACACGAGGCTTATGGGCGTTGTTGGTCTTTATATTCGTTGGAATATAAGGTCTTCTACTTCACCGACAAATTTTCATCAATTTTTTTATTTTGATGTTGAAGAATACGGCTTTGAAACTTATCGTAGCATATCCAGCGACGATGCTACCGAAATTGAACTTATCGAGCAAACTCTACTTGGTGGTCTCGGTGGCAAAAAAAATAACCTTACAGAAAAAGAGGCTACATTTTTGTTGCAATCCTACGTCGAAGTAAATCGCAAACTTTCTACTGCGCTTCCTGAAGGAGAGAGCGAGTATGAGTTTCTTCTTGAACCAAAAATTGAAATGACCGAAAAAGAAGAGCTTGTGCTTTTTCAAAAGCAATGTTCAAATATCACATCTACATATCAAGCAATCAACTACTTTCTTATGCGTTGTTTTGGCAAAGATTTTGTTGCTGCGAAGTTTCTCGCACACGGAGAATTTCCGTTAAACATTTATGACGATATCCCGATAGCTACACTTTGCAAAAATACAATAGATTCTTTTAAAAATGAAAACGGTATTTCTTATTTATGTGAATCGCTTGTAGAAAACGACGCATCATATATGTTAGTTATATCTGAAATTACCGTGTCTGATTATAAGATTACTTCATTTGAGAAGCGCTCGAGTATGCAAATTTCAGCCGTGGAAGCGGCGATGATGCTTTCACGTTCTGAGTTTGTGACAGTTTATGAAATACTTGACGATTCTGAGGAGTTTGATGTGGGTTTTATGAAACTAACGGCAGGCGCGCTTATTACGATGCATGATTCCGGAAAGCTGTTTTTAGTTTTCAACAAAACTAACGAACATGTTAGTAAACAAGTCTTTAGATTAAACGAAGATGTATATGGGCTTTACTATATAACGGATATGGCGCAATTAATAGTTGCCGCATATAGCGAAAAAGAAGTTCATGCTATTGAAAAAGAAATCCAAAAAAGCTCTATTGCGAAGTTTCTCATCCCATCTTCAAAATATGAGTTCAAAGAACCCGTCTTGTATGAATTTGTGCAAAGTGGTTTTGATGATTTTGACGACTTTCTCGATTTTATCAAATAATTGTAAGTAGCATATCAAATACTTCTTCACTTATTCTCCTAATCGGAGTAGTCGTAATATTTGACATGACAGAAATATGTATATCTAGCTTTGGACAAATCCAAAAACAGGTGCGATAACCCTCATCCGACCCAAAATGCCCATATAAGGTATGTCCGGCTTGTTCACGTTTAAACCATGATATACACATATGCTGATCTGTTCCTTCAATTTTTGCGTGTTCTTTGAACATCAAATCGTAAGACTTTGGACTTAACAATGTTTTGTTAACGAGGACTTCATTTGCCCATTTTTCCATGTCGGAAAGATTTGATGTAAGTGTTGAACTTGGCGCTCTTTCTTCACAATACTCAAACATAACGGGTCCGGTTATTTTGTTTTCCTTATCTTTTTGGTGACCGCAGATTAAGTCTTTTCTGGTCGTAACCGATATTTCCGAATGACACATGTTAAGCGGCAACAAGATATTTTTATTAACGTAGTCGCTGAAGTTCATTCCCGTGATTTCTTTAATTACTAATCCCAATGTATCATACGTCTCATCTTGATACGAAAAATACCTGCTACTCGGCTCCCACGAAAATTTCGAGTCGAATATCCCCGATGTATGCGTTAAAATATGTTCGATTGTAACTTCTTCATATCGCTTATCGTCAATTGGCGCTGTTTTGATAATATCAATCATTTTATCGCTGAGCTTTAGTTTTCCTTGGTCTACAAGCATCAAAATTGCCATGGCAGCAAAAGGTTTTGTAAGCGAAGCCATGTGAAATATATCGTCATAATGCAAAACCTCTTTCGTTCTTATGTCCTTATAACCTGATGCTCCTTTATAGTTAAAATCGCGTATGCCAACTGACGCTCCCAAAACGATGCCGGGAAGATCGTAATACAAAGCACAATTTTTTAAATAGTTGTTTAGTTCTACTTTTAACTCGTTTTTCACGTTTATTCTCCGTTCATTTTTTTGCGCACCATTAGATTGCGCAGTAAAAAATTTCACTGACCACATTAAAATCCTATATGCTATTTTAACAACATCCGTTATTTTGTCAATAGATTGAATTCTTTTCCCATGTATATTTGAATTCTTTTTTAACGTGTGGTATCATGGCATAGGAATTGCACATTTTAGTTGCGAAATCTTGTAGTAAGGTTTAGACTTAACATACATACTTACTTAACGTGAAAGGAATTACAAAATGATCGAAGTAGCAAAAAACATTTATAGTTTTCCTATTCCCCTTCCCGGTAGTCCGTTAAAGGAACTAAATGGGTATATTATAAAGGGCGATAAAAAACATCTCATGGTAGATGTTGGTTTTAATATGCCGGAAGTGCACAAGGCAGTTCTTAACGCGTGCTCTGAGCTTAGCATCTCTCTTTTTGATGTGGATATTTTCTTGACTCACCTTCATGCTGACCATACAGGTGCAATTGAAGTGTTAAAACATGAATGTGGCACAATATTTATTAGTGAACGCGATTCAATACATGTAAACAGAAATTCGGAAGAGGTTTATTGGGCTGAATGTTTGAGTATCCAAGGGCACATGGGGTTTCCGGAAGAAGAAACTCTTAACTATAGGGATCACCCTGCATATATTGGTGGCACACTAACTAATACTGATTTTGTATATGTTACTGAAGGCATGTTTTTTTCTTATGGCGGATATGATTTTGAGGCAATAGATATAAAAGGTCACACGCCCGGGCAAATGGGACTTTATGATAAGTCAACAGGAATTTTCTTCGGCGGAGATCATATTTTAAATAAAATTTCACCAAATATTAATCTTTGGGATTTTGAAAAGGATTATCTCGGATTATTTCTTGAGAATTTAAAAAAAGTCAAAACGATGAACGTAAAAACTTTACTTTCTGCGCACAGAGCATTTCTTCCTGATGTTAACGAAAGGATTGACCAGCTTCTCGAGCATCATGAAACACGCCTTGCCAATATTCTTGATATTTTGTCGGATGGCAAAACTACAATTTATGAAGTCGCCATGGAGGTGCCATGGGATTACGGCGGAGGGTCTTTTGGAAATTTCCCTGCAACACAAAAATGGTTTGCAGCCTCAGAAGTTTTTGCTCATCTAGAGCACCTTAGAATTCTTGGGAAAGTTAGCTTGAATATTGATAACAATACTTACCACTACACCGTTATTTAAATAAACGTAAAGGAGATTTGAAATGCAATATAGAACTTTCAATAAAACCGGAGAAAAAGTTTCTCTGATGGGACTTGGCGCAATGCGTCTGCCACAAAATGAAGATGGCTCATTAAATGAAAAGGAATCCATAGAGCTTATTCGCTATGCTATTGACAATGGTGTCAATTATATCGATACCGCCTATATATATAACAGGGGCGAAAGCGAAGTCATAGTTGGGAAAGCGCTAAAAGATGGTTATCGAGAAAAAGTTTTTTTGGCTGACAAAATGCCCGTTTGGATTACTAAGGAAGAGGCAGATTTACAAAAAATCTTTGATAAACAGCTTGAACGTCTTGACGTAGACGTTATAGATATGTATCTTTTGCACAACGTGACCGTTCCTATATGGAAAATTGCCAATAAGATTAACGCTCTGGATTTTATTGAGAAGAAAAAAGCCGAAGGTAAAATTAAACACATTGGGTTTTCATTTCACGATCATATATCATTTTTTAAAGAAGTGATTGATTCATACGATTGGGATTTTTGCCAGATACAATTAAACTACATGGATACAGAGTGGCAAGCAGGTTTAGAAGGCCTAAGATACGCTGCCAACAAAGGAATTTCTGTCGTAATTATGGAACCTTTAAAAGGCGGTAGGCTTACCGATGCATTCCCGGAAAGTGTAGAAAAGCTTTTTAATGAACTAGATGTAGAAAGAACTCCGGCGGAGCGAGCACTGAGATGGCTTGCAAATTTCCCTGAAGTTATGACAATATTAAGCGGCGCAAGCAATTTAGAGCAAGCTTCCGAAAACATAAAAACATTAGGCAACACCGAGCCAAACAGCCTTTCGGATAAAGAACTTGCCGTGATAAAGCAAGTTGCCGACACATATAATGCGCTCATCAAATACGATTGTACTTCTTGCAACTATTGCTTGCCTTGCCCTCAAAAGTTAAATATTCCACAGGCAATGAATATATATAATCAGTGGTTTCTCTATGCGCAAAGCAAAAAAACCCAAACTGATTTTAATATGTATTTTCCTAAGGGCACATCTATCTGTACAAGCTGTAAGGTTTGTGAAGAAAAATGCCCACAACATTTAAACATCTCAGAAATGATGAGTAAAGCTGCGGACTTATTTGAGGAAACAACGCCAAAAGAATGATAAATTAACGAAAAATTGCTATAAAAAATCTGAACTTACTGCTTCTATGTAAGTTCAGATTTTTGCTTGTTTTTCGCTATTCGCATAAGTAAAATCTCATGTACGTTCTCAAGAGATTCTATCAATCTTTCGGTTTCTTCGGGCGAAAGCTGCGAGAGTGCCTCTTTTACAAACACAAAGTGAAAAGCTTCGTGTTCACGCACCGCCCGTTCCCCTGCTTCTGTAAGCGCCACTTTCACTATTCGTCTATCTTCAGGAATACGAAATCTATCAACATAACCCTTCGTAACAAGTTTGTTGATCGCCGCAGTTAACGTACTCACGTTTATTTTAAGAGCATCGGCAACATGAGTCATCGTCTTCGCTTCACCACGCCCAATCGCCTCAAGAGTGTGAATTTCTGTCACCGACAGATTTTGCGCTTTTGATTTCTTCATGACCGTTTCCTCAACTTTTATTACATTACTATAAAGCTGAGAGAGTATATTATTTAATCTCCTGACATTGTTCATGAAAGCTCTCCTTATCAGATTAGGTTCTATTGGTAAGTTTGTTATCAAAGCGTACTCTGATTATACATGAGGACAGTAAATTTGTCGACATGGTTTTAATGTGGAGAAAAATAGTCCGCTTACTATGCGTGACGGCGCAGGAATTTTTCCCGTATAGCTAGGCGTGCGAAGCGAAGAAGAAGGACGCGTACGTCAATAGTACACAAGCTTCGACTGAGCGAGCAGCAACAACGCTAGACGGAAAAATAACAAGCCGCTAACCGATTGCGAACATTATCTCACACTTACACGCCACCTTATCACCTACATATGCAACTGCCGTGCCTGTTCCTGCACTGCTCCGCAGACGATCTAGCGTAACTTCAAGTCTTAAACAATCGCCCGGCACTATTTTTTGCTTAAATTTAGCTTCTTTGATACCACCGAAATATGCTATTTTGCCTTTATGTTCCGGCATTGATAATATCGCGATTGCTCCTGCTTGTGCAAGAGCTTCAATCTGAAGAACTCCCGGCATCACTTTTTCTTGCGGAAAATGCCCTTCAAAATAATATTCTTCCGCCTTTACATACTTTAAGGCAACTATACGCTTACCCACTTCCAGTTCGAGAACTTCATCAACCAACAAAAATGGCTCTCTATGTGGAATTATTTGTTTTATTTGTTCTGTGTTCATTAACATTTATACAATTCCTTCCAATTCAACATTTTGTGCGGCGCAGGAATGTGCGCTTAGATTCCAAGATGGGCGAAAATAGTTACTAATATTTTTTCAAAATTATACTTCCGTTGTGTCCCCCGAACCCCAGCGAGTTTGACATAACATATGACAATTCTTTTGCTCTGCCCTCGTTTGGAACATAATCAAGGTCAAGTTCTTCATCGGCAACCTGCAATCCCAGCGTTGCCGGCACAAAGCTATCATTTATCGCCTTTGCACATACAATCGCTTCTACAGCTCCTGCTCCTCCCAAAAGATGTCCAACCATACTCTTTGTCGAGCTTATAGGCACTTTTGTGTTGTCACCAAATACTTTTTTTATTGCTCTTGTTTCAAAGAGATCATTGTACGGTGTACCTGTTCCATGGGCATTTATGTAATCGATTTGCTCCGGCTTTATGCCTGCTTCATCGATGGCCAAACTCATAGCCATCGCTGCGCCTTCTCCCTCAGGCGAAGGAGATGTTAAGTGAAATGCATCACATGTGGAACCATATCCCACTACTTCACAGTAAATTTTTGCGTTTCTTGCTTTTGCGTGCTCTAATTCTTCAAGAACGAAAAATCCGGCGCCTTCACCCATTACAAAGCCATCTCGCTCTTTATCAAAAGGGGTAGAGCATCTATTCGGGTCTGTTCTCGTCGAAAGTGCCGTCATATTTACGAAACCGGAATAACAAACAGGCGCAAACGCTGATTCAGCACCTCCTGCGATTACTGCATCTGCATATCCGTGTTTAATAATTCGAAAAGCCTCGCCTATACCGTTTGTACTTGCTGCACAAGCCGTAACATGGCCCATGCAACTACCCTTGGCATTTACTGCTATTGCAACATTTCCCGCCAATATATTTGGAATTACCATAGGAACAAGAAGTGCCGAAGCTCTTGTAAGTCCTTTTTCTTCCGCTTTTCTCACTTCATTTTCAAGTGTCGTGATTCCCCCTATGCCTGTAGCAGCAAAAACTCCAAATCTATATTGGTCTATGTTTTCTCCGCTCACAATTCCACTGTCAGAAACAGCAGAAACTGCCGCAGCTACACCTAATTGCGAGCTCCTGTCCATTCGCTTAGCTGCACGTTTATCTTCATATTCAAACCCTTTTACTTCAGCGCCAAGCTTTGCTTTTAGCTCCGATGTGTCAAAGTGCGTTATTT
>JGI20163J15578_10001004_pt1 | contig 11633 bp, 10 predicted proteins | sample TergutCu122P1_FD_15578 | JGI IMG/M metagenome (IMG submission 15578)
AGTCTGGGAGATATCAGATGAGCAGGTCATCATTAAGATTGAGGAACTCTTTTCTAATGTTAATGCTGCTTATATTGCAGACGGCCATCACCGAGCAGCATCTGCTGTAGATATAGGATTAAAACGCAGAAGAGAGAATCCTAACTACACAGGAGAGGAAGATTTTAATTACTTCTTATCCGTATTCTTTCCCTCTGATGAACTTATTATTTATGACTATAATCGAGTCATCAAAGACCTATGTGGCCATGACCCAGAAGGAATCTTAAGTTTACTTGAGGATAAATTTGATATTGGCAGACCTCAGATCAATCCTTATCGTCCCAAGAAAAAAGAAGAGTTTGGAATGTACATGGAAGGCAACTGGTATCCCATTCGGGTTAGGCCTGAATTCGTTCCAGATGATTTAGTAGAAGGCTTAGACGTATCTGTCCTGCAGAACCTCGTCCTAGAACCTATCCTTGGCATTAAGAATGCAAGAACGGACAGGCGAATACGATATGTTGGAGGAATTCGTGGATTAAAGCGGTTGCAACAGCTTGCTGATAAAACCAAAGGGATTGCCTTTGCTCTATATCCCCCCTCAATGGAGGATATGTTTGACGTAGCCGATGAAGGTCATCTCATGCCTGCTAAATCTACTTGGTTCGAGCCCAAACTTAGGTCTGGGATATTTATACACGAAATATAGGCACCTTTTATCCTTCTGACCACTGGACATTGCCAGTTAGCAAAAAGAGTATAAAAGGAACCTCCTTGAACACTCGCGGTTGCTGGTTGGTTCAAGGAGTATCGTCGATAAAGCTGACTCAATGATCAAAAAAGTTGAATTCCTCAACCCGATGGAACTCAACTTTTTTTAATATTTTGGTCACCTTATTCATCCTATATCTTATACCCACCATTCAAGTGCGTCATATCGTACTAGCTATCATTCTTCTAAAAAACCCTTTTATCATTTACCAAATTTCTTCAACTGACTGTTCAAAAACTCATCCGTATCAAAATAATTAATCTTCATGGCACTCTTCACTTCTTCCAACGTTTGAATCGCCTTAGCCTCAGCTTTTCTACTTCCTTCTCGAAGCATCTCATGAACCTCTGGAATACGTTTTTGATACTCTTGTCTTCTGGTTCGGATAGGCTCTAACTCCTCTTGCAATATCGAATTCAAGAAACGCTTCACCTTCATGTCTCCTAAACCACCACGTTTATAGTGATTCTTCAACTCATCTAAACTTCCATACTCTGGCAGATATTCTGGGAAATGCTGTGGCTTACAAAAAGCATCTAAGTAAGTAAATACCGTGTTCCCCTCTACTTGTCCTGGATCCTCTACTCGAAGATGATTGGGGTCAGTATACATACTGAATACCTTGCTTTGAATCTCCTCTGGGTCATCTCCTAGATAAATACAATTCCCCAAAGACTTGCTCATCTTCGACTTCCCATCGGTGCCTGGCAGACGACAGCAAGCTTCGTTGGTTGGTAACATAATATCTGGCTCTACCAACACATCTCCATAAGTAGAATTGAATTTCCGTACAATCTCTTTGGTTTGCTCCAACATGGGTGCTTGATCCTCACCAACAGGCACCACGTGAGCTTTAAATGCAGTGATATCAGCGGCTTGACTAATAGGATAAGTAAAGAATCCCACTGGAATACTGGCTTCAAAATTTCTCATTTGAATCTCTGTCTTAACCGTTGGATTTCTTTGCAACCTTGCTACCGTCACTAAGTTCATATAATAAAAGGTCAGCTCTGTTAGCTGAGGAATCTGAGATTGGATAAACATGGTAGTTATCTTGGGATCCAACCCAATGGCCATGTAATCCAATGCCACTTCCATGATACAGTCCCTTACCTTTTCAGGGTTGGCGGCATTGTCTGTCAATGCTTGAGCATCAGCAATCATAATATAGATTTCATCATACTCTCCTGAGTTCTGGGACTCCACCCTTGCTCTTAATGCTCCAACATAATGTCCGATATGCAAAGGACCTGTTGGTCGATCTCCTGTTAACAGTATTTTTCCCATTTTTTCTTTTCCTCCATTTGTGTTTTTTTATGCACACAGAGCTGAAAGGAAATCTACCCGCTAAACGTGCTACAGCAGGAGTCAATCCTGCTTACACACAGCTGATACAGCTCTGGCACAGCGAGTAGAGAGGCTAAAAGCCACCTCCTACTCGATTTCAAGTGATGGTTTTGACCATATCTCCAAAAAACAAAAATCCTTGACAAAGATATAGTCTTTGTCAAGGACGAATTCAATACAACTATCCGCGGTGCCACCTTGATTTACAGATTACAGAGAGAATCTGCACACTCTACAGAGTACGAACATACTCCTCGCAACTTACGTATGCGTCACGTCATGAAGTACTAAGCATGGGTTAATGCCTTTGATCATGCCCTCAGCAGTCCATTTGTATAAGTTGCATCTCTATTTGGTTCTCAGCCACCCAAACTCTCTGTAAGCGCATTTCTTATTTTTACTTCTGCCTCAACGGTTTAACTCTTTATCCAATTTTAAACATTATGCCATAGACCAGAAACCTTGTCAAATCCTTTTTATTCTTCTTTCAGTCTATCATTACAGTTCACCCAACAATCGTCCGCAATATCCCCGGCAACACCCTGCCCTCAACTTCATCTCTCAAAAACAGCGCCTCTCCATCGGAATGAATCACTACTGGTTTTTCAGTGATAAACTTCACCTTCTTACATCTAAAAATATGTACTCCCGATGTATTGACGTGATTCCCTTTAAAGGATTTAGGCAGTGCAATTAACACTTGGGGTTTTGACATATCTGCTGCTACCATAATATCCAGATACCCATCGTCAAACTTTGCATCTGGACAAAATTTGAACCCACCCCCTTCATAGGGACTGTTCATCATGGCTGCAAAATAGGTGTGATGAAAGATCATCGGTTCTTCCTCATCTAAATATACTTCCATGGTGAAAGTGGGATCATTGAACAGTCGCTCTATAGCAATAGCCACATAGGTTAACTTTCCAAGCTTTATCCGATTAAAGAAATGTTTCCACTTGGACACCGCCACCTGATGGGCCACAGCAGCATCAAAGCCCATCCCTGTACTGATAGCAAATTTACGAACTTTACCTGCTCTTTTCACTTCCCCTACATCAAGGTTTTTAACGGGTCTTTTATTGATAATAACATCTAATGCTTTGAGGGGATTAGCAGTTAATCCTAATCCTCTAGCAAAATCATTCCCAGAACCTGCGGGAATATATGCCATGGTCACCTTGTCAAAGTTAACAATCCCATTGACCACTTCATTCACCGTACCATCACCACCAATAGCGATGATGGTGATTTCTTCCTCTGTTGAAGTCAATTCCCTTACCATCTTGATTCCATGACCTCGGTACTCTGTAAAATGAACCTGCCAGTCGATAGGCATCTTGGCAACCTTACCTTTGATGGCCTCCCATATTTTATTTCCTTTTCCTGACCTTGCTCTTCTATTCACGACGAAATGATATTTCATGATTCTCATCTCCGTTCTGTCGTTTCCAACGACACAAACTCTCTTTACAGGCTTGTTTCCTCTCTCGCTTCCACTACACCTCTTCCAAAGTACTGTCCAAGTATTTCCTTAAAGAGCGTTTCATATTACCAGCAAAATCCACTGCCCCTTTTCGCAAACACCATTCGAATACATTCCCGATTACAATCATCCGAATATCCGTTGTAAATTCCTCTATCTTCACATTCAGTTTAAGTACCTTGGCCTCCATGGCTCTTTCAACATAATTTTGAACCGTGATAATGGGATAAGGCCTTTCGCTTCGTGTTTCTGGATTAAGGGCTTGATTCTTCGTATCATAATAGCTAGATAAAAATTCCACTCCTAACTCATTGCAATACTTCACATAATTTAAATACACATAAACAATGGTTTCTTTCGCCCCTTCTATATTCTCAGGAACTTCTAACACATCCGGATCAATTTTTGGCTGTTCCTCAATATAATAAGACAACAAATCATCCTTGCTTTTAAAATGATGATAAAAACTGCCATTGGAAACTCCTGCCTCTTTGCAGATATTTTTAAGAGACAACTGCTCATACCCTTGGGTCCCTAATATTTTCTTTAATGCTTTGTAAATGCGTTCTTTTGTTTCCTTGGACTTTTGCTCTTGCTTGCTTATTTCCATGCTCATATGAATTCCCTTCACTTAATAACCTTTTTGGTTTACCAGTTTTGGCCGTAACTTAGAATCCCCTAGATTTATCTATGAAGACGGTCAAAGGTTTATCCATCGTCAGCTCATCTGGCTTAACTATACAATCATAAGCCAGCAGCTTTACCCCTTTTTCTTCTGCTTTGACTAAAGCCTCTTTAAACTCTGGATGAGTTGCACAATTGGGAGTAAAATAATCAACCCCTTTCATTTTTACCACAAAGATGACATAAGCCTCAAACCCTTCTTCCTTGGCACAGATTAACTCCTGAATATGCCGAACACCTCGCAGGCTTGGGGCATCTGGAAACTTTGCCACTCCATTCACCTCCAAGGTAACCCCTTTTACTTCGATATAAATCTTCTTTTCTTCTGTCTCCAAATAAAAATCGAAACGAGAACGCCTATATTTTGCCTCTGGTTTCATCAGAGTAATCTTTTGAAAATCCGCTACATCATTTTTTAGTAGCCATTCTCCAACCACTTTATTGGGAGCCTGAGAATCCATGTTAATCAGAACATCTCCCTTTTCTACAGCAATCAAATCCCATTTGGTTTTCCGGTTGGGATTGTCAAATTCCTCCAGATAAATCTGAGCACCAGGCACTAACAATTCCTTACAACGCCCTGTATTCTTAACATGAATAATCTCTTTTTTCCCCTCTACAAGGCCATGAGCAATAAAGCGATTAGGTCGCTCGTAGAAGGTTGCTTTTTTAATGTTGCTATATCTCATTTTTATCTACTTTCTTTCTCATGATGCTTTATCTTTGTTTTATGATAAGGCACTCACACCAAAATAAATGAACATTACTAACCCCAAAGCAATTCGATAGTAGCCAAATCCTTTAAAGTCATGTTTCTTAATATACCCCAGGAGAAACTTAATGGCAAATAAAGACACCACAAAAGCAACAAAGGTACCTAACAGTAACAACATCACCTCAGTGAATGTAAAATTAAAGCCAAAGTTAATGATCTGTAATAAACTGGCACCAAACATAATTGGGATGGCCATGAAGAAGGTAAACTCTGCTGCTGTACTCCTGGCCGCTCCAATAATCAATGCTCCAATGATAGTGGCTCCAGACCGAGAAGTTCCCGGTATCAAAGCCAGCACTTGAAACATACCAATGGCCAATACAATAGGAATGGTCAGTTGATAAACATTGTTGTATAGAGGGGTAAACCCTTTTCTCCAGTTCTCAACGATAATGAAGATAACCCCATATAAAATCAACATGGTTGCCACTACATATACATTGAAAAAATGATAGTCAATCCAGTCATCAAGGAAAAACCCTACGATAGCCGCTGGCACCGTAGCAATGGCCACTTTAATCCACAATTGAATCGTTAATCTTTTCTCTTTTTTATTTTTCTTGGGAGAAAACGGGTTTAACTTATGAAAATATAGAACCACTACTGCCATAATTGAACCAAACTGAATGACCACATTAAACATTCTTAAAAACTCATCACTCACTTGAGGAACAATAAATTCCTGAACCAACAAAAGATGTCCTGTACTACTGATTGGTAAAAATTCCGTAATGCCTTGAACAATACCTAAGACTATTACTTTAATGATTTCTAACATAAATCCTCCTATTGACCCTTTAAGACAAAATGTACTCCTCAAGGACCTGTGCCACACCATCCTCATCGTTAGAGATGGTCACTACATCTGCGATTTCTTTTATTCTATCTTTGGAATTCCCCATAGCCACTCCAACCCCTGCATACTCTATCATCCAAAAGTCATTGGCACCGTCTCCTATAGCCATCACTTCTTCTTGCTTTATACCCAACTTTTCAGCTAAGAATCTTAGGCTACTGCCTTTCTCAACTCCTTTTGCATTAATCTCTATATTGTAATAGTAAGAATCAACTAAAGTCAACTTACCCAGATCATATAACTCCTGCCAAGCCTTCTGCCTAATCTCCATATTATTAAAAATACCTTGAGCTTTGTCAGCACTTTTTTCTTTTTCCTTGATGAACTCTAGTATGTCAGGAATTGGCTTTCTGGTCTTTCTCACATAATCACACATTTCGGGTTTTTTATGATACAGGTGAATTCGATCAAGCTCGTCAGCAGCAACATATCCTTGTCCATCATAAAATATCTCTTTCACACAATCGTATTTCCCTAATATATCAAATATCTCCAGCACCACATCATGACTGATTCGTCTCTCCAGTATCACTTCTCCAGTATCTACATTTACCACCCTAGCACCATTTGTACTTAAGATGTAGGGTGATTTAGGCACATCTTTAATAACAGAATCCAAACCCAAAAGAGGGCGTCCTGTGGCTATAACCACAATCACCCCTTGTTCCACAACTTTCTTTAATGTTTCGATTGTTCTTGAAGTTATCTGCTTATCAGACGTTAGTAGAGTGCCGTCTAGGTCGATGGCAACCAGTTTAATATTTTTCAAATGATATCTCCTGTTTTTTCTCGCTTTTGGCAGTGCGCCAAATACATGTTTACAATCACAGTTCTTGAAAAGCAAGCTTTTCAAACTGTGTTTATAAACATGTGCATGGCTAAACTATATAACAGTTTAGCCACAAGCTCGAAACACTTCGTTTTTTCTCGCTTTTGGCAGTGCGCCAAATACATGTTTACAATCACAGTTCTTGAAAAGCAAGCTTTTCAAACTGTGTTTATAAACATGTGCATGGCTAAACTGTTATTAACATTGTATCAATATTTGCCAAATTGTGCAATGTATAGTATAATGATGTGTGATAATTTTTTCAGAAAGGACTTTTTATCTATGAAAACACGCTTAAAGCAAAGGCTTAAATTCTTAGTTTGTGTTGCCGTTGCTCTAGCTATTACAATAACATATTTGCCTGTATCAGCATCTGAAGATGAATTAATTCAGACAACAGATGAGCTACAAACTCAGTTGGCAACTCTTGATCAAGATCTTCTTGCCATCAGTGATGAGATTGACGCGACTGCACTACAGATTGAGATTACCCACGCAGAGATTATCCGTACAGAACACAGTCTTGAGCTTGCTATCGCTGACGAAGCTAGGCAGTTTGAAGAGATGAAGATACGCATCCGATACATTTATGAGATGAGTAGTGGTTCATTTCTTGAATTCCTGTTTGCTTCTGAGAGTATTGCCGATTTCCTCAACAGAGCTGAGTTTATCCAAACCATCAATGCTCATGATAGGGAGATGTTATACGTATTAGTTGCTACACAGCTAGACATTCAAGAATACCGTGACGGTTTAGTAGCTAGGGAAGCTTCCTTGATTGAATTAGGGGAAGAGTTAGAAGAGCGTAGACTGGAGCTAACAGCCAAGGCTGCTGCCACTGCCACTGACCTAGACGAGTTCTTGGCTCAGCTAGAATGGATTAGAGCAGAAGAGCAAGCGAGGATTATTGAAGAAGCTGCTCGTCTTGCACAGATTGTGGACGAACGACCTCCTGGTGGACAGGAAACACCAAGTAACCCTCCACCTCCACCTCCTCCAGGAAATGGAAACGAAGGTAACGACAATGAGCCTGACCCTGATCCAGGTGAGGAGACACCTCCTCCACCGCCTCCTCCGCCACCGCCACCACCTGCCGCTGGTGAAGTGGTGCTCTTTGCCGCTCTACTTGAGGCAGAAGCGTTCCAGAACTATCACTATTTAATGGCTGTTGCTACTGTTATTATGAATCGTGTTGCTGATCCTAGATTTCCAGGTTGTATTACCAGTGTAATTCACCAACCAGGGCAGTTTAGCCCAACTTGGAACGGCAGTTTAGATCGTATTCTTGCTCGTGGCCCATCGGCACTTTCTCTTCAAGTCGCCCAAGACGCCGTTAATGGAGTGAGGTGTGGCACCCTTTCATCCTCTCATGTATTCTTCAATACAGCTGGTTTAAGTTCCGAGCCTGGAATCAACATAGGTGGCAACGTATTCTGGACATTCTGGCCAAGCTGGTGAGCCAGAACACTTAATGAATCTAAAAATCAATCTTGTTAACCAAAGAGCTTCACACACTCTGTCTAACAAGATTGATTTTTTATTTCCGTTTTTTATAGAGACAAACCATTCCTCCGTCAATCTCCCTGCTTTCTATCAAGGAGTTTACTTCCTCCATAAGCTTCCCAAAACCCAAACACAGCAACGAGAAAGAGCAACAACACTACAAGGCTTCTAAGGTCCTCAATACGGATTTCTAAAAATGACATCTGTACATAGAGCACAAAGTCCATCCATCGAATAGAAAACATCAAATATCCTCATCATCAAACTTTAAACAACAAATCTCCATAAGAGGGCATCGGCCACATCTCTTTATCCACCAACATCTCCAGCTGATCAATAGGAGCACGCAACGTCTCCATACAAGGACAAACCTTCTGGTGATAGTAGATTGCTTGTTCTTCACCTTCACTTTTTGAAGCCGCTTTTCCAGTCACTTCCCTTAGAACATCTAAGGCATCTTTGGCTTCCTTCAGCAGGTCATTTACCTTTGTTAGCGCCTCTAATTGAACGGATTCATCACACCCTGCTTCTCTTACCGCCCATACGGTTTCTGCTAACTCTTTGGTATAACGCATCACCGTAGGAATCAACTGCTTACTGGCCATATCAATCATGGTTCTGGCTTCAATGTTGATTACTCTTGAATAAGTAACATATTGTATCTCTTCCCGAGACTCCAACTCAGCCTTTGTAAACACCTTAAACTTTTGAAAGACTTCTATAGTTTTCTCATCGGTCAAAACTGGGATTGCTTCCACCATAGATCTAAGGTTTTTAATCCCTCTTCTTTTGGCTTCCTCTATCCATTCCTCAGAGTAACTATTCCCATGGAAAACAATAAACTTCGTCTCTTTGGCATACTCAATCAGAAGGTTATTCAAAGCCTCTTCAAAATCATCTGCATTTTCTAGGATATCACAAGCATCAGAAAAGGCCTCTGCCACAATGGTATTAAGCACAATATTAGGAGCTGCCACCGAATCCCTAGAGCCCACCATACGAAATTCAAATTTGTTTCCTGTAAAAGCAAAAGGAGAGGTTCGATTCCTATCTGTAGCGTCTTTTGCCAAGTCTGGTAAGGTTCTTACCCCTGTTTTCAGCTTGCCCCCTTTAAGGCTGTGAGTGGCTGTTCCTGTGTGAATCAGCTGGTTCATCACATCTTCCAGTTGCTCTCCCAAGAACACCGACATAATGGCAGGAGGAGCTTCGTCTTTCCCTAAGCGATGGTCGTTCCCTGGATCCGCTGCTGATTCCCGAAGCAAATCCCCATGTTTTGCCACACCCTTTAGCACACATAACAGCACCAACAGAAATTGGGTATTCTCATGAGGAGTTTTCCCAGGCTCAAGTAAATTCAACCCATCATCCGTAGCCAAAGACCAGTTATTGTGCTTCCCTGAACCACTTAACCCTGCAAAAGGCTTCTCATGAAGAAGACATTTTAACCCATGGCTGGTAGCCACTCTTCTAAGAGTATGCATAATAATCTGATTGTGGTCCACCGCCATGTTGGCATAGGTATACATAGGAGCCAATTCATGCTGAGCAGGAGCCACTTCATTGTGTTGGGTCTTAGAAGGCACGCCCACCTTCCATAGCTCTAGGTTTACATCTTTCATAAATGCTGCAATCCTTTGACGAATCGCACCATAGTAATGATCATCTAACTCTTGCCCTTTAGGAGGCATGGCTCCAAATAGAGTCCTTCCTGTATACAACAGATCCTTACGCTTCTGAAAATACTCATTGCTTACTAAGAAATACTCTTGTTCCGCCCCAATCATAGGGGTAACTTTTTTAGTGGTGGTGTTTCCAAACAAACGAATCAATCGCAAGGACTGATGATTAATGGCTTCCATGGAACGAAGAAGAGGAGTTTTTTGATCCAGTGCTTGGCCGTTATAAGAACAAAATGCTGTAGGTATACAAAGAGTTGCCCCTGCTGCATCCTGCCTTACAAATGCCGGAGAAGTACAATCCCAAGCCGTATATCCTCTGGCTTCGAAAGTCGCTCTTAGCCCTCCTGTAGGGAAAGAAGAAGCATCCGGTTCGCCTTTGATTAACTCCCTTCCAGAAAAGCTCATTAACACTTTCCCTTCTGGTGATGGAGGGGTGATAAAAGAATCGTGCTTTTCTGCCGTCACTCCCGTCAAAGGCAAGAACCAATGGGTGTAATGGGTTGCTCCCTTTTCAATGGCCCACTCTTTCATCTCATGGGCGATGACATCTGCGGTATCTAAATCTAACTCTTTCCCTTCATCAATGGTTCGCTTTAGGTTATGGTAGATTTCTTTTGGTAATCGCTGCTCCATAACAGAATCGTTAAATACATTGATTCCAAAAATCTCCGCAACATTTATGCCCTTATCGTTGCTTTCTTTACTCATACAATCCTCCACCCTGTTCCTTCTCTCCACACCAGATGCCCATACCTTATTACCACTTTTCGAAACATCTTGTTTTCACGGATACAATTTATTTCTACGCCTTATCAACAGAGCCAAACAACTCCATCTTCTCTTTCACTGTCCCTTTGATGGCCTCCACTCCTGGTGCTAAGATTTTACGGGGGTCAAATCCCTTTCCAACAAGGTCTTTGCCTTCTTCAAAGTACTTACGAGTGGCGGCTGCAAATGACAATTGACATTCTGTATTCACATTGATCTTCGCTACACCTAGGTCGATGGCCTTTTTTATCTGCTCTTCTGGGATTCCTGTACCTCCGTGAAGAACCAATGGCATCTCACCTGTTTGCTGCTGAATGGCGGCAAGGGTTTCAAAGCATAGTCCCTCCCAGTTCTCTGGGTATTTTCCGTGAATATTACCAATTCCTGCTGCCAAGAAATCAATTCCAAGGTCTGCAATCCTCTTGCACTCCATAGGATCTGCTAATTCCCCTTTGCCAACAACACCATCTTCTTCACCACCGATAGAACCCACTTCAGCCTCTATGGAAAGGTTCTTTTCTCTAACCAACTGAACCAAAGCTCTGGTCTTTTCAATATTTTCATCTATAGGATAATGAGAACCGTCAAACATCACTGACGAAAATCCTGCTTCAATACACGCCAGACAACCATCGTAAGAGCCATGATCTAGGTGAAGAGCTACGGGAACTGTAATCTTCATCTCCTCTAGCATACCATTGACCATCCCTACCACGGTTTTATAGCCACCCATGTATTTTCCAGCCCCCTCAGATACTCCTAAGATAACCGGTGAATTCAACTCCTGGGCAGTTAACAACACTGCTTTTGTCCATTCAAGATTGTTGATGTTAAATTGACCCACTGCATAACGTCCTGCTTTTGCTTTTTGTAACATTTCCTTTGCTGATACTAACATATTAATTCCTCCAAATTCTTTTATTGGTTACACCCTTACAGGTGCTAAAAATGT
>JGI20163J15578_10001006_pt1 | contig 11625 bp, 7 predicted proteins | sample TergutCu122P1_FD_15578 | JGI IMG/M metagenome (IMG submission 15578)
TAATATATTGGTGCTCATAAAGAATAGATAGTCTAAGCCCTGCTCTTCACGGGTTTTTTCTAATTCTGGCGCTAAAATACCCAGCAACTCCTTAGCCTCATCATCTTTCATAGAATTAAGCTGCCCTACACCAAAGCTAATATCATTAACTGTAAATTGCTTAAAGTCATTAAGGATAATTTCTTTTGGAGTCTTTTGTTTTATGCCTGAACCTGCGTTAAACATTTCTTTTGCATACTCTTTTATATCAATTCCAGCTATTTCGGATAATTGCCTAGCCGCATACTCATCTAAGGTAGTACAAGTAGGGGATCTAAACATTAATGTGTCTGAGATAATAGCAGAGCACAAAAGTCCAGCCATTTCCTTAGATAGCTTTGTTAAAGATTCTTGATACATCTGATAAACTATAGTGGCAGTACAGCCAACTGGTTGATTACGGAAAAATACCGGCCTAAATGTCTCCAGGTTTCCGATACGATGATGGTCAATAATCTCTAATATCTCTGCTTGCTCAATTCCATCTACAGCCTGACTTTTTTCATTGTGATCCACCAATATAACTCGCTTTTGACCACTACTAATTAAGCGTCGCCTAGAAATAAATCCCAAGAAATTCATTTCCTCATCAACAATTGGAAAATCTTGGTGTCTATGTTGCACCATTAAGGGCTTCACATCATCTAAATAGTCAAGCATACTAAAGGTAATCAGATTGTCTTTGGTCATAAAGTGCTTAACAGGTACACTTTGGTTAATTAATCTAGAAACATTAAAGGTGTCAAACTTAGACGAAATAACAACAATTTCCTTCTCTTCTGCTTGGCGTATTATATCTGCTGGGATTTCAGCTCCTTGACAAATAACCATACAACCAACATTATGGTCAATGGCAAACTGCATATCTTCTACTTTATTTCCTACTATTACCAAATCATCTGGCTCAACAACACTACGCATAATGTCCTGACTACAAGCTAAGATATATACTTTTCCTTTTAATATATAGCTATATCTATTACCAACAACCACTTCTCCGCTAATAGCTGAAGCAATATTTCTATATTGAGTTCTAGCTGTAGCTAAAATTTCATTATCAACAACATCCATATACGAATTGGCTATATCTCCAATTGTAATCAAGCCCTCTAGTTTTTCGCCTCTAGTAACAGGCATGGTTTTCAGTCCTTGCTCTCTCATTAGAGACCAAGCCGCCTTAATTGAGGCAACACCATTTATCCCTTCCACATTTCTAAGCTCAATATCTCTAACTTGAACTCTCAAATCTGATAACAAAGGCGGTACATCTACACCAAATCTGTTTAAGACAAATTGGGTCTCTTCACTAATTTGCCCCGCTCTTCTTGGTGCGTATTCACCACCAGTCAAAATAGATTTAAGGTTTGCATATGCAATTGCAGAGCATATTGAATCCGTATCTGGATTTTTATGCCCTACAACATATATTTTTTCATTCTCAGCACTTTTATTCACTGTAGCTTCCATGGTCTCCTCCCTTAACTTAGGATGAAAATTTCGATCTTAATGGTTCCAAAATAATTAATCGTAAATCATATTACCCCTAGTTTGGCACTTTTTTTAAAATAGGTCAATACATTTAACATAGATTTGTTGTTTTTTTATTATATTATATGATATACTATCAAAGGTGTACTACGTATTATGGAAAGAATCGAGGTAATATAATGAACGATGTGTTAAAACAAGAGGAAGTAAAACCAGAAGAAACCCAGCCAGTGGAAGCTGAAGCTGTTAAAGAAGAAGCAGCTGAAGCAGAAGTGACCACAGAGGACCCTGTTGCTGAAGCAGTAGAAGAACCAGCAGCTGAACCAGTAGAAGATCCTGCAGCTGAAGCTGTAGAAGAACCAGCAGCTGAACCAGTAGAAGAGCCTGCAGCTGAAGCTAAAGAAGAACCAGCAGCTGAACCAGTAGAAGAGCCAGCAGCTGAAGCTAAAGAAGAACCAGCAGCTGAAGCGACAGAAGAGCCAGCAGCTGAAGCGTCAGAAGAGCCTGTAGCTGAAGCCAAGGAAGAGCCTGTGGCAGCAGCCGAAGAAGCAAAGAAAGATGCCGAGCCTACAGAAACCATGGCCGATTACGAAGAAAATTTCGATGACGCCAACCCATGGAATGTTGTAACTAGATACATGGAGAACAAGGCTAACTTAACAGTTACTATCGAAAGCGTTGTAAATGGCGGCGCATTAACAACTGTTGAAGGTCTTAGAGCATTTATTCCTGCTTCACGCTTATCATTATCTTATGTTGAGGATTTAGAAATCTTTTTAACTAAGGAAATGGAAGTGCGGGTGATTGATGTAGATCAATCAAATAATCGTTTGGTACTTTCAGCAAGAGAAATTTTAAGAGAAAAAGAAAATGCTGAAAGAAAAGCACAAGCAAGTAGCATCAAAATCGGCACAATTATGGAGGGTGTTGTTGAAACTCTTCAAAACTACGGAGCTTTCGTCAAACTTGAAAATGGCCTATCAGGTCTAGTCCATGTTTCTCAAATATCTGGAAAGCGAGTTAAAACTCCTGGTGAAGTGCTAAAAGTTGGTGATGAAATAAAAGTAAAAATAATCGGCTTAAAAGAAGGCAAAATAAGCCTAAGTATAAAAGCTTTAGAAGAAAGAGTCGAAAGAGAGTTTACTCCTAAAGTCGAGATTCCAAAAAGCGAAAATATCGGTACAAACCTAGGAGATTTATTTAAGAATATTGAACTTTAACAATGGATTAAACTTGCTTTGATTGTAAAAATAATAAGGGTGTTGCAAAATGTAAATTACCACATATTTGTATTTGTGGAAATTCTATTTTGCAGCACCCTTATTTCTTGGTTGATAAACTTCTAGGAGTTCTTCATCTTCTTCACAATTTCTTTTGCAACATAAAGGCCATTTGCGGAGGCTTGTTGCAATCCCCTAGTAATTGAAGCTCCATCTCCCATAGCTCTAAGGCCCTTCATGCTAGTTTCAAACTCCTTATTAACGATAACCTTATTAGAATAGAACTTTACTTCTACCCCATATAATAAGGTTTCATCACTAGCCATTCCTGGAGTAACTTTATCTAAAGCCTGAATCATTTCATCAATAGAAAGCATCAGACGATGAGGGAATACTAAGGATAAATCTCCTGGTACAGCGTCTTTTAAAGTCGGGATTATATTATTTCGAGTTAGGCGTTTGTATGTAGTTCTACGCCCTCTTCTAAAATCACCATAACGCTGAACTAAAATACGTCCATCACATAGCATGTTTCCAAGTCTAGCTATATGCTTGCCATACTCAATGGGAGTCTTAAAGGGGTCGGTAAAATTTTTGGAAACTAATATGGCAAAGTTTGTATTTTGGGTCTTTCTTTCATCGGATTTGTACGCATGGCCATTAACAACTGCCAGGCCATCCTCATAATATTCTGTAGCCACCTCTCCTGATGGATTGGTACAAAACACTCGAACTTTATCATCGAATGTTGGTGTGTAATAAACCAACTTAGCTTCGTATAACTTTTCGTTAAGTTCTTTCATTATTTCATCACGAACTTCAACTCGAACCCCAACATCTATTGTACCATTTTCAGTTTTAATTCTATGCTTTTTACAAATCTTTGAGAACCATTCTGAGCCTTCTCTTCCCACTCCTGATACAATCTCAGAGGCATAGAAGGTATCCCCTTTATCTGTGATTACACCAATTGCTGTTTCGTCCACAATAATCAAATCATTCACCATGGTATTAAACATTATTTCAACACCTAAATTCAGCAAATGCTGTTGTAGGCTGGAATAGATTCTATATCCCTCTTCTGTTCCTAGATGTCTAATGGGGCAATCAATTAGTTTAAGATTTGCTCTAATGGCCTTGGTGCGAATCTCAGTTATAGCGTCCTCATCTTCTAGACCATATATTTTTTCATCTGCGCCAAACCTTAGATATATCTTATCCGACTCTTCAATTAGCTGGTTAGTTACGTCATATCCTAAAATTTGTGGCAAGTTACCCCCTACATCTGGAGATAATGACAATTTGCCGTCAGAAAAAGCCCCTGCTCCTGCAAAACCTGTAGTTATGGAGCATGGCTGGCATCCAACACATTCCTTTGTCACTCTTTTTGGGCAGTTTCTTTTCTCAATATTTCGTCCTTTTTCCACAAGTAGCACTTGTATATCTGGCTCCAAACGCTTCAACTCATAAGCACAAAATATTCCCGATGGCCCCGCTCCAATTATTATTACATCGTATTTTTTCATAACAAAATCCCTCCATTTTTTTACTACACAAGCAAAACATTATAGTCATATTGCATTATATAATTCTAATCCTTAAACTCTCTCGTGACATTTCTTAACCACTTATAAGTCCGATAGCGAATAGTTGTCATAGGTATTTTAATTAGCTCATCACTCATTAATAGTACATATACTATTGGCACTCCAAAGTTTAGGAATCTACTGGCGATAAAGGCCAAAAGTAAAGAACCTGTCCACATAGAATATATGTCTGCATAAATTCCAAACTTAGTATCTCCACCGGCCCTAAATGTTCCAACTATCATAGTAGCATTATAGGCCTGGGCTATTACAAAGTAGGACATTACAATCAACATAAACTGTAAATAGCCTCTAGATACATCCCCCACTTCTAACATATTTACAATAAATGGAGAGGTTACTAGTATAAGGACGCCACCAATAACTCCCGAAATAACACTTAACTGAGTGAATTTCAGTGCATAGGCTTTTGCCTCAGCTAACTTTTGTTCTCCAATGGTTTTACCCACGTAAATGGCCGTAGCACTAGCCAAACCAAAGGTTGCAACTTGGGATAACTGCCTCACAACTTGAGCTACAGAGTTAGCTGCTATAGCAGCGCTACTCATATTCCCTAATATGGCAGTATTGGCCGCTACTGCAAAGCCCCATATCCCCTCATTTATTACTACTGGAATTGCGTATTTTATAAAGTCTTTCACTAAGATTTTATCACTTTTCAAAAAGTACTTTATTCTAAACTTTATGTCCTTGTTAAATAACCTGGAGTACCCAACTATAAGAACGATTTCTAATCCCCTAGCTATTACTGTACCTATAGCTGCTCCAGTGATTCCCATAGCTGGAAATCCCAACATACCGAAAATCAAAATCAAGTTAAGGAATACATTTACAACTAAAGAACAAGAATATACAACTGTGGCTACAATTACCTTCTCTACACTTCTCATTATGAGTAGATAACTCATGGTTATTCCTATAAACACGTAGGAAAGGGCCACAATTCTTAGGTATTCCACTCCATAGGCTATAACAACATCATCGTTGGAAAATATGCCTAGAATTTGATAGGGGATTGAAATGGCTAAAACCATAAATATTAAGGCAATCAAAATGGAGGTTTTTATCCCCATTGCCAATACCTTTTCAATGGTTTTCTTATCTCCTTTTCCCCAATATTGAGCAGCTAATACCGTCAATCCAGAGCCTAAACCAAACAAAAATAATATCATAATCATTTGAATTTGATTGGCAATGGATGCACCTGCCAACACATACTCACTTACTCTTCCAAGCATTAGCACATCAGCAGCTGGTAGGCCTACATTAATTAAATTTTGTAATGTTAAAGGAACCACTAGGACAAAAACACTTTTATAAAAATTCCGCCAATCAATATTGGCTTCCTCAACCTTTTGCCCTTTTCTATTTTTAAAAAACATAATATGTTTCGTCTCATTTCAAGTTGATTTGTACTGACGTATCTCCATAAAAGCTTTCACACAAAAGCACAGCTATAAATATACCACATACTTTAGATGTTGTAAATCAACTACCAGTGTATTGTGTCCGCCACTTGTGCATACACTTAAAAAGCCTTTCGAGGTTTAACCCCAAAAGGCTTATATTGAAATCTAAGTCTGCCACTGCAGATTCCGTATAATTTATTTTTAAGATTTTTTTCCGAAGATCTTTTTCTTCTTTCCACCTTTACCATCCTCATCTTGATTTAAGGAGTTCCCCGTTAAAGCATCAAACTTACGTAACAAATCTTTTGCTTCAGAACTTAATCGTTCTGGAGTTTGGATAACCAAAGTAACATAATGATCTCCTCGGATTTTTTCATTTCTAAGAGAGGGCACACCTTTTCCTTTTAATCTAACTTTAGTGTCTGTCTTAGTACCTGCCTTAATACTATACATAACATCTCCGTCAACAGTAGCAATACGAATGTCACCACCAAGAGCTGCTAGTGCATAAGAAATAGATACTGTACTAAATATATGCATGTCTTGTCGTTGGAAGATTGGGTGTCTGGACACGTTAACTTCTACCAGCAAGTCCCCTCTTGGACCACCGTTACTTCCTGGTTCTCCCTTATCTCTAATCCTGACACTTTGGCCATTATCAATACCTGCAGGAATAGTTACTCCGATTCGCTTACGACTAGAGGTATAACCTGTCCCTGTGCAAGAGGTACACTTGTCCTTAATGATACTACCTACTCCTTGACAGTTAGGGCAGGTTTGAACATTTTGGACAGTACCAAAGAAAGATTGCTGGTTGTATACAACTTGGCCTCTTCCTCCACAAGTATTGCAAGTTTCAGGAGAGGTTCCTGGCTTAGCACCAGAACCATTACAGGTGTTACATGGGTCCTTAATCATGACCTCAATTTCTTTTTCACAGCCAAATACAGCCTCTTCAAAGGATATTCTTACTCTATGGCGGATGTTGGCACCTCTCATAGGGCCACTTCTACGGCCTGTCCGTCTGCCTCCACCAAATAAATCCCCAAAGATATCACCAAAGATATCACTAAAGTCCATACTGTTAAAGTCAAAGCCTCCAGCGCCTCCAGGACCACCTTCAAAGGCAGCATGACCAAATTGATCGTATTGACGACGTTTTTCGGGGTCACTTAATACAGCGTATGCCTCAGACGCTTCCTTAAATAATTTTTCAGTTTGTTCATCACCTGGATTTACGTCAGGATGATACTTCTTCGCTAAAGCTCGGTAAGCCTTTTTCAATTCATTATCATCAGCACTTTTAGAAACCCCTAATACTTCGTAATAATCTCTTTTTGATCCTGCCATTTTATTTGCCTCTTTCTATTTCTATGTTATTTACTCATAATAGTTTTGCATTGATGTAGCCTAGGTAGGGTTAAACCTCCCTACCTAGACAATTCACTCTTCCACGTTGCGTTTTAGCATAACGATTTTATATATTTATATTACTTATCCTCGTCGTAGATTTCTTTATAATCTCCATCTACAACATCATCACCTTCAAAGCCCTCTGGAGCCGGCCCTGCATCTGGAGTTGGTCCACCATCTGGCCCTGGCCCTGCTTGCTCATACATTTTTGCAAATAGTTTCTGAGCAGTTTCCATTAGTTTTTCATTAGCGGCTTTTATTTCAGCAATTTGAGAATCGCTTAATTCTTCATCAGTGGCTCTTTCAAGAATATCTTTCAAAGCTTTAATATCAGCTTCCACTTCTGCTTTGTCATTCTCATCAAGCTTGTCGCCAACTTCTTTTAAGGCTTTTTCTGTTTGGAATACAGCAGCATCTGCTTCATTTTTAGCATCAACACCTTCTTTACGCTTTTTATCTTGTGTCTCAAACTCTGCTGCTTCTTTTACAGCTTTTTCAATATCTTCATCAGACATATTTGAGCCTGCTGTAATTGTGATTTGCTGCTCTTTGCCTGTCCCTAAATCCTTAGCCGAAACATTAACAATACCATTGGCATCAATATCAAAAGTAACGTCTATTTGTGGCACTCCACGTGGAGCAGGTGGAATTCCATCTAGTCTAAACTGCCCAAGAGTCTTATTATCTTTAGCAAACTGTCTCTCACCTTGAACTACATGGATATCAACGGCAGTTTGGTTGTCTGCTGCAGTTGAGAAAGTTTGGCTTTTCTTGGTAGGTATCGTGGTGTTTCTTTCAATTAATCTAGTTGCCACACCACCCATAGTTTCAATAGATAATGATAGCGGAGTTACATCTAGTAAAAGAATGTCACCTGCCCCTGCATCACCGGCTAACTTACCACCTTGTACAGAAGCTCCTAAAGCGACACACTCATCAGGATTAAGAGACTTGCTTGGTTCTTTTCCTGTTAGACGCTTAACTAGTTCCTGAACTGCTGGTACACGAGTTGAACCACCTACTAATAATACCTGCCCCAATTCAGAAGCTGTAATACCTGCATCAGATAATGCTCTTCTTACAGGCTCTGCAGTTTTTTCTACTAAGTCATGGGTCAATTCCTCAAATTTCGCTCTAGTTAAGTCCATATCAAAATGCTTTGGACCTTCGTTTGTGGCAGTAATGAAAGGCAAGTTAATGTTAGTAGTTGTTGCAGATGAAAGTTCTTTTTTAGCTTTTTCTGCTGCTTCCTTAAGTCTTTGAAGTGCCATTTTATCATTTGATAAATCAACCCCTTCTTTACCTTTAAAGTCTGCTAGCATAAATTCTGTTACTTTCTCATCAAAATCATCACCACCTAGGCGGTTGTTTCCTGCAGTTGCTAATACCTCAATTACACCATCCCCGATTTCGATAATAGATACGTCAAATGTACCACCACCTAAGTCATATACCATGATTTTTTGTTCTTGCTCGTTATCTAATCCATAAGCAAGAGCTGCTGCTGTTGGCTCGTTAATGATTCTTTTCACATCAAGTCCAGCAATTTTCCCTGCATCTTTTGTAGCTTGACGCTGGGCATCATTAAAGTAAGCAGGTACAGTAATAACTGCTTCTTTTACTGTTTCTCCAAGATAAGCTTCTGCATCTGCCTTAAGCTTTTGCAGTATCATTGCAGATATCTCTTGTGGAGAATACTTCTTATCATCAATTGTATTTTTTTTGTCAGAACCCATTTCCCTCTTAATAGATGAAATAGTTTTTTCCGAATTTGTTACTGCTTGTCGCTTGGCAGGCTCCCCTACTAAACGCTCTCCTGTTTTTGTAAATGCAACTACTGAAGGGGTTGTTCTTGAACCCTCTTTGTTGTTAATAACAGTAGGTTGGCCACCTTCCATAACAGCTACACAGCTGTTTGTTGTTCCTAAATCAATTCCAATTATTTTTCCCATTTTAATTTCCTCCTATTTAGCAGAGCACATATGTAAAATGATTTCTCAGGTGCTCGTTTTGCCTTCTAATTTAATTTGCTTGTTTACATAACTTTATTAATTTGCTACTTTTACCATACTATGTCTGACTACGTTGTCCCTATATGTATAACCCTTTTGCAATTCCTCAACTACTGTATTTTCACCATAGCCTTCATCCTCAACATGCATAACTGCATTATGCAAATCAGGGTTAAACTCATTACCAACTGCTTCTATAGGTTTTACACCTACACCTTCTAATGTTGTCATAAGATGTTTATACACCTTATCCATTCCATCCATAAAGGGATGTTCCTTTTCTTCTTCAGGGACTGCTTCTAAACCTCTTTCAAAGTTGTCTACTATGGGAAGAAGCTTTTCAATAATATCCTTGGCCCCTATTTCATACATGTGTGATTTTTCTTTTTCGTTTCGTTTACGGAAGTTCTCAAATTCAGCCATTTGACGAGCCAGCTTATCTGTAAGCTCTTCTATCTTCTCGTCTCTTTTATCCTTCTTCTTTTTTCCAAATAAACTCTTTTTAGATTCCTTATCAGCTACATCTTCGCCAATTATATCTAGCTCTGGCTCTGTTTCATCATTTGATTCACCATTGCATTCTTCTGATCCAGACTTAGCTTCTTCGTCTTCATTTGCTTCACAATCAAATACATCCTCATCTGATTCGATGTCATTATTGGCTTTTAACTTAGCTTCTTCTACTGCTTCTTTAACTCTATTTTCTCGATTTTTGCTATCTCCCATAGACATCCCCTCCTTATGTTTTTTATTAATGTCTTATATGATCCTAGAGCAATCTCCTAATCTTCCTATTGTTCTGGCATTACTTACCAGTTATGTGCCTTCTACAACCTCACTAACATTGATTTCTTCAAGCTTTTCTTGTAAGGTTCGTAGAGAATTCATAACATGCTCATAGTCCATTCGTTTAGGTCCTACAATACCAATGGTACCTTTCAAACCGTTGCCCATGTCATATGTTGCAGTTACAACGCTACAATCCTTTATGGTTTTCATAGGTGCTTCTTCACCAATGTAAACTTGAATGCCATGATTGTCTTCTGATGCTAATGTTTCAGTAACTAAATCCACTAGCTGTTGCTTTTCTTCAAAGGTGCTAATTATATCTCTAGCTCTTTGCTTATCACTTAGCTCAGGATACTTAAATATGTTAGTGGTTCCACTAGTGTATATTTCCATCTCCTTATCTACCTTAATAATCTCTGCAACTATATCCAAGACATCACCCACCACTTTACTGTGACTTCCTGCCTGTTCTTTTAGTTTAGCAATCATACCTAAATTTATAGCATCGATTTGTAAGCCAATTAGACTAGTATTTAACAACATATTTAATTTTAATAGGTGCTCATTACTTAACGGATCCTCAAGTTCAATAACTTGATTTTTGATGGCATTGCCACCCATAACAATTACCGCAACAATATGCAAATCATCTACTTGTGACAGCTGAATAAACTTTATAGTGTCATTTCTATTTAGTGGAGCAGATACTAAGGTGGCATAATTTGTGTTTGTAGCTAAAATTTTTGCCGCTTTCTTTAGCATTTTATCTACTTCACCCTTTTTTTCGATAATGACATTTTTAATTTCTATTAGCTCTTTTTCTCTCTCACTCATAAGCATATCTACATAAAGACGATATCCTTTGTCAGAGGGAATCCGCCCTGCTGATGTGTGGGGTTGAAAAATGTAACCCAAGTCCTCCAAATCTGCCATCTCATTGCGTATAGTAGCCGAGCTCAATTTAAGCTCGGTGTACTTTGAAAGAGTTCTTGAGCCTACAGGCTCACCGGTTTCTAAATAGTTTTTTATTATTGCTTTTAGGATAATTAACTTTCGTTCGCTTAAGTGAGTTTCCATAACAAAAGCTCCCTTCTTCATACACAATTCCAACTACCTTCTACCTGTTAGCACTCTTTTGACTCGAGTGCTAACACTCTCTTGTATACAATAACACTATAGGGAGCATTTGTCAACAAATTTTATTAACTTTTCTTAAACTAATTTATAGCAAAAATAGCAACAAAAATATGGAGCAGAATACATATGTATTCTACTCCAATTTTTGGAATATAACCGTCAAACTATTATAACATCACTTATATATTTAATCCCCTTAGAACTTCATTCTCTTTTTCTTTGGAACAAGGAAATGTATCATTACAGACAAGGACAACATAGTTAGTACTGTCATAACTAAGTTTTTAGGACTTAGCAAATCTCCTGTTCGAGGAGCGCCTGGACGCCTGTCACCCTTCTTGCAATCACTTGGTGTGCAATCGCAGACGTTGCAATCACAGCCTGTTTCACAACCGCACGGCTCGCAGTCACACTCACACCCTGGGCATGGCTCGCAGTCACACTCACAACCTGGACATGGCTCACAGTCACAATCGCAATCACAATCACAACATCCTGGACATGGCTCGCA
>JGI20163J15578_10001007_pt1 | contig 11615 bp, 8 predicted proteins | sample TergutCu122P1_FD_15578 | JGI IMG/M metagenome (IMG submission 15578)
ACCTTATATATACAGTTTTCAATGTACAACTCATGAGTTAATTATAGCACAGATAGCTCAAAATGTAAACACATATGTTCGATTCATCTCGCAACTAAAGTGACGAGTTTTCTCGAACAGATATTATAAAATGGCGACTTAGTTAATATTTGCTCGCATGAAGATATTGCCGGGTTTGTTCCGGAATGTAGTGAACAAAAGGAGGTAGTGAAGGATGAATATCTTAGAATACAGAAACAACCTAGACCGGATTACCCAAGAGATGTTAGAAGGATTTTTTGTAGGATGGCCTAACCCCCCATCAAAGCAAAAGCATTTGGAAATCTTGCAGGGAAGCTCCCATGTGTGGTTAGCCATTGATAAGGAGAGCGAAAAGGTGGTGGGCTTCATCAATGCCATATCCGATGGGATATTGTCGGCATACATTCCCTTATTAGAAGTAATACCGGAATACCAAAAACAAGGTATTGGCAAAGAGTTGGCGCGTCGCATGTTGCAATCTTTAGAACAATTTTATATGGTCGATTTGTTATGTGATGTAGAGTTACAGGAGTTTTATGGTTCCTTAGGGATGCACAAAGCAACCGGTGTGTTGGTAAGAAATTATGGTCGGCAAAGTGGTGAGTAACCGAGTTACTACCGCCTTTGCCGAAGCGAATATGATTTTAGTTTGAAAGAAGCATTATTGTCAAGAGATGAAAGGTGAGTGCTTTACGGAGCAGGAAACTGACGCTACGCACTATCCGATTAATGATTATCATGTGATTTAAAGTTAAATTAGATCTACCAAAGATTAATAATTCACCCTTTACAGATTGAGCCATATATGTTACTATCCTAAAGGTAAGCGAATTTCAAGAAAAAGAACGAGGTAGTTCATGAGTGTGAGAGGCTCTAAATAGGAACAGAATAAGGAATAAATCATTTTATAAGCTGGAAGATGTGTAGTCATTCGTTGATATTATCTATCGACTCGTACTACAACATCTACGCTTTTGGTGGTTTATTCAACCTATGAAGATGCCTACCTTATAGAAGCATGACGTGATAAATGCAAATCTTTGCATACCACGCTTATTGAGACAATTTTTTGTCGTTCTCTTTTGGACTAACGAGTAATAACAAATGTTCCGGGAGAATCCTTTTATAAAGCTGCGTATCCGCGCAGTTTTTTTGAATTGATAGGAAATTCCTTCGAATTTTCCTATCAATCAAAAAAACGCTCCGCTCGGGATGCGCACTTCGGCGAATATGAAATAGTCGCAAAAGCGACCGCCGAAGGCGCAAGAGTCTGACAAGGCAGACTCTATTGTACTATTATGAGAAAAGACAATTAAAGAAAGGTATACAAACTAGAATCATGAATGAAATGACATTTGAAAAATTACAATATAATCAATTAAAAGAACTAATAAAATACTATAGCACCAGTAATTTAGGTGCAGAATTGCTTGATAAACTCAAACCAAGCACAGATATTGGCGTGGTCCGGAATCGTCTCACGGAAACCGGTGAAGCGGCGGCTTTAATCCATGCTGAAGGGAAAGCGCCCTTGTTAGGCATTGACGGTATCAATGTACCCTTGGAAAAATTGTCCAAGGGGGAGATCTTAGACCCTTTGGGATTACTCCATATCCATGACTTCCTTCGGGGTTGTCGCAAGGTAAAGAGATTCATGGAAAGTAGCACCTTTTATGCCCCCACCCTCTGTGCCTATGCCACAGCCATCGTAGAATTCAAAGATATTGAAGAAGAAATCGGCAATGCCATCAAAGGCAATATGGTGGATTCATCGGCTAGTAAAGAGTTAGGGCGAATTCGCAACCAAATCGAAAAGGTAGAGGCGAGGATTAAAGAAAAACTAAAGAACTTCCTAAACAACAGTGCCAATAAAGAGTACCTCCAAGATTCTTTCATTAGTAAAAAAGGCGACTATTACACCGTACCGATCAAGGCTTCCTACAAAAACCACCTGCCGGGAAACATTATTGAGATTTCCACTAAAGGCACCACTGCGTTTATGGAGCCAACAGCGGTGGCAAAACACAATCAAGAGTTGATTCTATTAAAATCCCAAGAGGCGATGGAGGAATACCAGATATTAGCCACCTTGTCCGGAATGGTATCAGAGCAATCAACGCTGATTAACACCAATATAGACTTGATGGCAAAGTATGACATGATTTTCGCCAAGGCAAGGTACAGTTTGGAAATTCGCGGGGTGGCACCACGCTTAAATAGCGATGGTTTTATCAAGTTAGTGAACGCCTACCATCCTCTATTATCCGGCGAATTGGTGCCATTGAACTTTGAAATCGGTGAGGATTATCGTGGAATGATTATCACCGGACCCAATGCCGGTGGAAAAACCATTGTTTTAAAAACGATTGGGCTATTAACCTTAGCGACCATGTCCGGCTTTCACATTCAGGCTGATGCGGCAACGGAAATTGCCATATTTGACAAAATCTATGTGGATATTGGCGATAATCAAAGTATTGAAAATGCCCTTAGTACATTTTCCTCTCACATGAAAAATATTTCTGACATAATGAAAGTGGCAAACAACAATACCCTAATACTATTCGACGAGATTGGCAGTGGAACCGAACCCAACGAAGGAGCCGGCTTGGCAATTGCAATCCTAGAGGAATTCTACCAAATGGGTTGCATCAGCGTTTCCACTACCCATTACGGTGAGATAAAACGTTTTTCGGAAATGCATCCGGACTTCTTAAATGCGGCGATGCTATTTCATCAGGAAACCCTTGAGCCAACCTATCAACTGTTGATAGGAAAATCCGGCGAAAGTAATGCCTTGTGGATTGCCGGGAAGATGAATCTAAGAGACAAAGTAATGAAACGAGCAGAGAAATATATTCATCATAGGGAGTATGAGCTCACCTTGTTATCGGCTGAAAAGCGAAAAAAGAAAGTTGCGGTAATGTCGTCGGAAGCGCCCCCTACCCACTACCAAAAAGGAGATCGGGTATTGCTTTTAGACCAAGGCGAGTCGGCTCTCATTTACCGGGGCGAGGATAAATACAACAATGTCGTGGTATTCTACAAGGATGATTACAAAGAAGTGAATGTCCGGCGGATAAAATTGGAGTTCCCGGCCGACGAATTATATCCCGAGGGTTATGATTTGGATACCTTGTTCACCGACTTTAAGACGCGAAAATTGGAACGAGATATAGCGCGAGGCTCGAAAAAGGCATTGAAGAAGATTGAGAAAGAGCGGCGGGCGCAGGCGATTAAGAAGTAGCCAATATACTATCGACCTAAAGGTTATGCATTACTGAAGGATGGCAAGAAATCGGCGACGGTCATGAAGCGACGGGTTTTGTAAAAACACTTTGCTTAATAGACGATTTTGTGCTATAATCATAAAGTGTTTGGCGAGTCATAAAGTCATTAATTTTCAAGCAAGCATGAAATAATGACCTTTTGACTTTTATGTCATGTTTAGGATGCCAATTATCGTGGTTTGTTGATTAATGAGGAAATGGGGAGAATCAAAATGAGGAAAAAAAGAATGAAAAGGGAATTGGCGTTTTTGCTATCAGGAATGATGCTTTTATTGTTGCCAATCCTAGCATTAGCAAGCGAGGGGTATGGAGATTATTATCTTCCTATAGCAGTAGAAGAGAACGATGACGCTTCGGAGATTCAGATAGAGCCGGAAGAAATAGTGCTTCTACCGTCGCCGGCGGAGACGGCAGTTTCAGCCGCGGAGACGGCAGTTTCAGCCGCGGAGACGGAAGTTCCGGCCGTGGAGGATGAAGAAGAGGTGGTTCAGGTTCCGGCTGTAGTTCAGGATGAAGGTGAGGCTTCAAGCGTTATCAATCAAGATGCAACAGAATACGACACCTTAGTAGATGGAGCCGAGTCAATCACTGACTCAATAGCGCCCACAATAACTAAATCTGTTACTCCGACAACAGTTCTCCTAAGAGAAACTGCTACATATACTCTTACCATATTTAGAGGGGATATGGATCCTGCTACCTTCCGTGATTCTATAAGAGTGGTTGATAATATCAGTTATTTGTTTTTAAGTGTGGCGAGTATTAACATAACGGGTGCAGTTCCGGGATGGGATTGTTTATCAACAACCAGTCGTTTGGACATCGGACAGATAGAACTTTACTACTGCCCGACAAATGGATACGCTGATAAAGTGGAGGTTGCATTTACTGTTTTTGTACCGGAAGCTACTCTTGCGGGAAGTAGCATAACTAACATCGCAATATTATATCAAGATGGTAGTGAAATCGATAGAGACAGTGTAGACTTAACCTTGGATGGTTATGTTTTGTTTTATCATCGTTTTCGCTTTGTGACAGGAGGCGGAGGTTTTCTACATGTAATAAGGGCTGCCCCAGGCTTAAGAACAATAACTGCTCTTCCAAGTAACAGAGGATCAGGGACTAGGTTAATAAGAGTGGACTTTGAAATGCAAGACGGCAATGGAAATTGGGTTCCGGCACCGGATGTTCATATAACATGGTACAGTAATTACAAATTTTCTTTCTACATGCCGGACCATGATTTTAGAATATATGAGGTATGGGAACGAATTGGTGATGGCGTTGGTGACGATAAGTGCGAATGCGGAGAATGTGATTGTGAAGAGTGCGAATGTGTAGGATGCGAATGCAAAGAGTGCGAATGCGGAGAATGTGACTGCGAAGAGTGCGAATGTAAAGAATGCGAATGCAAGGAGAGCGAGAGTGGAAATGGAACCCCACCTCCACCCGGTGGCAAAACCCCTCCTCCTGCTCCCAACGGCGGTGGGACAGCCCCACAAACAAGCGATAATTTTACTGTGTCAGGAGTGTTCATGTGGATTCTTAGCATGCTAATATCAATGATGGCGATACCATTCCTATTTAAGATAAAGGCAACTTCGAACTAGGAGTAGCGCAGACAGGTTCTTGTACCAATAAGCGAATATGCAAGTAAGAGAAAATCACTTTTTACTAACATAAAAGGTATCCGGATGAAACATCCGGGTACCTTTTTATATGCACAGAGAATCCTGCTTAACAGACAGACAAAACTTTCCCTCGCGTAGCGAGTAGAGCGGCTGGAAACCGCCTCATACTCGTTCAGAAGGAAGATGGAAAAATTGGAAAGTGTTGATAAGGGGTGCTTGGCTACGTCTGGTGTAAGGTTAGTGCGTTAATTGGACAGGCAAGTGTATAATTATTTGCGAAAAGCTACGGGTAGAAGTTTACGCGCTTATGTTGCATCTCATGACATTTGTGATACGATATTGGCAAAATCTTTGCACTTATGATTAACAAATAACGGAAAAGATGTTAAAATAAAGGTGTGACGAGCAATGTCAGAAAGAGGAGGAAATTGATATGTCTAATGTTATTTCGTTAACCCCGGAGCAACTGAAACAACAAGCGCGGAGTTACACCGAAGCACAACAAGCAATTGCGGCTCAAAGAGCAAAGGTAAGAAACACAAACGGAGAGATGGCTGCACAGTGGAAGGGAGCTGCTTTTGATGCGTACCTACAACAATATGAGCAGCTAGAAAAAGAAGTTAAAAAGTTTGAAGAGTTACTGATGGCAATAAACAGACAATTAAATTCTTACGCAGATACAGTAAGAGAACGGGACGCTGCGGATGTAAGAGGATTTGGCTTGGTGATGTAAGGAAAGACAGCTAGAATGGCTAATAATGGGGTGCGTTGGTGCAATGAAAGTACCAACGCATTTCCTGCTGAAAAAGAAATATTTTGAAAACAAAGGAATACAAGTATGAATAGAAAAACAGTTAAAAAACTATCGATAGTTGTCTTGATTCTGTATGCGTTTGCCCTAATGGGAGGGCTGGCATATGTGGGATTCCATAGCCCGTCAGTGCGCCATGCGGTAGAACGTGAACCGGGAAGTGTCAGCTATGTGTTAGTAAATGAAGATTTAGGAGCCTATTTTAATGACCAACACTACCTGCTGGGGAATTATTTCATCTATCTAACCAATCACGATGTAGAGAATCATTGGCAGGTCGCGTCCAGAAGCGTAGCTGAAGCAGGACTACGCAGTGGTACTTTTGATGCGATCATCTTCTTACCACAGAATTTTTCCGAACGCTTATTATCTTTGCAAAGCCTGAACCCGTTACAAGCCCAAATCACCTATCAAATCAGAGCCGGCCAAAGTGAATTGGTCAATTTTTCGGTTAATCAACAGGTTGGAGAGATTCTGGCCGAGTTTAATCGACGCATCATTCAGATGTATTTTTCTAGCATTCTGGGCAATCTATTTGAGGCTCAACAAAATGTAGTTCAGATGGTATCCGGACAAAAGGAACACCATCAAGACTTACAAAGTAGCGTCCATGCACCGATGGGGGAATTGCCGGATTCCTTTGATGGCATCATCGGTGATACCAATACATTGGCACAGCAAAGCGATAGATGGCAACAGCAGCAGGAACAGTTTGCCACCAATGTACAAACCATGTTATTGAATTCCTCAGAGCATATGTTAAGTACCGCCGAGGGGATTCAGTCATTCCAAGAACTACAGCATAATATCAGTTTGGCCAACATGGAAAATGCCCAAGCGGCGATAAATATGCAGGCCGAAACGGATCATGCTATCTATGGTGCATTTTTTGAAGGTTTAAGCGCAACCGCCCAAGGCGAATTACAACGTTTTCTCTCGATTAGTTCACAAGGCCATATGGTTGGATTGTTAGCCCAGTTTATGGAGCAAGCAAGAATCTTTGGTGCCAATCAGAGTCATCAAATGTTAGCGCTAGAAAGACAGATTCTAGCCCTGGAAGAACAAGCAGAGGAATTACTCGTATTAAAGCAAGAGGTGGCGCAAACCTTCTTTGGCGACCCGGAAAGCGACCCGGAAACAAAAACTGACGAAGGAGTAAGGGAAGCCATTCGCGAGCTAATTACCCCAAGTGATGTCTGGGAAGTGATGTTTCCGGAGGTCTTCATCGATAGTATAGCCCAGAGTATCGGGCAACTGGCAGTGGATGATTTACGTGCCATCTTAGAAGTATTGTTTCTGGCCGATTTGATTGATGAAAACGAATTTGCTCGTTACAACCGCCAGTTAGATATGGTGGTAAGATATGCCAACGAAGAGGGAATTGAATGGAATGGCAATAATAGTTTTCGTTTATTGGAACCGGCACAGGACCGGCCGACATTTGAGGATTTTGTCCAGACTGTGACCTTTACCTTTCCGTCACCGGGCTCCTATGTAATTACTTTGGCTCCCGCTCCCGGAACGGGTACGAGCCTGACTATTTTAAATATGGATACGATGGTAGATAGCATAGAAAATAGCTTGAATAATCAGCTTTCCGAGGATTATCGGGTAGTAGTGAGTGCTCTTGGAAATAGTATCTTTGTCAATATCAGTGCCGAAACAAATACGCCACTTCGGTCGATGACATGTACTCCAAGGGGAGTTCTCCCCCAGGGAATTCTTCTGCCGGGAAGTGTGGCCTTTCCTTTGACCGTGATTCCTTCGCTACATGTAGTCTTTTTAGGAGAACCGGCAGAAGAAATAGTGATTGAAGAGCCGGTAGCACCACCGATAGAAACACCGGTGGTACCGGAGCCACCGCCGGAGACTCCACAAGAGCCGATTTCACCGCCGAATAATCAAGAACAATTACAACCGGAAAATCAACCAACTCCACCGACCACACCAACGCAGCCAACGCCACCAACAATTGCTGAACCATCGCAGAATGATACGCCAAACGTATTGGAAGCGGAAGAGTCAGAGGCGGATGAAGCCGAGGAGAATATGTGGATGGTGGAAGACGGTGCCGTATCAGTAACCGTGCCAACTGTCATTCGTTGGAATTTTACCGAAGCCGAACAACAAGAAGCATTTAGTAAAGCTCCCTTTGAATGGCGAGTGAATCATCAAGGGCAAAATCTGGTACAAAATAGTGGTGAATTAAGAGTATTTCAAAATATATACCGGGAATTTAACGAAGCATTACGAGAGGATCTTTCTACCTTACTTTCGCAGGTGCAAACCCTAGAGCGAGCCGCCGGGCGAATCGTTACCTTCTTTGGTGAGCCCACCTTAGAGGGGCAAAGTCTCGAAGGTTTTCTTGCCCTAATCGATGAAACCTATAGTATTCGTAGCCAAGCCCATCCTGATTCGCTGTATTTGCTTTATGAAAACTTGCCAATCGATAGGCAGACAGAGTTTATAATAGATAGCTTGGAAGTGTTGTTTGCCGAACAAGGGATTATCCTATTTGAGATGATTCAAGCACAGTATGAACAAATTCGCGAAACTATCGGAGTACCGGAGGAGGAAGGATCTTTGCGCGGTATCTTGGCTAACCTGCCCTTGGCAAATGATATGTTAGCAGAGGCAAATAATCTAGTGGAGTGGCACGGCGAAGCGATGCGAGCGGTGGATGTCGCCGCCAATGCGTGGCAGGAAACATCGGTAATCATGCTGTTTGGCGCAGAGGCCGGTGGCAGTGTCCCCGGAGGCGGCATGTCGATTCTGTTTGATACCACCACCGGTACAAGACTGGCCGAAAACTTCCGCTCAGTGGCAGACAATGCCGGCAATCTAGCAGCCAATACCAGAAATGATGCCGCCGCGATCGGTGGTCTGGAAGATCAATTTGTCGCCCTTACCAATCGCACCGAAACTATTCGTCGAAATGCCAGTGATGTGTTAGCCGGATTGGATGATTCTATCTACGTGGCAGCTCAGCAAATCGCTGACAATATCGAGTATGCATACAATTTTAGTGCAGTAATGCAAAACGCGCGAGTGGGTGGCCGAGACAATGCCGAAGTATTCCAATTCCTTTCCCAACCCATCGATGCCCAAGGGAGTTTTGATGAAGTAGTAATCAGGTCGGCCTTTCCCTATTTTATGACCTTAATCGGTGCAATCCTCGGCATCGCGGTGGGCTTTGCCATCCGAGATATCGACCGAAAACGACAAGTAAAAGAGGAAGACAAGTTACTAACCCCCACCCGGGTTTGGTATAACACCCCAACCGTGGTGAAAACTATCGGTATTTCAATCCTTGTAGCCCTTGGATTTAGTGTAGTAACCAGAGGACTTGCCGGGGATGGTCAAGTATGGTTATGGATTATCTTCGTATGTCTGTTGACCTTGGGAAGCATCTTGCTGGTAACATTCCTAATGCGACAATTCCCGAAACTATCCCTGTATCTAATCGGGTTAATCTTTGGAGTGTACCTATTGCTTACCCCGATGTTAGGGATTAACATAGAACCAAACACGGCAATGAGCAGATTATTTATCCTATCTCCATTACAAAATGTAGAGAATCACTATACTGCTCTAATCTACGGCGATACCATTAACTGGATTACCTACGTTATCTTAGGTGCTTTAATCGGATGTGGTATCATGTTAAACTTAATCGTAACAGGAAAAAGAGAAGAAGAACAAGAAAAAGCATCGTAAGAGAAATAAAAAGCATAGTAAGAGAGAAACATAAAAGGCATAGTAAGAGAAGAGGAACATGAAAAGGTACAGCAAAGCAGTAGTAATGTTCATAGTGACAGGAATTCTACTTTCCTCCGGGTTATCGGCAAGAGCCGATAACCCGGGGGCTTTAGAAATTCAAACGGGAGTGATTTATGATACCGGTGAAGCTGTGGTGGAGGAATACAGCTTTATCGGTCATGAGTTGATTCCGGATTTATTCTTGGAGCGCACAATTATTTTGGAGAAACGAGTGCAACAACATCGTGAACGGCAACTAGACCGCGCCCGTAATCAATCCTTTCAATCAGAGAACGCCATGCGAACGGAAGTGGATACCCGGCAGGTAATAAGCAAGTTATTTGACGACCAATTTGCCGGAAGCGTTCCTGCTCGTGGGGGACATTGGCAAGAAACAAGACAAGACTTTCAGCTACCGATGTGGTTACAGATTCTAATTATCGCCGGAGTGTTAAGTGGAGCGGTTGTGCTAGGAATCGTATTAGGAAAAAGGTTTGCCGGATTTTTCCGAAAGAAGGAAATCTAGAGGGCGCATACTGAATTCACAACCATCTTTGTAGTCAGGGAATGAAAGTGATTATAAAAAGGAGTAAGAACACATGGCAGAACAAACCGCAATCAATATTGGATTGCATATCGACCAGATTGTGATAGATCTACGAATTCCTCGGTTTGTAACAATGGAGCAATTGCAATCCATTATCGCCGAGAATATTACCGAGTTATTTATTACCCTACCGGAAAAATGGGAATTGGAATTGATTGATAAGCATGTGAAGATACAACCCCATATTACTTTAAACGAATATCCATTAAGTGATGGGGATCAACTAAAGATAAAAAAATGTAAATCGTAATGGCGAACAGCGCAATGAAATAGAGAGATAAGTGATAGGTGAAAAAATGGCAAAATTAACAGATGGCAAATTTGAAGTAGAAATCACACAGAAAGGACAAGAAGTCTTAGTGACTTTGGAGTCTAGTCAGTATCAGATAAAAGAACCGGAGCAATTACTCCCCTTCCTTAAAAAATCGGGGTTATTGTTGGCGGGAGAAGTAGAAGAAGCCAAGGAAGAGTATATCAAACTGAAATACCTCTTACCGGAGTACGCCCGTATGTTGAAAGAGGTTGCCGCATCGGCAACTGAAATCGAGCGGCTTACCATCGCCCGCGAGTTAAGTGTCTTGGAAGGGTGGCAGAATCGCCTCACCTGTCTTTTCTTGCATCCGGAGAATCTGTTTATGGTTGGCGGGCAATTAATGGTGGCTCATCGGGGCTTGCAACATCTTCTGACCCCAAGCGAAAAGGATGGAGCTCTCTTTTTTAAACAATACCAAGCATTGGTTATATCCACCATTCAACCAAAATATCCTTACGAGATGTTAGTGACCGGCACCCTTAAAGTGCGAGATGCTTTAAGCCAAGAGATATTGGCGGCAACTACCATTGAAGAAGTAGAACAGATTGTTGACCGTCAATACGAAACCCTTATCCGGATGCAAAAAGCAACAAAAAAGATGGTGAAGAAGTCGTATTATACGGTGTTTAAATGGGCAACCATTGTTCTCTTAGCAGTGTCAATCGGACTGGGAGGATGGTCTATTTATTCATTGAATTATTCATTACCCAAGCAGGAGCGAATCATCGAAGCTCAAACGGCCTATATGGTCAACAACTTTAATGAAGCCGTAAACGTACTGGCGCGGGATAATCCTGCCACCTTACCTCGTTCGGTGCAATACTTATTGGCCTCTAGTTACATTCGCTTAGAGAATCTTAGTAGTGAGCAACGACAAGAAATCTTAAATAATATCTCTCCCAATAGTACCGAAAATGAGTTGCTTTACTGGATTTATTCCGGTCGTGGTCTATTTGAAAGATCCCTGGATATTGCCCTCAATATCGGTAACAATCATCTAATCATCCATGCTTATGGCAGACGATACGACCAAGTAAATGCCGACATGACTATGGCCGGGGATGAAAAGCAACGACTGCTGGCTCATTACATGGAGAGAATCGAACACTTCCTGGAATTACTGGAGGGTGGAGCAGAACTAGAAGAGGTTGAGGGAAACGAAGATGAATTATAATCCTTTACA
>JGI20163J15578_10001008_pt1 | contig 11601 bp, 10 predicted proteins | sample TergutCu122P1_FD_15578 | JGI IMG/M metagenome (IMG submission 15578)
CAATTCCCACGAAGTAATTGTTATGCCAACCATAGCCATGAAAGGCGGCGAGGAAGATTATGCCGTTTCTTTTGCCTTGCCGGTTGATACCAAAGGTTTGTTTATGATTGTGGGACGCCAGAGCTGCGATACCCGCAAACTTGAAAAAACCTGCATAGATGTCGGCAACTGTGAATTCGGAGGCATGGAGGCGCTGGTAATTTTTGACGATGTATTTGTTCCCAATGAAAGGATTTTCCTTAACGGTGAAACAGATTTTTCCGGCATGCTCGTTGAACGCTTCGCCGGCTTTCACAGGCAAAGCTACGGCGGCTGTAAGGTTGGAGTCGGCGATGTATTAATCGGGGCCGCGGCACTGATAGCCGATTACAACGGTGTGAACAAGGCAAGCCATGTCAAGGACAAGCTCATTGAAATGACACATCTTAACGAAACGCTTTACTCCTGCGGAATTGCCTGTTCGTCAGAGGGTTGTGCCACAGCATCCGGCGCTTATTTGATCGACCTTTTGCTTGCCAATGTCTGCAAGCAGAACGTCACACGTTTCCCCTACGAAATAACCCGTCTTGCCGAAGACATTGCCGGAGGGCTTATGGTAACAGCTCCTTCAGAAAAAGATCTGTTAAATGAAAAGACCGGGCCGTACATAAAAAAATACCTCAAGGGCGTTGACGGAGTTCCAACAGAAGACCGCCTTAAGATGCTTCGGTTGATTGAAAATCTTACTCTTGGCGCTGCCGCGGTCGGGTACCGGACAGAATCAATGCACGGCGCCGGTTCACCGCAGGCACAGCGCATAATGATCGCACGCCAGGGAAACATCGAACAAAAAAAGGAGCTGGCAAAAGCAATCGCAAAGATCGGGCAATGCTGTTCCGGCTGTAACAGGGGATAAGCGGATATGGGATGGAAAACAATATATAACGATAGGCTTGTAACAGCTGATCAGGCTGTCCAGCAAATAAAATCCGGAAACAGAATCTCTGTCAGTCATGCGGCGGGTGAACCTTCGTTTCTTATTGAAACGCTTGTTGCCAACCGCCAGGCGTACCGGGATGTGGAAATTGTCCACATGCTTCCAATGGGCAAGTGTGAATACGTTAAGCCGGGCATGGAGCTTCACTTCCGGCATAACTCGATCTTTGTCGGCGCAAAAACAAGACAGGCCGTAGCTGAAGGAAGCGCCGATTTTACTCCCTGTTACTTTCATCAGATTCCCTACCTGTGGAGCAGAACTCTGCCTTTGGACGCCGCGTTGATTCATGTCTCGCCCCCCGATGAACACGGGTATTGCAGCCTTGGCGTTTCTGTGGATTATACCAAACACGCCGCAGAGCAGGCGAAAATTGTCATAACACAGGTTAATTCCCATATGCCGCGCACTTTGGGAAATTCTTTTATTCACGTTTCGCAAATGGATTTTATTGTTGAACATGACGAACCGTTGATTACGCTGCCTCCGCCAAAAATCACCGATGTTGAAAAAGCTATCGGAGAAAATTGCGCAAGCCTGGTTCGCGACGGCGACTGTTTGCAGCTTGGCATTGGAGCAATTCCCGACGCTGTTTTGTTGTTTCTGAAGGGAAAAAAAGATTTGGGCATCCACACCGAAATGTTTTCAGACGGTGTAGTTGAGCTTGCAGAAGCAGGTATCATCAATAATTCAAAAAAGAATTTTCATAAAGACCAGATGCTTGCCACATTTTTAATGGGAACGCAGAGGCTTTACGATTTTGTAAACAACAATCCAATGGTTTCCATGCACCCTGCCAGTTATACAAACGATCCTTTTATTGCAGGACGAAACGATAATCTGGTTTCAATTAATTCATGTGTGCAGGTTGATTTGCTCGGTCAGGTTTGTTCTGAGTCGGTGGGAACGACCCAGATTTCGGCGGTCGGCGGGCAGGTGGATTTTGTCCGTGCAGCAGCCATCAGTAACGGAGGCCGCTCAATTATAGCCATGCCTTCCACTGCGATGGGCGGCAAGGTAAGCAAAATTGTCAATATACTGGATGAGGGTGCGGCAGTAACGACAAACCGCTATGATGTGGAATATATTGTCACCGAACATGGTGTTGCGAATTTGAAATACCGCAGTGTGCGCGATCGCGCCAGGATGCTCATTGATATCGCCCACCCGGATTTCCGTGACGAATTAAACGAAGCGTTTGAAAAAAGATTTCGCAAAACACAATAAGGAGCTGTATTTATGAAAAGGGAAGTAGTTCTTGCCGGAGCGGTTCGTACTCCCATCGGCAGAATGGGCGGCGCTCTTTTAAATGTTTCTGCAGTGCAGCTTGGCGCCGTGGTAATCCGCGAGTCTTTAAGCCGCGCCGGAGTCCCGGCGGAAGCTGTAGATGAGGTATTGATGGGCTGCGTCATTCAGGCCGGGTTGGGGCAGAATGTGGCGCGGCAGGCGATGGTGCATGCCGGCCTGCCGTCTGAAACGCCGGCAATGACAATCAACAATGTATGCGGCTCTGCGCTTAAGGCCGTCAATATGGCCGCAAGCGAAATTATCTGCGGCAATGCGGAAATTATTGTTGCAGGGGGCACGGAAAATATGTCACAGGCTCCATACGCGCTTGACAGGGCGCGTAACGGCTACCGCATGGGGCACGGCGAAATTACCGATTTATTGATTAAAGACGCATTGTGGGATGCCTTTAATGATTATCATATGGCCATTACCGCCGAAAACCTGGCGGAACGTTACGGGATTAGCCGTGAAATGCAGGATGAGTTCGCTGCGGCAAGCCAGCAAAAATGCGAGGCGGCGCGCAAGGCCGGAAAGTTTGCGGATGAAATCGTCCCTGTTTCAATTCAATCCAAAAAAGAAACCTTGAGTTTTGATACTGACGAATATCCGCGTGACGGCGTTACTGCTGAGAGCCTCGCTTCAATGAAACCCGCCTTTAAAAAAGACGGCACTGTAACGGCTGCCAATGCATCCGGCATTAACGACGGCGCAGCGGCAGTTGTGGTCATGAGCGCGGATGCAGCGAAAAAGCTTGATATTAAACCCATGGCGCGCTGGCTGGGCGGCGCATGGGCCGGCGTTGAGCCGCATCTAATGGGTATTGGCCCGGTTGCCTCAACCAGAAAACTGCTCGGCCTGCTTGACATGAACATCAATGATCTTGATTTAATAGAAGCAAACGAAGCTTTTGCAGTTCAGTCGCTGGCAGTCGGCGCCGAGCTCAAGTGGAATCCAAACAGGCTTAATGTCAACGGCGGCGCAATCGCACTGGGACATCCGGTCGGCGCTTCCGGCTGCCGCATTTTGGTAACACTGTTGCATGAGCTGCGCCGGCGCGGCGGCAAAGGACTTGCCACACTTTGTGTNGGCGGCGGCATGGGTGTTTCAGCAATTGTAGAAAGTATTGATTAAANGTGAATAAAACGGGAAGGAAGGAAAAGTTTATGGAATATATAAAGCTAAAATTACATGANCATGTTTTGCTGATTACAATTGACCGGCAGGATGCGCTTAATGCGCTTAACCGTCAGGTGCTCGGCGAATTAAAAAAGGCAATNGATGACATCGATCAAAGTTTAATACGCTGCATTGTTATTACCGGAGCGGGGACAAAAGCCTTTGTTGCCGGCGCCGATATAACACAGATGTTATCGATGAGTAAAGATGAAGCCAGAGAATTTTCCCAGTTCGGCAATGCCGTGTTCCGCAGTTTGGAGACATTGCCCGTACCTGTTATTGCGGCGGTGAACGGCTTTGCCCTTGGCGGCGGCTCTGAACTTGCGCTTGCCTGTGACATACGCATCGCATCGGAAAACGCGGTATTCGCCCAGCCCGAAGTGTGTTTGGGAATCTGCGTCGGTTTTGGCGGTTCCCAGCGGCTTGTGCGTATTGTGGGTGAGGGCCGCGCCAGGCAATTGCTTTATACCGGTCAGCGAATCAAAGCGTTGGAAGCTCTTGAAATTGGACTTGTTAATCAGGTCGTTCCATCTGATGAGCTGCTGGAAAAAGCTTTGGTTATGGCTGAGCTTATAGCGTCAAACGCTCCAATAGCGGTACGTGTTTCAAAGTTATTGATAGAAAGGGGCCGGGATAAACACATGGATGCTGCCTTGGCTCTGGAGGCGGATTATTTTTCAAGCTGCTTTGAAACCAATGATCAGCGTGAGGGTATGTCCGCCATACTGGAAAAACGAAAGAACGAGCCGTTTAAGGGCAATTAAGCTCTATACTTAAAATCCGGAGAATGAATATGAAAATAGGAATTATTGGCGCCGGTATCATGGGCTGCGGCATAACACAAGCTTTTGTTATGTCTGACGGGTATTCAGTTGTTTTATGCGACAAAAATGAGCAGCTTGCTGCAGACGGCAAAAAGAAAATAATTGACGGGCTTGAAAAGCTTGTAACAAAAGAAAAAATAACCCGCGAGGCTGCGGACAAAGCCGTATCAAACATTACATGCGGATTAACGGATGCTGTTGCAGACTGCGACCTCGTAATTGAAGCTGCTATTGAGTGCATGGAAACCAAAAAACAGCTTTTCCAAAGCTTATCGGCAATCTGCAAAAAAAACGCAATTTTTGCAACCAACACATCGTCGCTTTCAATAACTGAAATGAGCGCAGGTTTAGATCGTCCTGTTATCGGTATGCATTTTTTTAATCCCGTGCCGTTAATGAAGCTGGTGGAAGTTGCCGCAGGGCTTAACACTCCGCCGGAACTTCTGGAAAAAATCTGCGAAATTTCTGCAACAATCGGAAAAACACCTGTAGTAGTACAGGATAACGCCGGATTCATCGTCAACAGGATCCTCGTTCCGATGATTAACGAAGCTGTTGGTGTTTACGCTGACGGCACCGCCTCGGCTGAAGACATAGACACTGCAATGAAACTTGGCGCCAGCCACGTTATGGGCCCGCTGGCGCTGGGCGATTTGATAGGACTGGATGTCTGCCTTGCCGTTATGGAAGTTTTGCAAAAACAAACAGGTGACCCGAAATACCGCCCGCACCCGCTTTTACGCAGGATGGTCAGCGGCGGACGGCTTGGCCGCAAGACAGGCCAGGGATTCCATAAATACAATTAAGGGAATGGTTGAATAAATGCAAAAAATCGTTTTGGTTCTTGCTTTGATCCTCGTTTTCGTATTCGGCTTACGCTTTGCGGTGCCGGTTTTTGTTTTCTTTCCGACATCACGGATCGGGCACACTCCGGCGGCAATTAATTTATACTTTGAAGATGTGACCCTGACAACCCAGGACAATGTCAGGCTTCACGCCTGGTATATCCCTGCACCAAATGCCCGTGCGACTCTTCTCTTTTTCCACGGAAACGGCGGAAATATTTCCCATAGACTCAGTTCAATTGATATTTTCCACGACCTGGGTTTGTCCGTCTTCATTTTAAGTTACCGCGGTTATGGGCAAAGCAGAGGGCGTCCCTCGATTCGCGGGACAAAACTAGATGCGCTTGCTGCCTGGCAGTGGCTTACGGAATACAGAAAAATACCGGCAGAAAACATTGTTGTTTTTGGACGCTCCCTTGGCGGAGCTGTTGCGATGGAACTGATGCGCTCTGTAACTCCGGGGGCGTTAATTTTGGAATCAACTTTTTCTTCACTTGCAGATATGTCTCCCTTTCCGGCTCGTATCGCGCCGTTTCTGCTCGGCGGTGATTTCTGGAACTCCGTTGAGACCGCTGCCACTCTCACCATCCCCACGCTTTGCATACACAGCCAAAGGGACGAAGTTGTTCCCTTTCGCCAGGGCAGGCGAATTTACGAGGCAGTGGCAAGCGAAAAAACCTTTCTTGAAATTCACGGGGGACACAATACCGGTTTTATGCAATCATTGGAAATTTATACGGCAGGACTGGATCGTTTTTTGACCGCACACTTCGGCCCGCGTGCCGGACGTTAAGATGGAAATAATTACCCTTGAGGAGCAAGTTCAAATGACTGTAAAACAACTTTTTGAGAAAATACGTAACGCAAAGTATAACACTGCTCTTACCGGCGCAGGTGTCAGTACTCTTTCGGGAATCCGGGACTTCCGCGGAAAAAACGGCCTTTACAACGAGATGGATGCGGAAAAGATCTTTGACATTAGTTATTTTAAAAAAGACCCCTCTTTTTATTATAAAGCGTCTGCTTCGTTAATTTATGGACTTGATGAAAAAACCCCATCCATTGTGCATAATGTTCTGGCGGAACTTGAAAAGCAGGGTTATCTTAAAGCTTTAATCACCCAAAACATCGATCTTCTCCATGAAAAAGCAGGCTCCAAAAATGTAATTGAGATACATGGTTCACCCAGGATACATTACTGCATGCGTTGTTCCGGCGGAAATAATCCTGAAGTCTGTATGCCTTTTGATGAAGCTGCAAAAATTGTCCTGGCAGGCGGGCTTCCGAAATGCCCCAAATGCGCAAGCATTTTAAAACCTGACATTACTTTTTTTGGTGAAAGCCTGCCAGTGAACGCATTAAGAGATGCAACGATTGAATCCCAAAAGTCCGATTTAATGCTGGTTTTGGGAACAAGTCTTACGGTATTTCCCGCCGCTTCCATGCCTCAGTACACATTAAGACATGGCGGGGAAATAGTAATCGTAAATAATATGTCCACTCCCATGGACAGCGAGGCAGTCTTTCGTTTTGACGACCTGGAAGAAGTTTTTTGTGAGATTAAAGAACTCCTGTTTCTGCATAAAAATTGAAGTTATGAAATCTCACTACTCTTAAAAGTGCTGTTATATTAGATCGAAAATGCCCTTGACGGCATTATCCACATTCTAAGGACAGCGAAAGTCTCACGAAAAAAATTAATTGGCACAGTATACCAAGTGGTAGCTGCACCCATGCGGCGAGATGGAATTCCGAGTTCTCTTGCAAATCTCATCGCTCTATATATATGAAAATCATTTGTTATTATCACACTTGTAAATCCTTCAGGGAAATGTTCTGTTAGTATATCTTTTGCAAAAGACAGATTTTGAAATGTTGTACGCGATCTGTTTTCTTGAATAATTTTTTCTGCCGGTATCCCTCTTGCAACCAGATATCTTGACATCGCAAGCGATTCGGTGATACGTCCTCCCCCATGTCCTCCGCAGACAATAATGATCGCATCAGGATTTTTCCTGTGATATTCAATAGCTCGATCCAGTCTTTTTGCAAGAATTGGTGTTACAGTCTCACCGCGTATTGCAGCACCTAAAACTATTACTGCGTCCTCGTCAAATTCTACTGTATTGATATTACCATAAACTGCAAGAAAAATTACAATACTAACCGGTATCATGCTTAGAATTGCGATCATGATATGAACGCCTTTTTTAATTTTCTCAAAATTACGAGCATACATAATTATTGCTACGGATAAACATGCCAGCAAAACAAGCCAAATGTTAAAAGTTGTTACAAAGAAAGACAAGACAACATTTATTAAAAGAAGTGTACCTAAAATGTACAGGGCTTTTTTGGTTTTTTGTTTCATAATAAAATTCCGCTTTTGTTTTTTATTGTATGCGAAGGGTTTAATACCCCGCGGCTTGCCGCGAAATCTTGGGTATTAAACCCTGAGTCAGAGCACCTAAACAACATACCTCGCTGCTTGCGGCGGGGTTGTTGATTGGACCCGAAAATGTGCTATGTCTGCCGCATCTATACTCAATTTACCGTCGGCCTTTCGAGTGGCAATTTTATGGAAATATTCAAAGTACTGCTTGTCGTTTAACGCAATGTGGGATAAAATCCATTCTTTCAGGAATTTTGTAAACGAAGAAAGAGATACCCGCTTATTCTCCTGAAACTCCCTGGCATTGCAAACAACATTAAAAATAAAGCTTTCATGTGCCCTTTTATGCTGGTGATAACCGGAAAAGTTTGTAGCGCGCATTATTTTTTCTTCTGTCGAAAAGTGGACTTTTACATATTCAACCGCTTGATGAATGACCCTGTTAAAATAATCGCGCTCTTCTTTTGGGTCGCCGGTAACATGATTGAAAAGCTCATTAACCAGCTTCACCAATCCCATGTGCTGCTCATCAATTATCCGTACTCCGCATGAGAATGTGTTTGACCATCTGATAAGTTCGTTTTTTGATGTTTTCATTGTGTTCTCCTTTTTACATGGTTTTTATCAACTTCCGCATACAAATATACTAAAACAAAAAAAAAAGTCAAATTTTGCCCAAAAAAAAGAGTCTAAGCGCTTAGACTCTTTTAAAATTGGAGAAATTTGATTTTTTGAATATATTTTACCTGAATCGCCCTGAAACGGCTGGTTACTTAAGGTAGATACCTTTAAGGGCTTTAACCGCTTCTATGCGTTTTTCCGCCATTTCATCGGCAATTTGCCAGGTTGGGCGTCCGGTTTCTTTTGAGGTCTCCAGTATTTCAAATACCCTGCCGTAAATCTGTTCAATTGCCCTTATCGAAGCCGCTTCGTTGTAGCCGCCTTCCGCAAGTTCAAAAGAAACATTGATAGCGCCGCCCGCGTTTGTTACATAATCAGGAGCGTAAACAATACCTCTTTCCTGAAGCGCTTTGCCGTGAATAGGGGCATCTTTTAATACATTATTGGCCCCGCCGCAAATAATTTTACACTTTAACTGTGGTATGGTTTCATCATTTATTGTGGCGCCAAGGGCGTTGGGAGAATAAATATCGCAGTCAACCGAATAGATTTTATCAGCGGGAACCTTGCTCGCGCCAAAATCATTAACAGCCCTGTTGATTTTTCCCTCGCTAATGCCGCTGATGACAAGTTTTGCGCCATGTTTGTGAAGGTATTTGCAAAGCTCATAACCCACGCTTCCGACACCCTGAACAGCGACGGTTTTCCCTTCAACACTGTCAGAGCCATAAACATGCTTGCAGCAAGCCTCCATTGCCTTGAAAACTCCCAAAGCGGTATATGGGGAAGGGTTGCCGGAACGGCCTGGCAGCCCAACGACATGATTGGTTTCCATATTGATATAAATCATGTGCTGGGCAGTAGTTCCAACATCTTGTGCTGTAATGTAACGCCCGTTTAAGCTTTCGACATAACGCCCAAAAGTCCGCCAGAAAGCTTCCGCTTTAACAGAATTTTTTTCAAGCTCTTCTACATTGCCGATAATAACGGATTTGCCGCCTCCAAGGGAAAGCCCGGCCATGGAGCACTTGTAAGTCATGCCTTTTGCGAGCCTAAGGACATCTTCCGCGGCGGCCTCTTCATCGTCATAGGGCAAAATACGTGTCCCGCCAAGCGCGGGACCCACCGCTGTATTGTGAATACAGGTAATCGCCTTTAATCCGGTTGATTTGTCATGGAAAAATACAAGCTGCTCATAGCCATATTTTTCCATGTATCCAAATTTGTCCATACTTTTTCCTCACTTTATACTTTTACTATTCGATGCCGGAGCCCTTAAGCGCCAGCCTCATAGATATTGGACTCCCCAGCGCCAAAATTCCTGGCGCTGGGTTGCCGCAAATTAGGCAGCTGCTTCGGCTTCTGAATCTTTTCCTTTGAGTTTTTTGACGCCCTGAAAAGCGACTACAACGCCAAGGACCATGAGCAGTGTACCAAAGAATATCTGCAGGAAGTCTCTGTTGAAAACGAAATTTCCGGCCATAATATTTTGGAAATTACCAGTCAGATGCATTGTCAGAGAGGTAAGGGTCGCGGCCAGCATGAAGAACATGGGGAAGTACAACATGGAGCCCTTTTTCTTTATCTTCTTTAAGAATACCGCACAGGCAATAAGACCCAGGGCCGCCAGAAGCTGGTTGGCTGAACCAAAGAGCGCCCAGATGTTTTGATAACCAATCATTGCCAAAGCAAAACTAAAGAGAACAGTTAATCCGGTTGCCACCCATCTGTTTGTAATAACTTTAGCTAAAGGAGACAGCTCCTTCCCGTCTTCAGTGAAGAATTCCTGCACTGCCATTCTGGCTATCCTGGCGCATGTATCCAGAGAGGTAAGGGCGAAAGCGCTTAAACCAAGAATAAAAAAGCCCCTGACGGCTTCTGTAGGCAGATTGAAAACTGCAAGGAACGAGGAAATTGCATATGAAAATATATCGAAAGGCGTTGAGACACCTGCCGGCAGTGTGCCGCCTACCAGTATCGCTGATACCGTGATGAGGGAAATAACTGCAAGCAGACATTCTACCATCATAGCGCCATAACCGACTGGAAGCAAATGCCTTTCGCTGCTTATTTGCTTGCTGACTGTACCGGATGCAACAAGAGAGTGGAAGCCGGAAATCGCGCCGCAGGCTATTGTAACAAAAAGAATGGGGAACAGTGGACGCCCGGCGCCAGTGGAGAAATGAATGCCAGTAAATCCCGCGAAAGCGGCTACATTAACATCAGGTCTGGCTATAATAATTCCCAGGAATCCGGCAAGCATTATAATTATAAGGAGGAAGGTGTTAATAAAATCCCTCGGTGTCAATAATGCCCATACCGGAGCCACTGAAGCTAAATAGGCGTATAAAAGTATAACGTAAATCCAGCCAATCCGCCCAAGAAACATGGGGGCAGCAAGTCCTATGACAACACAGAGAACTAAAAGCCCAATGGCAATGAAAGAGCATTCTAAGGCCTTTGGCTTTCGATATTTCATATAAAGGCCAAATAATACCGCAACGCCAATAAACACCATAGAGGTAGTGGCTGCTGAGCCGCTGGCCACAAGCCTTGAGCCGTCCGCGGCAAAACCGTCAAATGTTGTCGCTACAATGTCAGTAAAGGCCGCTACAACCAGGACTGCAAAAAGCCATACAAAAAGAAGAAACAGCTTTTTCCCTGTTTTGCCAATAGCCAATTCAATGACATAACCAATGGTTTTTCCCTTGTTTCTAACCGATGCAAGCATAGCGGCAAAGTCATGAACCGCGCCAAAGAAGATGCCGCCCAGTAGAATCCACAATAGAACAGGAAGCCATCCAAAACCGAACATAACCGCCAAAATTGGGCCGTTAATTGGGCCTGCTCCGGCAATCGATGTAAAATGGTGGCCAAAAACTACTATTGGCTGATTGGGTACATAGTCTTTGCCGTCTTCAAATTCAACCGCCGGGGTCTTTCTGCTTGGGTCGATCCCCCACTTTTTTGCAAGATACCGTCCGTAAAGCAAATAACCGGCTAACACAGCGGCAACACTGATGAGAAGAATCGTCAATCCATTCATCTTATCCTCCTTAAAAAATTTGTATGAACTGCAATCCAACAAAAAAACCCGGCTTCCCTCCATATGCAGATAAGGATTACCGGGGGGAAATTAGCCATCTGTTTTGATGTATTACAGAAAACCCGGCTTTCCTTGGTTGAGTAGGGGTTGCCGGGCGATTTTAGTTTTAAGCGGTTAAATATCCGCTAAAAACTATCACTCGGCAACCCATGTAATGGCGAGAAGTAATCCGGACAGGTTTTTTAGGGAAAAGTTCATGGGTGAAATATAATCATGCGATTTAAAAAATGTCAATATGTAATGGACAAATCAGGTGACTTTGGCAATAAACTGGATTGTATTAAAATACTTCCCGCCTTCTGCAGCCATCATATCCAAATCCCATTTTTCGTCTTCAATATCAGGATTACGGCTGGCCAGGTATTCTTTCCAGG
>JGI20163J15578_10001010_pt1 | contig 11589 bp, 7 predicted proteins | sample TergutCu122P1_FD_15578 | JGI IMG/M metagenome (IMG submission 15578)
CAGGACGTTGTCCGTGTTTTACCATATTCTAAACATGGCAAACAAGCCTGAACCAGAATAGTTTCAGACTAAATTCTACTTATTAAGAAATTAGTTCGGGACACCGTCTTGAAACAAGAAAAAATTGACACTGCTACAGAAATCACGATAGAATGAAGTCGGTCAGCGTTGTTAATCTAAAATTTCGTTATTGGGAGATTTTAACTTTTTAACAAGAGGAAAAGAAAATGAAAAAGAGTTTATCGTTGTTACTTATTTTATCGTTAGTGCTAAGCACATTTTCTATCGCGAGTGCCTCAAGTGATGATGCGAAATTGTCTAAGATAATACCTCTTCTTGATGATAATGCAACATCGTCAGACATAGTATATGCGCTTGATGAATTTCTTGACTGGGATGAATTTGTTAGCATGACAGTTAGTAGAGATGCTAGAGATGGGAATATTCTGGAGGTTTTGATTGTCAAAGAAACGATGGAAATTCAGTTTCGTACCGAGGGCGCAGAGTCTCGTGCTGTCTGGATCACCGAATGGCGTGATCGTATGGTGAGTACTCCTCCACACATTCAAGACCCATTTGTGAATCAGACATTTTGGTATGAAATTCCAAGAGGAAACTTGCTGTTTCGGGTATGGTTAAACCTGACACACCTCTTTCGTTTCGGACATTCCGCAGTCCTTATGGCCACCTATAGCGGATATGTATCGGCACGAGTTGGCGAGATAAGTACCTAAAAAAAGTTGGCTCTCTGTCAAATGTGGTGGTTGAGCAAACAATAACAACAAAACTTTCATGTCGGTGGGTGTAAAAACTCACCGATTTGTCATAGAAAGAATTCTTGAGAACAAATGTTCATCAAAAGTATTGCGAAGACTATTTTTTTAATGTATAATCAAATAGCTATGGAAAAGTTTAAAATTGTTTCAGATTACAAAGTTACAGGAGATCAACCCGCGGCAGTCGAAAGGCTAGCAAGCGGTATTTTGCGTGGAGAAGAATATCAAACATTGCTCGGGGTAACCGGTTCAGGAAAAACCTTTACAATTGCAAACGTCATAGAAAAAGTGCAAAAACCGACCCTTGTAATTTCCCATAATAAAACTCTTGCGGCACAACTTTGCGGAGAATTCAAAGAGTTTTTCCCTAACAATGCTGTAGAATATTTTGTAAGTTATTATGATTATTATCAACCGGAAGCATACGTGCCGTCAACCGACACCTATATTGAAAAAGATTCCGAGATAAATGCAGAAATAGAAAAGCTTCGCCACTCGGCGACAGCGTCGCTATTTGAACGGCGTGACGTCATAATTGTAGCGAGCGTTTCTTGTATATATGGACTTGGCAGCCCCATTGATTATGAAAATCAGATGTTATCTTTAAGGCAGGGAACTACAAAAAGCAGGGAGGATATACTTCGAAGACTTGTTGATATTCAATACAACAGAAACGATATAGAATTTGCCCGCGGTTCTTTCAGAGTGCGAGGTGATGTTATCGACATTTACCCGATTGGTGCAGATCATGCGATACGCATAGAGCTTTTTGGAGATGAAATTGAATCATTAAAAGAGATGAATCCTGTTACAGGAGAAATTTTAGGGCTGAGAAGCCATATAGCTGTTTTTCCGGCGTCTCATTACGTTACGGCAAAAGAAAATACAGAAAGAGCGATTATGACCATCCAAGACGAGCTTGAGGAAAGGGTTAAGTGGTTTGAAGCAAACGGCAAACTTCTTGAAGCCCAGCGGATTAAACAAAGAACCAGATACGACATCGAAATGCTCAGAGAAATAGGCATGTGCAAAGGGATAGAAAATTATTCAAGGCACATAACAGGGCTTCCGGAGGGAGCAAAACCTTACACACTTATTGACTATTTCCCGAAAGATTTTTTGCTTGTTATAGACGAATCGCACGTTATGCTTCCGCAGCTTCGAGCAATGTATGCAGGTGACAGATCAAGAAAATCATCCCTTGTGGAGTACGGATTTAGGCTTCCGTCTGCACTTGATAACAGGCCTCTAAGGTTTGAGGAATTTGAGGAGATAATTAACCAAACGATTTATGTAAGCGCAACTCCGACGGAGTTTGAAAAAGAGCGAAGCGGCGGAGTCGTAGTAGAGCAGGTAATAAGACCAACCGGGCTTTTAGATCCTGAAATAGAAATCCATAAAAGCGAAGGGCAAATGGATGACCTCATAGGCGAAATCAACAAAGTTGTGGAGCGCGGCGAAAAAGTTTTTGTTACAACACTTACGAAAAAAATGGCAGAAAGCCTGACGAGTTATATGAAAAATGCAGGAATCAAGGCTCGCTATTTGCATTCGGAAATTGATACCCTTGAAAGGCTTGAGATTTTAAGAGATTTGAGGCTTGGGGTGTTTGACGTTTTAGTTGGCATAAACCTGCTCCGAGAAGGCTTGGATCTGCCGGAAGTGTCGCTTGTAGCTATTTTGGACGCAGATAAGCAAGGTTTTTTAAGAACAGAAACATCGCTTATCCAGACCATAGGCAGGGCAGCGAGAAATATAAACGGCAAAGTCATAATGTACGCTGACGGAATAAGTCCTGCCATGAGAAGGGCAATTGATGAAACAGACAGACGTCGAAACATACAAAAAAAGCACAACGAAGAAAATGGCATAACGCCAAAAACAATAGAAAAATCAATAAGGGCAGTTATTGAAGCAACAAAAGTAGCAGAGCAAGAGGCAGAGTACTATCATGGCAGAAGCCCTGCTGAGCTTACGAAAAAAGAGCTCGCAGATTATGTGAAAAAGCTCGAAAAAGAGATGAAGCAAGCTGCCGCTGATTTGCAGTTCGAGAGGGCAGCACTGTTGCGGGATATGGTGCTGGAATACAAGTGCAACCGGTGATTCCCATGTCCATTTCTAGGCAGTACACGGTGATTCCCATGCCCATTTCTAGGCAGTTCGGGGCATGTGATGTTTTTTTCAAAAACATTTCGGATTTGTTTTGTTCCGAAATTGTCGGTCAACGGAGACGGGAATCAATAAATAATTTGATTTAAATTATAAAAATTAAATAGGAAATACAAAAAACACAACATATGAAAACGGAGAATTTAAAACGAATATGGCAAATGAAATTTTTATAAAAGGCGCAAATGAGCATAATTTAAAAAATATAGATGTGAAAATTCCAAGGGACAAGATGGTTGTGCTTACCGGGCTTTCGGGTTCAGGTAAGTCATCGCTTGCGTTTGATACGATATATGCAGAGGGGCAGAGGCGATATGTGGAGAGTCTTTCGGCGTATGCGAGGCAGTTTCTTGGGCAGATGGAAAAACCTGATGTTGAGTTCATCGAGGGGCTTTCGCCTGCAATTTCAATAGATCAAAAAACCACAGGGAAAAATCCAAGGTCAACAGTTGGAACTGTGACGGAAATACACGATTATCTCAGGCTTATGTATGCAAGAGTAGGCATCCCACATTGCCCTGTTTGCGGAGTGGAAATAAGCAGCCAGTCCGTTGACCAAATCGTTGATAACCTGATGGAAATGCCGGAAAACTCAAAGCTGTTGATATTGTCGCCGGTAGTCAGACAAAGAAAAGGCGAACACGAGAAAATCATAGACAGAATCAGGCGCGAAGGTTTCACAAGAGCCAGAATTGACGGCAAAATTGTTCAAATCAACGAAGAAGAAATATCCCTTGAAAAAACTTTTAAGCATACGATAGAAATTGTAATCGACAGAATTATTTTAAAAAGCGGAATTCAAAGCAGGCTTACAGAAGCGGTTGAGCTTGCTATTACGCATGGCGATGGCAATGTGACGGCAGTAGTTTTAGGTGAAAATGATACTGGCGACACGTCGGGAAGCGATGCAGTTGAAAAAGAATTTACATTTAGCACAAAACTTGCCTGCCCCGAACACGGAATAAGCATTGAAGAACTTGAGCCGAGGATGTTTTCATTCAATGGCCCTTTTGGTGCATGCCCGGCATGTACAGGTTTGGGTTTTAAGCACACAATTGACCCTGACCTTATTATAGAAGACCAAGAACTGAGTTTGGAACAAGGTTGCATCGGCGGTGCTGCTGCATCTGTGGAGCTTGTAGGTTTTTATGGGCAGATGATTGCCGCCCTTGCAAAAGAACACAACACATCGATACATATTCCATACAAAGACTTACCGGAAGCTTTCAAACAAGAGCTTTTGTATGGCACGGGAGATCGAAAAATCAAATACCTATATGTAAGCAAAACCGGCAAATCGCAGTCGGAGATGAATCATACATTTGAGGGAGTTATAAACAACCTTGAAAGGCGTTACAGAGAAACGGCTTCGGATTTCATAAAAGAAAAAATGGAAAACTATATGCGAATTATCTCCTGTGACGCTTGTAACGGCAAGAGATTAAAACCTGAAGTTTTAGGCGTGACGGTTTCCGGTAAAAATATTGCCGAACTTTCGGATTTAGCCATAACAGAAGCGATGGAATTTACAAACAACATGACGCTTTCAGAAAAAGACCGGATGATAGTGAGACAAATCGTGAAAGAAATAAAAGCAAGGCTGAACTTTCTCGTTGATGTGGGTCTTGATTATCTTACTTTGTCGCGTGCCTCGGGCTCACTTTCGGGCGGAGAATCCCAAAGGATTCGTCTTGCTACGCAAATCGGTTCAAGCCTTGTTGGCGTTCTTTATATCCTTGACGAACCAAGCATAGGGCTGCATCAAAAAGATAACGCAAAACTGCTTGCGACGTTAAGGCATTTGACGGACATTGGCAACACTTTAATTATAGTTGAGCACGATGAAGAGACAATATACACGGCAGATCACATAATAGATATCGGTCCGGGAGCGGGAATTCATGGCGGAGAAATTGTGGCGCAAGGTACGATAGAGGACATAAAAGCCTGCGAAGAATCAATTACAGGTGAATATTTAACAGGCAAAAAGAAAATTGAAGTTCCGAAAAAGCGCAGAGACGGAAACGGGAAAAATATCACAATTCTGGGCGCAGAGGAAAATAATTTAAAAAATATAGATGTTGACATACCCCTTGCAAAAATGGTATGTGTAACAGGTGTGTCCGGTTCAGGCAAGAGCAGCCTTATAAATGAAATTTTGTACAAGAGTCTTGCTGCCAAAATTTACAGAGCTAAAGACAGACCGGGAAAAGTAAAAGAAATAAAAGGATTTGAACATATAGATAAGGTAATAGATATCAACCAGTCGCCGATAGGCAGAACGCCAAGGTCGAACCCTGCAACGTACACAGGTGTATTTGGACCCATAAGAGATTTATTTGCGTCGCTTCCTGAGGCGAAACTTAGAGGATATAGCAAAGGGCGTTTTAGCTTTAATGTCAAAGGCGGCAGATGTGAAGCATGTAGCGGCGACGGTATCATAAAAATCGAAATGCATTTTTTGCCAAACGTACATGTACCTTGTGAGATTTGCAAAGGAAAAAGGTACAACAGGGAAACCCTTGAAGTTAAATACAAAGGCAAAAATATTCATGAAGTTCTCGATATGAACGTTAGTGAAGCGCAAGAGTTTTTCAAAAATATTCCAACTATCTCAAGACAGCTTGACACGCTCGCTGAAGTTGGGTTAGGATATATCAAGTTGGGGCAACCGTCAACGCAGCTTTCGGGTGGGGAAGCCCAAAGAGTGAAACTCGCAACGGAGCTTTCAAAAAGAAGCACCGGCAAAACACTTTATATCCTTGATGAGCCGACGACAGGTTTACATTTTGCCGATGTGGATAAACTTATGCAAGTGTTAAACAAACTTGCCGACGCAGGAAACACCGTGGTTTTAATTGAACATAATCTTGACGTTATAAAATGTGCAGATTATATAATAGACCTTGGACCTGACGGAGGGGCAAGAGGTGGCGAGGTTATTGCACTCGGTACACCTGAGCAAGTGGCAAAAGATAAGAGTTCCTATACAGGTCAGTTTTTGAGAAAGGTATTGTAACTAAAATATGAGCAATGTTAATGATGTAGGCAACCAAAATGCCATAAAAACCAATGACATAAATAGCAAAAGTAACAACAGCAGTTTAAACAGCACGGGCAAAGAACGCAAGTTAATGTGTTTACTTATGGGGCTGCTTGTATGTTTTTGGGGTATCGGTTTTATTTTTGTGAAACTAGCATTAGAGGTTTTAGACCCTGTGAGTTTAGTGTTCTATAGATACTTGTCAGTTTTCTTTCTCATTTTGTTGTACAAAAAAATAAAAATTGGCGGGGGTTTTATACGCAAAAAGGACATACCCATCTATATCGCATGTGCGATAGTTGGAGATATTCTCTTTTTTTACAGCGAGGCCTCTGCGATTTACTTTTTACCGGTGTCGATTGTATCGATAATACTTGCGTTAGTACCAATTCTTTCTGTGGCAATTGAGCGAGTTTTATACAAAAGAAAAACAAAAGCAAAGGTAGTAATTTGGATTTTTGTTTGCATTATTGGAGTGGCATTTACTATTGGCGTAGATATCAATGCTTTTTTTGAGGGTAACTTTGTCGGATATGTACTTGCTTTTATTGCTGTTATGGCATGGAACGCACGAAACTTTATCGTGGCATCACTCCACAAAAGATATGATACCGTGACGTTGACATTAAATCTAATGTTTTGTGTTATCTTGATTTTGCTTCCAAATGCGATACGGAACTCTCCTGACGCTTCAGAAGTAACGGTAACAGTGGTTCTTTCGGTGTTATTTTTGGGAATAGTAAATAGCGGATATGGTTTTCTTGTGATGATAAGAGCACTTCATATTTTAGGTCCCACAACTACGGCATTGTTTTCAAACTTTTTACCGGTAACCGCAACAATTTCTGGTTTCCTGTTTTTAAACCAGACGATTACGCTCGCGCAAGCATGTGGCGGCATTGTGGTAGTTGTAGCGGGATATATAGTTATAAAAGAAAAAGGAAAACTTGAAACAAAAGCGGAAAATGAAGCTACGGAAAACGCAGAAAATGAAGCTGCGGAAAGCCCAACTGCGAAAAAAGAAACTGAGGAAAATGAAGCTAGGTGATGAAGGCAATATGGAAAAATTAAGCAGCGAGAATAGTATAAAAAGAGAACGAAAAGTCATGTATGCGCTTATGAGTTTGGTTATAATCCTTTGGGGTATAGGTTTTCCCGTAGTAAAATTTACCCTTGAAACCCTTGATCCATTAAGTATATTATTTTATAGGTATCTAATCGTTTTTTGGATACTTTTAATTTACAAAAAAATAAAAATAGGTGGTGGGCTTATAAAGAAAGAAGACCTACCGCTTTATATCGTGTGTGCAATAGTTGGAGATCTTATTTATTTTTATAGCGAATATACTGCCATGGACTATCTGCCTGTATCACTTCTCTCTATAATAATTACTTTAACACCTATGTTATCCGTTGTGACGGAACGAGTACTATACAAAAAGAAAACAAGTTTAAAGGCAATTGTCGGAATTATAATTTGCGTTGTTGGCGTTGCGCTTATTATCGGTGTGGATTTTGAAATCTTGCTCCAAGGCAGGCTCTTTGGATATATTTTGGCATTTGTTTGTGTTTTTACATTTAACGTGTGGAATTTCATGACTGCATCTTTGCACGAAAAATATGACACAATAACTTTAATGCTCAATCAAATGCTTTGCGCTATAATCTTATTACTTCCGCATGCGATATACAATCTTCCGGAGGCAGCAGAAGTGACTTCGGCTTTAATTTGGCAAATGGTATTTTTAGCAGTAATCAATAGCGGATTCAGCTTCTTTGTAACGGTAAGGGCTTTACATGTTTTGGGTCCGACTACTACGACATTGTTTGCAAACTTTTTGCCGGTAACAACAACTATTTTCGGCTGGCTTCTATTAAATGAAACAATTTCACCGTTGCAGATAATCGGAGGAATTATTGTAATATTAGCCGGATACATAGTAATAAAAGAAAAAGGAAAATCTGAACGGATAGTTTTCAACAAAAAATAGCTGAAAAAATTGACAAAAAGTAGTCACAATAATTGACAAAAAGTAGCCACAATAATTGACAAAAAGTAATCATAAAAATTGATATTGACTAATCCAAAATAAATGTTTAGTATGGTTGTGTAACACTATCCCAAAATAGTTGAGGAAAAGGCAGAGGAGAAAAAATTGGATCAAAAAACAAATTTAACGATGCTGACAGATTTTTATGAGCTGACAATGGCAAATGGTTATTTTGAATCAGGTATGGCGAATGATATCGCTTATTTTGATTTGTTTTTTAGAAAAATCCCTGACGGTGGCGGTTTTGCTATAATGGCAGGAATAGAGCAAGTTCTTGACTATATCGACAATCTTAGATTTTCGGACAGAGATATAGAATTTCTTCGAAGCAAAGGTATGTTCGGTGAAGATTTTCTGCGGTATTTAAGAGAATTCAAATTTGAATGCGATATTTGGGGAATCCCTGAGGGAACGCCGATTTTTCCGGGCGAACCTTTGATTACGGTAAGAGGACCCGTGATGCAAGCTCAATTTCTTGAAACAATGTTGCTCCTTATCATAAATCATCAGAGCCTTATAGCAACAAAAGCGAACAGAATCGTACGAGCGGCAAGAGGCAAAGAAGTTATGGAATTCGGCACGAGAAGGGCGCACGGGGCGTCAGCCGCGGTATACGGCGCAAGGGCAGCCTTTATCGGCGGTTGTATAGGAACTGCTTGTGCAATTTCTGAAAGAGATTACGGTATTGTCGCATTAGGTACTATGGCACACAGTTGGGTACAAATGCATGATAGCGAATATGAAGCGTTTAAACGATATATAGAAATTTATCCAAACAACTGCACGCTGCTTGTGGATACATACAATGTTTTGAAATCGGGAGTGCCAAATGCAATCAAAGCATTTAACGAGATGAAACCCAAAAAGATGGGGATTCGAATAGACAGCGGCGACATAACTTACTTAACAAAACAAGCGCGAAAAATGCTTGATGCAGCGGGTTTAACCGAGTGCACGATAGTAGTTTCAAACTCCCTTGATGAGCACATCATAAGGGAAGTTCTTTTGGAAGGTGCTTGTGTAGATTCATTTGGTGTTGGAGAGAGACTTATCACATCAAAATCCGAGCCTGTTTTTGGTGGCGTATACAAACTTGCGGCATTAGAAAAAGACGGCAAAATGATTCCAAAGATGAAACTTAGCGAAAACATAGAAAAACTGACAGACCCGGGCTTCAAGAATTTATACAGACTTTTTGACAAAAGTACGAATAAAGCCATTGCAGACGTAATCACACTCGACGAAGAACCAATGCCAAACGGAGAAGAATACGAAATATTTGACCAAAGGGCAACCTGGAAAAGAAAAACGGTGTCAAATTTCTATGCCAAAAATCTTCGTGTACCGCTTTTCAAAAAAGGAAAAAGGGTATATGAATCTCCAAGTTTGGAAGAAATACAACAGTATTGCAAACAACAGATTGCAACGCTATGGGACGAAATATTGAGATTTGAAAATCCCCAAACTTACTACGTGGACATCTCAAAAGACCTTTGGCAGATGAAACACGATTTGATTAAGGAATATAATATATAACAAGTATCATTAATGCGACTTTTAAACCGTTTGCGAAGGAGCTTCGAAACCGAATAATCCGAAATGTTACGTAGTAAACATCACATGCCTCGAACCCGACTGAGAAAATGGTTATAAAAGCCGCAAAAATAATCTATTCGATAAATTTCTAAATCTATATATCGCTTAAAAACGATGTAACGCCGTTTTCGTTTAATCCCCATGAAGTTACAAGTCTTATGCATATATTTTCTTCGTCAATAGGTTTCCACCTGAAGAAGAAGTATTTTTCTTCGAGTTTTTCGACGAGTTTTTTCGGCATAATAGGAAAAATTTGATTTGTAGGGGAATCAACAAGGAAGCTATATCCTTTTGCCGTGATTCCTTCGCGTAGTTTATCTGCAAGTCGATTTGAGTGTTCCGCAAGTTTAAAGTAAAGCCCATCTTTAAATAAAGCTTCAAACTGAACGCCAACAATCCTGCCTTTTGCAAGAATCCCGCTTTGCTGTTTCATAATATATCTGAAATCAGGCTTTAGCTCCGGGTTTAAAATCACAAGTGCTTCGCCGAGTAGTGCGCCATTTTTTGTTCCGCCTATATAAAAGGCATCGACCAGTGAAGCAAGTTCGGGTAAAGTTAGATCGTTCCCTTTTGCGGTAAGCGCACACCCAAGACGAGCACCGTCAACATACAAGTAAAGACCGTGTTTTCGACATGTTTTACTTAACTCGGTAAGCTCTGCTTTCGTATAGATTGTTCCGATTTCCGTTGAATTGGTAATATAAACGAGCTTTGGTTTAACCATATGTTCATCTTCGTGTTCAAGCAAAGATTCTTCGATATGACGAGGAAGAAGTTTGCCCGTTTCTGTTACGTGAGTGATGATCTTATGTCCGCGAGCTTCAATTGCGCCGGTTTCGTGCATAAAAATGTGCCCCGATTTTGGAGAAATCACTGCTTCGTGTTTGCGCAAGGCGGCTGCAATCAAAGTAAAATTTGTCGGTGTGCCACCTGCAAAAAAGTGGATGTCGGCATCGACATTTTGAATTTGTTGCTTAATTAAATTAGCGGCACTTTCGCAAAATTTATCTTTGCCATACCCATCCGCATGTTCAAAATTTGTATTTACCAGAGCCACCAACACTTCCGGGTGCGCTCCTTGGCTGTAATCACTTCTAAAAAATATCATAATACCTCCTGCTAATTTTCCGCACCACTTTGTCGCGCAGTTTTCTCCTATGCAACGAACAAATTCGTCACATGAGATTATACCATACTAAATTCTAACAAAGCAAATATTTAGTTGCTGTTTACACATTGTCGGATTTGTGGCTAATTGGCTCTTTCCGCAATCTGTTCGGGGTATGAAATGTTTTTTTCAAAAACATCTTGTTATTAGATGGTTCCGAAGGGCTTGCTCCAAGAGCCATTAGCCACCGAAGTGTGAAGTGTGAACTGTAACAATATTTAACAATATTTTGTTCAAAAAGTAACATGATGTGATATACTTTTCGGTGAAGTTGTGGTATAATGTATTTCCGTATAGCGGGGTGTTATGGCTGATTAAACTAAATGGAGATATGAAATGGGATTTGTTGATGAAATTGGAATTGATTTGGGCACAGCAAATGTGCTTGTTTATACAAAAGGAAAAGGCGTTGTTTTAAATGAGCCATCGGTTGTGGCGTTAAATAAAGAAAACGGGCAAATTTTGGCTGTGGGAGAAGAAGCGCGTCTTATGCTCGGGCGAACGCCTGCAAATATTGTTGCGGTTAGACCACTTCGTGACGGAGTAATTGCTGATTATGATATTACTGAGCGAATGATCAAATATTTTATACGCAAAGCCTGTAGAAGCAGCAGATTTTTCAAACCAAAAATAATGATTTGCGTGCCGAGTGGAGTTACCGAAGTAGAAAAAAGAGCGGTAAGAGAAGCGGCACTTCAAGCCGGCGGGAAAGATGTTTTTCTTATGGAAGAACCTATTGCTGCAGCTATAGGCGCGGGTATTGACATAGCAAAACCCGATGGAACA
>JGI20163J15578_10001011_pt1 | contig 11588 bp, 7 predicted proteins | sample TergutCu122P1_FD_15578 | JGI IMG/M metagenome (IMG submission 15578)
AGCAAAGACGCTACGAGTACCTAATCAAGAAATATCGCCAAGCAGCCTAACTGCTTGATGCGACATTTCTGCTCAATATTGACACACTTCCTTTCTTCGTTAACAATAATGTCTTATTTTATTGTCTGGGAAAGTGTTGTCATTCTACTTTCTGCAAAGTTTGAGGTAGAATATGAGGGCAATCAAAATACTTAAATGCGCAAGACAAAAGGTTTGGCGTGTTATTTCGCGAGAATATATGGGGGTATAGCTTGTCTAGGAGAAGAAGGATACGCAAGTTCTTTGAAAGGTGCAGAAGAAGGATACGCAAGTTCTTTAAAAGGTGCAGAAGAAGGATTTCAACAATCAAGGGGAGCATACCCACAAGGGGGAGGAGTACATCCACAAGCAGGGGGAGTACAAGGATACGCGAGTTCTTTAAAGGGTGGAGTGCGCGCAATAAAGAGGCGTGCAAGTTTTTAAAAAAATACAACAAATATTATCTCGCTAGAAGTAGGTATGTGTCTTATTTTGAAAAGCAAGGAATTAGAGACAAATTCATCTTGCTGGAATCTCAGCATGGACGTACAGCTCACGGAAATATATTTCATACCTTGAAAGAACTTGCAATGAGTGATGAGTACGCAGATTATAAATTATTCTTGTCGGCAAAAGCTGGTGAGGTTCGTACTATTAAGACGCTCTTGAAGGAAAATGAAATTTGTGGTGTTGAAGTTGTTGTTTTGGGAACAGGAAGATATTTTGAAGTACTTGCAACTGCTAAGTATTTGATTAACGACAACAGCTTTCTGCCCTTTTTCGTCAAGAGAGAAGGGCAAATATATCTTAACCTGTGGCATGGTACACCCTTAAAGACTCTTGGGAGAAGTCTGAAGAAAGGCATGCGCATTATAGGAAGCGCGCAGAAAAATTTTTATGCAGCTGACTACATACTTTTTCCAAATGACCACACTCGAGAAAAAATAGTAGCAGACTATATGCTGGAAAATATGAGCGCAGCTACAGCGATAATTTCTGGGTACCCTCGAAATGTAGCCTTTTTCAACATGGGAAGAAGAGAGGAAATAAGGACTAAGGAGAATATACAAGATAAAGAAGTTTTTGCGTACATGCCTACATGGAGGCCAAATAGGGAGGTGGCTCATATATATCTATTAAGTCATTTGCTTGAGATAGATAAGGGCTTAAAGGAAAACCAGATTGTATATGTGAATCTACACCCAAATGCAAAAAGACATATTAACTATAAACTTTTCAAAAGAATCAGACCATTTCCCGCTCGATATGAAAGTTACGAACTTTTAAATGCAGTTGACTGTTTAATTTCAGACTACTCAAGTGTAATATTTGACTTTGCCATTACACGGAAAAAAGTAATATTATTTTCATATGATGAAGAATCATATTTGGAACACAGAGATCTATATATCGACTTGAGCGAACTGCCTTTCTCGCGGGCTGAAAGTGTGCAAGATTTACTTGGGGAAATGAATAGTCCAAAAGAATATGAAGATGTGGAATTTTTAAAAGAATTTTGCAATTATGATCATGACTGCGCAACAAAAAATCTACTCGAAGAAGTAATTTTGGGCAAAAGCACTAATTTAAGAATGGAAAAAATAGCTAACAATGGCAAAGAAAACGTTCTGTTGTACGTTGGGAATTTGTCAAGGAATGGAGTTACGGCATCGGTTAAAAATTTACTAAGTGCCATTGACTTAAATAAGAGAAATTATTTTATTACTTTTGATGCTAATACGATGGGGATAAGGCACGAAGGTGAATTATTGACTATCCCTAAAAATGTTGGATACATTGGGATCACTACAGATAGAAATATGTCATTGCTGCAGGAATTCTTGCACTTTCTTTATATGAAAAATGTGTTATCTGGAAAGTTATACTTGAGAATGTCGGGCAATCCTTATAGGCATGAGGTAAAGAGGTTGTATGGTGATGCAAAATTTTCTCATACAATACAATTTGGAGGGTATGAAACTTACAAGATACTACTTTTTGCTCAGTTTGATGCTAATAGGGTGATATATGTTCACAGTGACATGATTAATGAGATTAAGGAGAGAGGTAACCAACATCTTGCTACTCTAAAATATGCTTATGGTACTTATGATAGGGTTGCTGTTGTTACTGAGGCAATGATTCCTCCTACTAGAGAAATATGCAAGAAAGCCAAAATTTATCTTACGCATAATTTGATAGATGGAGAAACCATTTCGCGCAAAGCAAATGAGTGTATTGAACTTGATCATGACACAAAGATCAACAAGAACATTAATGTTGTGAAAGATTTCTTAAGGGATCCAAATGTCAAAACATATATCGCCATAGGAAGATTCTCTCCTGAAAAAGGACACAAAAGACTGATGGATGCTTTTGAGAGAGTATACCAGTATTATAGCAATGTTCGACTGATCATAATTGGAGGTCATGGTGTTGAGTATTTCAATACTCTGAATTATGTGAAACAATTGAAGAGCAAAGATAATATTGTAATTGTGCGGTCGGTGAGTAATCCTTATGCGATTCTAAATATGTGTGACTGCCTTGTTATGCCTTCACTTTATGAGGGTTTTGGACTGACAATTGCAGAAGCAAGTGTTTTGGGGAAATCAGTTATCGCAGTTGACATTCCTGGACCAAGAGACTTTGTTAAAAAGCATGGTGGTAGATTGATAGATAACTCTGAAAATGGCATATTCGAGGGAATGATTGATTTTCTTAATGGCGAAATGAATATATTGAACGTAGACTATACAGCGTACAATAAAGAAGCAGTACAACAATTTGAAAATTTGCTCAATGTGGAGAATGCTAACAAATGACATTATTGGCAGATGATATTTGCTAAATGAGGAGCGGAGAAGCTTTATGTCCAAGCTAGAGAAGGTAAGCATAATTGTTTTGCCAGCGCCAAACGACACAGGTAATATTGTCGAGTGCGTTAAGTCAGTTCAGTCTCAAGTTAATGCCAGCTTTGAAATTATAGTTGCGAGTGACAGTTTCAGCAGTGAGGAACTAAGCAGGCTAAGGGCTTACAAGAACCACAATTGCTTTATGCACATATCAACTGAAAAAAACATTCGAGATGTAGTCCTACAAAGCACTAGTGGTGACTACCTAATGCTTCTAACGACCGATGCCCGAATTGAGCCCCACACATTAGAAATGGCGCTTGACAGAATTAGGCTAACCAAGTCAGACTTTGTCATTTTTGACTGGAAGTATTCTTATGCATCACGCAAGCCAGTCTATCTTAATGAGAATGCTTTTTTTGGACAGCACTATTTAGAAGATGATAATCGCGATGAACTTTTAAAAATTAAATTTCCCTGCCTTTATGGGAGCAAGTTGTACAATCGAGAATTTTTGCTAAAACATATAAATGATGAGACGATTCTTGCAAGTAAATGCAATGCTGCTTGGAATAAGGTGGTCATGGGGGCAAAGAGAGTAGGACTTCTGCATGCGCCCCTGCTCAGTATTCGAACTAAAGAACCTGTTAATGATAAAGCGTTGTGCAAGCCAAAGGGACCAAATCAAGATCTAAATCGAAGTACATACAAGTTGATGAAAAGCAGATCTGCAATCGAATCTCATGAAAACATTATTTTGTTTATGGGTTTTGATTATAGATATGTAGGAAATTCGCGATATCTTTTTGAAAATTTGATTAAAACGCGCAGCGATAATGTGTATTTTGCTACAAAGAGTGATATGGTTGATGAAAGATTTAGAATCGAGCCGTACAGTAAGGCGTTTTTTGAAATATTTTATGGTGCAAAAATAGTAATTTTTGAATCATGGGTCCCCTCCTTTTTATTGAAGCCAAAGAAGGCTATCTGGATTCAAATGTGGCATGGGCAACCACTTAAGAAATTGCTTTTTGACTCTGAAGAGCCAGAAATTACCACAAGAAGAAGGGATCACAAAAGGCACAAATACAACGACACTTGCAGATGGAACTACCTCCTTATAGATGGTGAAGGTTCTCGTGATTACTTTGAACGGTCGTTTATGCTGCCAAGCAATAAAATATTGCCCTATGGGTATCCTCGCATTCAGTATCTTTTTAGCAAGAAGCACGATTTAGAACATCGAGAGACAGTAAGAAGAGTGTTGAACGTTCCTTCGGACGCTAAAGTTGTTTTGTATCTTTCTACGTGGAGAGATTATAATTACGGAAGAACCCAGAATGAGCAAGATTTTTCATATCTGCTTGATGTTGCATCACTGCAAGAAGATTTAGGTGATGATTACATTGTTATTTCACGTGAACATGTCATATTTGGAAGCAGTAGCAAGAATTCTCTTGCAGGAATTAGAATAGATACTCAAGACCTTTTATTAGTGGCAGATTACTTGATTACAGATTATTCCTCAGTAATGTTTGATGCATTTGCCATAAATTTGCCTGTAGTCCTTTTCGTTAACGATTTTGAAAAGTATGCGAAAAGCAGAGGTGTTTATGAAGACATCTGGATAGATCTTCTGTCCTTTGTTTGTAGTGATGAGAGCGATGTTGCAAGTATGGTTCGGAGCTATGAACTTGATGTCGATTATCGTCAAGTAGCTCGACGCTTTAGAAGTGCTAGTAACCAGAAGGAATTCATTAAGTTTATCATCAAGCAAAGCAACAAAAGAAATCATAAACAGAATAGCAGTGTTAAATATCGTCTGCGTCGTGCATTCAGAAAACTCCCTCATCCAGTGAAATCATTGCTTAGGCGCGTAAGGGCTTTTTGTCGCACAAGGTGATCAATGATAAGTCCTGCTATTGATCGTTCCGAATTTAATTCTAATGGATTTGAGAGGAGGTAACGATGTGGGGTATAAAACTTCAATAGTGATCCCTTATAAGACAAAGTATAAGAGCTTAAGCAAGTTAATCGAAGTGTTAGTTTCGCAGAGTAGCTTTCTTGAATTTGAGATATTTATTGTTTGCGGCAGGCTACCTACACACAGTAGGAAGATTATTGAGAAAATTGCGGCTAAGTATCACAATATCAATGCTGTAGAATCCAGATGCGATGAATTGTCCAACCTTTACAACCGAGGATTGGACCTAGCATCAGCCCCGTATGTCATTTTCTTAAATCCTGGTGATGAAGTAATAGGTGATGGATATAGCCTGCTTACAGATGAGGTGTATAGACTTGGCAGCGAAATGCTTATTGCATCGGGTGAGATTGTAGATGATTTGGGCCTGACGGTAGCAACAGATGAAGTTGGTAGTTTTACTTATGAGAATTTAGCAAGTGGCAAGGTAAAAAAGAGTTTGCTGGTTGCAAGAGTGCTTGGACCAAGAGTAATCTATTCAACAGAATTTCTTAAAGCAAACAACATTATGTTTCAAGGAAACTATGCTACAAAGGAAAGAGAAGTTTTTGAGATGATTTCTGTGGCACACGCACAGAAAATTTCAAAGATTAATAATATTGTATGCAGGTATCATGCCCAAGAGCCAAGAACAACTTTAGACGATTGTGTGCTAGAGGCTTTTAATCATGCGAGCGATACTTTATACGCTCTTTACCAAGTGTACTTATCTATATCCAATGATGCAGTTGCAATGAACCGCCTCATTGAAGTAATTTGCGATGATTATGTAGCCAAGTTAATAAGCTTAGACGATTATAACGATGCAATGAATGCTTGTGCAATGATTGGTTCTGCTTGCGAAAAGTTGGGCTATGATAGGTTTTTCCGGACACTAGTCTTGCGAAAACAACTTAAGCTGATTGAAGCAATGCAACAAAGAGACTATTCTTACCTAATGTTTCTCTCAGCTCAGCTGCAGCTAAAGGAAGAACGAAGTGCTCGACTAAAAGCAGTTAAGACAGCTAAGAAACAAACGGGCAAATTGAAAAAGATCCAAAAAAGAAACGAAGAGCTCCAGAATAGAAATCCAAAAAACTCATCTGTTTTGGATGCACCATTTAACAGAGTACCAGTAAATTGGCTGCCAAAATCTGTGAGCGATGCAGATCAGTCCGATGAGATGTTACGCCAATTGCTTTTGACAGACTCTTCTAGTAATGGCTACTGGGTATTCCAAGATCGCTTTAGCAGGGCACAAGATAATGCTGAAGCTTTGTATCGCCATGTGATGAAAAATGAGATTTATGATAAAACGGCCTTTGTTCTTGAGGAGGATAGCTCTTGCTATCAAAGATTGAAGGCAGAAGGGTTTAATTTGATTTCCGCTTACACAATTGAGCACTGGAAAATTTTAAGAAATTGCAAATATTTCATTACGTCGCACTGTGATGATTTTGCACAATATCCCTGGATTGTGGGTCAAGAAGATAAGTTTGAGATTAACGCGAAGGTAAATCCGCTTTATAAACTCATATTTTTGCAACATGGTGTTATTAGAAGTGATTTGTCAAATTGGTTAGGGAAAAAGGATTTTCATAAATTTATTACTTCATCACGCTACGAACGTGACTCTTTGCTGGCTATTCCACAATACAAATTGATTGAAGAAGAAGTGATTTTGACTGGTCAAGCTCGCTTTGATTACTTGTGCGATACAAGCACAGAAAGCATCATAACGGTTTTCCCAACATGGAGAAGGGAAATGAGAAGAGCTGCACGTCGCAGTTTTAACCGCCGAAGAGAGTGGTTTTCGAAGTCACCCTATTGCAATTCTTGGATTGGCTTGCTTAAAAGAGAAGACTTGCTTCATTTGGCTTCTCAGCATGAGCTGAAAATTCGACTTGTGATGCATTACAACGTTAATCCTTTTGTAGATTTATTCAAAGAGGTATTGCCGGATGCAATCGAGGTTATTCCTTATGACGAAGTTGAATCTTTTGCTGAAATAGTCAATTCTTCAAAAATGCTAATAACAGACAAGAGCTCTTTCTCCTTTGATTTTCTCTATTTGGATAAGCCAGTAATTTACTATGACTTTGATAAAGGTATTGAGGAAGAGAATCTGTTGCAAATTGACTATTCAAGTTTGGGATATTATTGCCAAAATGAAGATGGGGCGATAGAGAATATTCTGAATTGCACAAAGCGCAACTTTGCCCTTGATAGTAGTAAGGCTAAGAATATTGTCGACTTTTTTGCGTTTAGAGATAGGAACAATTCCTATAGAATTGTTCAGGAAATTTTGCGATCAGAAGCAGGGAGAGATTATGACTGATTAATCTGCAGATTCTGTGAGCTGCAGGATAAAAAATATGTCTGAATTTGGGCGAAACCGCAGGCTACACAGATAATTTTGTCAAATAGCCGATTTAGTTCAACTTTTGTCCTTTAACCCGAATTTTCATCATTTTCACACACAAGAGGACAGACAAGTGTTATCGTGGATAACTGATAACTTGCAGAGCAATTAATCTCTTTGAGAAGAGAGCTGGGGGAGATTTGCATGAAGGAAGTCGGATACACTTTTTCGAATTTGAATATTCAACTGTGTAGAAATTCTAACTTTATTTATTGCCTACAGTTATTGTTAGATTTTCAAAATAAGCAGTACAAAGTGATTCTGAAAGGAATTGAAGAGTGAAGAAAATATTAATTAGGGGGAGAACCCCGTTGTTTAATAATCCAGGCTATGAGGAGTTTATACATAAGGATTTGCCTTGGGCAAGCATAGGTCATTTACTATTTAGTAATTCTACAATGAAAACTACAATGACCTCAGTTGAGGACGAGTTTATCAACATATATCCTGGTTTAATATCAAAAAATTTGGATAATGAAAAATTCATCGACAAAATAAATGCTGAATGCAAATATTTCCTTATAAACTTTTCAGTTCTCTTTGCCAAAAATTCGACTAATATGAAAATGTATTTACCCTTTATCAAAAAACTGAAGATTCCGTGCATAGTAATAGGGTGCTCCTTTGAAGGTGAGGTGGATCCAAAATTTAAAGAGGAGAAGTATAGCTTTGATGATTTGGCGCGAGAATTTTGTGAAGCGATATTAGAGAAGTCTGCTTCTATTGGAGTGCGTGGAGAAATAACATATGATTACCTAACAAAACATCTAGGACTTCCGAAAGAATGTGTTGATATAACAGGTTGTCCTTCCCTTTACTTTTGGGGAGAGCAATTGCCTCAGTTCAAGAGCAGGGAGTTTGATGATGAAGATTTTACAATGTCATTTTCATTTAACTATCATACGTCTTATAGCGCGCAAAAAAATGTTTGTGATTTTTTCAACAATTACGTCAGTACGATGACAAATAAAAACTACTATTATATTCCTCAGCAAACATGTGAATTGCGCTTGATGTATTGGGGACACTCCGACAAAAAATTCAATAAAATTCCCAATTTCCCAAGTGATTTCTCGCACAGGTTCTATCAAGATAAGAGGGTGATTTCATTCATTGACATTTATTCATGGTTCAATTTCTTGAAAGAAAATGTTGATTTTGCGTTTGGCTCACGAATTCACGGCACAATCGCACCTATTTTATCTGGTGTGCCTGCCATGGTTATAAAGGTGGATAGCAGAGTAAGGGAGCTTTCGGAGAAACATGGTATACCCAGCATAAGTGTTTCGGATTTAGAGCGTCACCCAGATCTTTCCGAGGTTGAGCGCGTTAGGCTATTCTATGAGACAGCGGATTTTTCGAAAGTGCACACAAAACATAAGGAAAACTTTGCAGAGTGGTTAGCTTTTTTGCGAAAAAATGAAATAGAAAATATTTACGATAATCAAAACACAATGCCATTGCCATATGATGTACGGAGGCGATCTGTAGAAGTTGCCCCGCCTTTAATTCCTTTAAACGCGGTTTCTTCTGGCGAGCTGAGCGCAAGATTAAATTCTTACTATGAATTTCTCGAAAAGAAAAAGCAGGCAGGGCTTAAAAATAAGCAGCAATTGATCGCCAAACAGATACAATCCGTTTTGCGAAAATTTTAGTATTTGTGGTAATGCTTTCTAAGATCACATCTCGCTCACCACGAGTTAGATGATAAAATGAATAACGCATAGGTGATACCTCCTTTGCGTCTGGTGGCTGTCGTCAAATCATTCACCTTGCGCTTAGGAGATATACCTTATCAAAGTAAATGCAGCTACATTGCAAATTCTGGACTTAAAATTACGGCAACTAGGTTGCAAGCAATTAACAAAATTAGAGCAATCCCTGTATAATAGAATGTTCTTGTGTGAGCTGAAAAGTGCACAAAAAAAGCTGTAATGGACGCACTATTGAAGGAGCTTAGCTTAAATGAAATGTATATTACTGGCAGCTGGTAGGGGAACTAGAATTTCAAACATGATAGACAATGTGCCCAAGTGTACTTTGCCAGTTGGAGATACTCCACTAATTCGCAGAACGATACTCATGTTGGAAGAGTTAAATGTTGAACCAATAGTATGTGTTGGCTATCAGCAGGGTACGGTCAAAATGGCAATAGAAGGTACAAGCGCTAAGACAATATATAACCCTTTTTATGATGTAACAAACAGCATAGCAAGTTTGTGGTTTGCACAAGGCGAATTGGATGATGACCTTATCGTAATGAACGCAGATGTTTTTCTTGAACAGGAAGCACTTGAAGAGGTAATTAACGATAAGCGCAAAGCTGTTATGGCGATTGATAAAACTAAGGTACTTCATGGGGATTACTTTTTTGGTCTTAATGAGGATGATTGCATTATAAAGTATGGAAAAGAATTGTCGGTAGAAGATCGCGACTGCGAATATGTAGGACTTGCAAAGATTCGCAAGGAATTCCTACCAACCTTTAAGGAAGAACTACTCACCATGATCGGCGAGCAAAAGCATGATCGGTGGTGGGAAGATGTTCTCTATCAATTGTCAGAGAAGAACATTGATATAAATACTCTCGACATAAGCAAGAATTTCTGGAGAGAAGTGGACTACTATGATGATTATGAAATGATTTTGGACTATATTGCAAAAGAGCTTAATTAGCAATTTAAGCTGGAAACAAAGAGAAGGATAAGAATGGGCAAGTTCGTAAAACAGCATATAAAAGACCTTGAGAGAATTAGACCCTATCAGGACAGGATTGATTATCTAAAGCTGGATATGAATGAAAATCCAGAAGGTCTGCCAAGGGAATTTTTTGATAAGATTATGGACAGCATTACTCCTGCGACGGTAGCTATGTATCCAGAACCAGACAAGTTAACGCATATCTTGGCAGAAGATATGAATGTTGACTTTGATAATGTTCTAATCACTAACGGGTCAGACGAATCAATAAAGAGCATTTTTGAAGTGTTTACTACAGAGGGCAGCAAAATGGTGTCTGTGTATCCTACTTTTGAAATGTATATGGTGTATGCAAAGATGTTTAATCTTGAGGCGATCATTATTGATTACGAAGATGACTTTACTCTAGATTCAAGCAAGATAGTTGATGCCATAGATGGCAATACATCTTTGGTCGTACTTCTCAACCCTGGCAATCCTATTGGCACTATTTACACAGAGCAAGAAGTGAGGGCTGTTGTAGAAAAGGCGAGTGAAAACGGTGTAATCGTAATAATCGATGAGGCTTATTACTACTTTCACGATAAGAGCTTTGTTGGGCTTATAAAGGAATATGACAACATCATTGTGACAAGAACTTTTTCGAAGTTGTGTTCTATTGCGGGATTGCGTATAGGTTATGCAGTGGCTGACAAAAAGCTGATAGAGCATCTTTCAAAAATAAGGCAAACCTTTAATGTAAATACGCTTGCCTTGCACTTTGCAGAGGCCATTATGAAAGAAGAAGGTCTTATAGACAGTCTTATAGCGATTGAGCTTGAAGGTCGCAACTACATAATCGAGCAGTTGAAGAACTCTGGAAGAGAAGTATACGCCGACAATGGCAATTATGTTTTCTTCAAACCTCTTACAGACAAAGATAAGGTCGTTGAAGGACTTTATGAGAAAAAGATACTGACAAAGACCTATTCTGTTCCGATATTGAAGGACTATATTCGCATTTCAACAGGAAGCAAGCAGGCGATGGAGAAATTCTGGCTTGCTCTCGACAGTGTGGATAAGTAACAGTGTGGACAAAGAAAAGAGGGGCGATGAGCAGTATGAAGATAGCTATATTAGGCGCAGGAAATGTGGGAACTGCCATGGCATGCTACATGGCTCAAGATCATGATGTGTACATGCACAGCTCTAAGCCAGACGCTTGGAACAATGACATTGTTTACAAGGACAAAGTTACAGGTTCGCAATTTGTAGCAAAGATAAAGTGTGTTACTGACAGATATGATGTCGCGGTAGAGAACGCTGATGTGATTTTTATTACCTATCCTTCATTTATGGTTGAAGCAGCACTGGATGGGATTGCGCCTTACTTGAAAAAGGGAGCAAAGGNAGCACTGGATGGGATTGCGCCTTACTTGAAAAAGGGAGCAAAGGTGGGAATCGTTCCAGGTACTGGTGGTGCAGAGTTCACCCATGCAAAAGTTTTAGAAAAGGGTGCTGAATTCTTTGGAATGGACAGAGTACCTTGCGTTGCCCGCATAGAAGAGTATGGGAAGTCTGTTATCGCTTCAAAAAAGGCAAAGACAAGACTGGCAGCTATTCCAAATGCTGCTACAGAAGAAATTGCAAA
>JGI20163J15578_10001012_pt1 | contig 11587 bp, 11 predicted proteins | sample TergutCu122P1_FD_15578 | JGI IMG/M metagenome (IMG submission 15578)
TGCGGTTGCGTTATCCAGCCATTTGTCTTTACCCGGAGTCCACGCGATTGTGCAATTATAAGACGAGGCAAGCACATCTATTCCATATGCGAAACGGCCTTGCGTGTGGGGAAGCTCCCTGCCGTCAAGTACAAGCGTTACCTGCTCTTTATTTTTATTCGTATAGCGGCTTGTTTTAGTTTTTGCATCTGTAAGCCTGATTTCTTCCTGCTTTTTTTCTTCGTCAGGCGGTATGTATATAACCTGCCCGGGGAAAATCAAATCAGGGTTAGAGATATTGTTTGCGGCAGCTATTTTNGTCCATTTGCTTGCTATTCCGTATGCGCGGATAGATATTCTTTGCAGGTTATCGCCGCTTTGTACTGTATAATTCTGGCCGNGGATTGGGCTACCCATAAACTACCACCTGCCGTCCTGTTGGTANCAACATCAATTCACGGTTATTCAATCCATTGGTACGNCAAAAAAACTCGTAATAATAATCTGCATTTTCGGCTGTAGCGGCATACTCCGTTACCGCAATCTCAGAAGANGCTCTCGGTCTGTCCAGCNCGATAATTCTTTCGATACGCAAATCAAACAGTACACTTATNAGGTATCTTGCNACCGCTGCATTTAATGTTGCTATCGCCTCGCCTGAGTTTGCCCTTACTACAAACTGTTTCTCTATATTGCTTCCGGCTGTCAGCGCAGCAACACGTTCCAACGCTGCCTGAGTTTCTCTTGTAAATCTCTGATATTCCGCTAACGCTACCAAAGCCTCGCGTCTTGTTTCAGGTTCCGTGGATACAATGGCGCGGCCCATACCGCAATTTATTGCGTTTAAGAATAATTGCCCTGTTAAAGCGCTGTTGGTAACGCTTAGGCTGAAACTTAATGCTTGAGGCAAGTCGCTTATTATCCGTCTGCCAAGATTTACAAACATAGTTATTTTTGACGACAGGGAGCCCAGCATAAGGGCCGGCGTTTCGACAAGTGCTATTACCGCACCTGATACAGAAGCTATATCCAAATATTTTTGGTTTAAGAGCTCGTTTATTTGCGCCTGTATGGAATCTACCCGTGAATTAACATTTTGTATCATGCCTCCGACCGCTCTCATACCTTGCCTTGCGGTGTTTGCGACAGNAGCCGTCTGTGCTGCGGTATTTTGCTCGATTGCCAACAAGTCAATGNTTGTCGCTTCGTTAACATCATACACAGCAGCCTCAATGCTTGAAGCCGGGTCATCAACACTGACAGCAACTTCGTTTTCTGCCGGTTCTATCCATTCGGTCTCAAAAGTAGTTATGTTGCCGTTTTCTACAGGCTCTACAAGGCGTTTATAAGATACAAGCTGCAAGGCAAGCAGGCCGTCAACCGGATGCGTTACTTGCCATATGCCTCTTTCAAAAAGGGCGGCTTCAAATTGTCGGGAGTTTTTATCGTTATCAACTCCGTCAAAGTAAATGGTAAACGGCACATAACGGCTATTCATGCCGAGGTCTTGTATCACTTCTTTGTCAACATTTGGATATGCGAACCGGCCAAGACGTTTTTCACCTGATATTTCATCACCTCTCCACAAGGGAGTGAAAACCAAGCCGGAGGGAGAGGAAAATCTTATTACAGGTCTAAGGCGGGTATCCCATGCCATGATTCATGTTTATACGGCAGTTTGCTATGGTCAAGCGGCAATGTCAAAAGCCCATTACCTGTGATTTGTCAGATAGCCAAGGTTGGGATTGTTTTCAATGAAATCTAAAACCCATGTAGCGTCTATGGTTTGCAATTGCAGAGAATTCCAGCCTCTTTGCTGATGATCTGCGCGAAAGCCGCTTATCTGCATTTCAAGAAAAAAATCCTCAAGGGCAAGGTTGTATACACGGCAATCTAGGGCTTCAACACGGCTGCGAATCTGGTGAAAACTGTTGTCAACCCGCTTTTCTTCCCCGGTAAGCATTGCGAAATATTCATCAGGATAATCATAAGGAAATGAGCAAAAACCGTATTTTTGCGGCTCGGTCGGCTGTCGTTCTATTTTCAACCGCGAATAAAGCTGTGTTTTATAGTGGTTGGTATTCACTTCCAAAACATACTTGTCGCTGTTGTCAAACTTTGCCGCCCGGTATCGTTTATAGTTGCCGGGGAGGTCGCCTTTTTCTCTGCGTTTATAATCAGCTTTCAACGCGCCGAAACCTTTAACAGGAAAAGTGTTCATCCATTGTTCGCAAAATCTGTAAACAACATCGGGCTGGTCGCCGCTATCAATGCCCACTATCAAAACTGCGAGAGGTACGCCGTCAGTACGGGTAAACATAAGCCCTGTTTCCTGCTGCCACATTGCAAGTTTTTCCCATGCGCCGGAATACGGATCATCGGTCGCCCCTTCAATGCGCTTATATAATATCGAGTAAGAGCGGCGGCCTTTCGCTACGCCCATAACTTCAAGTTCCAGCCTTGGCGGATTGTTTTCGTCTTTCTCGCTGCCTCGTTGAACGTCAATGGCCATAGTTAAAAACAAAACATCTTTCGGCACTGTGCCGGATTTGTAATCGCCGCGCAACTCAATAACATTTTCTATTTTAGGGCGGCTGCCTTCATCTTTGAAGGGCAATCCCATGTAAATATTAACATAAGAGCGCATATCCACATGATCGCCCGCTTCGGCTTTAGCCCGCGCTTTTGCAACATCGGTGAATGTAAGCATACCGATTGGGGAATACAGGGCGTTAACATGATAACTTCGCCATGCAGAATCATCCGGTTTTCTGGTCGGTTCCCAATAGTATTTCTCTATTTCTTTTTCAGGATGCTTCAGGCATTGGGGCCGCTCGCTGAACATTTCCAGTTTTTGCTCATTGCGTATTGCTTCAGCGCAATATTCGCAAAGATAATAAGCTCCGATAATTTCTCCGGCTTTGGTTTCCGTTTTTAGCCCGAAGCTGCCGCCGCTTTCTACATCCAGCCTGAGTTCAATGTGTTTTCCGCAATAAGGGCATGGAAGCATGAACCTGCGGCAGTCGCCTTGTTGCCAGTATTCATAAGTGAGGCTGGTCTCGAAAACTGTCGGCGAACCGAACAATGCGATTTTACGCTTTGAACCCCAGCTTGCCGTATGCCCGAATAAAACTTCAGTCCACTTTCCTTCACCTGTAGCCGTTATTGCTTCCACGCCGTCAACCTCGTCTATAAAAAGACAGCGTTTGTCCAATTGCCGCCGGGCGCGCTTGCTTTGACTGCTCATAATGTCGAGCTTTCCGCCTATATACTCTTTTTTATCAGAGGTGTTTCCGGTGCGGCGGCTTTTGGCGCTTGATGTATTCGCCGTTATACGATCCGACCCGCCGAGGCTTTCTATTACCCCCATGATTTTGTTATCGCCCCAATCTTTTGCCAACTCTTCGCTCGCTGTGGCGTAAAGGATTTCAGAGGGGTTTTCTAGCATGTAATAGCCGACCGCGTTTTCCATTATTGTAGTGAGGCCGCATTTTCGGCTTTTCATTACGACAACCATCTGAATACCGCTGTTAGGGGCAAGGGAGTTCATTATTTCTATGCCGTAGGGTGTTACGGAATTTCGCCACGGGCCGGGGATAGGAGTTGATGTCGGCAATATCCGCCGACCCTCTATCCACGCGGCGATGTCCTCTACCGGACGCTTTACCGGGGCGCTTTCAAGGATTTTTAAGATGAACTCCTGATCTGCTGGTGTGAAGTGGCTCATATTATTCTGCCGGCTGTATTCTGGTAAATTTTTTCCTGATGATTTCTATTACTTTATTTCCGTCTGTGTATTCCTCATCTTTGATTCCCAAAAGAGCGAAAAACTCCTGTCGGTTGATCCGGTCTTTGAATACCAGTACAGAATAATAGTCAATACTGTTTTTATTTTGACTTGCGGACTGCATACGCTTTCGGTGCGCGATACCCTCGTTGTAATCATCAGCCCGTTTTTGTAAATCCATGTCGCTTAACAAATCGGCATCAAAACCGCCTAAAATACTTTCAATAGCCTTGTCGTCAAATCCGGCGAGATTGTAGTCTATATCTTCAAAAAGCTCTCCCAATTTGTCAATGTCAAACTTTCCCATTGCGGCNTCGTTATTCATGCCGATATTGATTTCCATTTCCTCTTTTTCGTCAACATCAATGCAGTTTACTTTTAGGTTAAAATCTTTCAAGCCTTTTTCTTTGGCTTTTAGGTCTATCCATGTTAAACGCTGATGTCCGGATACAAGATTTCCGGTTCGCTTGTTCCAGATTAAATCTTCAACGAGTTTGTGGGCGTCAAGAAGTCTGTAAAGATTTTCCCGTTCCTGTTTGGATATTTTTCGTGGATTATAGGGAGCGTTTTTTATTTCCGAACGCTTTATGACTACTTGCTCGTGCGCGGATATTTCTTTGTAAAAAGATAAATCATCGTTCATTTTATTTCCTGCCTTTTAAGCACAACATCAAGGAACGGGAATTCACGCTTTAACGCTTCATAACTTTGCGGCTGGTTTTGATGCGCCCATAGTATATATTTTTCTGACAGGTCAACACCTGATATACGGTCGCCTTCCTGTTTTAAGTATTCAAGGCCGTTGCGTCTTATGTAGAGTAACACATCGTATTTTGACCAATGATATATTGGGGCATGAACATTTATCATCCATTTCGCGTTTGATGTTACAAGCCGTCGCCACATTCCGTCTGAACGTTTCGCGCCGTAGAAAATTGGCAGGTCGCCCAAATCTTCCCGGACTTCCATGTAAATGTCGCCTAATTTTTTCGGCTTGCCTTGCCTTATGCAAAAAGAACCTTGCGCTTTGTCAACAAAATACCGCCAATGCTGGTATTGATGCACGCCGCTGTAACCGTGTTTTTTAGCCATTTCAATGACAAGCTCGGTTTCTTTCAGCCCCTCAACAAACGGCATGAATACAAGGTGTATATCGCTTTTTGAGTAATGTTTTTCCAGCAGATGTAAGACGCATACACTGTCTTTGCCGCCGGAATAGAATAGTATGCACTGGTTTGATGTGTTCCTGGCGGCCTCTACGATTGCTAAAGACCGCCGGATGGCTTCTATTTCAGCCATTGAAACCGTCAGCCTCCGCCGCCAGTGGCTAGCGGGTTATTGCTGATAATAAAACCGCTGCCACCCCTCGACGTGGTAAAATCGCCTCTTCGCATGGCTTGCTCCTTTCGCTTCACAGCGATAGTGTGTTGTTTTTGTTTTAAGCTATGGTTTTGCTATGGTCAAGCCTTTATAACTGAATATTCGTAAATAATTCAGTAGCTCCAATGGCCTTTAACTCGCGCCAATGGCCGACTATATTATCATCTTCAAATTTGCCGTGAAGGTTGTATTTGTCTTTATCTTTATCACTTTCCAGCAATATACGCATCGGCGGATCATTGTTTTTGAACGCTTCAACAAATCTTTCGTTAAAACCGCCAATTTCTTCAACCTTTATTCCGGTTTCAGTTTGCAGATATATGCCTAAAAGACCGCGATGGCACATATCATTCTTTGAGCAGTAACAAAGCAGCACATGACCGTCAAGTTCCTCTGCCAATTTGTCAAGGTCATGGCTGTAAATAACATTGACGTATTCAGCGATATATTCCATTGCGGTAATTTCGCCTTTTTTGTACTTTGTAAGAGTTGACAGCTTAGGCGCTAAATCCTTGCGAATAGCGCCTTTGTACCATTTTGGAGTAATGGCGGCTATGGAAATGGCACGATTGTCTTTTCCGGCGGTACTGAAGTTTGATAGGTATATCATGGTTTAGCTCCATTATAATAAAGCTCATTGCAGGCTATATCCAGTTCATCGTTCCAAATTACAGCATACCCACCCTGTTCTACTTTTACCTGGTCAAATAATTTGTATGTTAGCAAAAAAGCCTGGAACGGCTCATATTCATCAATCATAGGCCGCACATTATAAATCTTTTCTTCGCCATTTTTAAAAACAACGTGAAGGTGAAAATCCGGCAAAGCCTTGACAGCTTGTACATTATAAAACATGCTCTTACACCAATGGTGGCAATTTTTTAATCTGCTGAGAATTCCACATTTCCAGCAATTCATTTTTGTGCGTAACAAGCCATTCTTTTACAAGCCGGTATGCTCTCGGCGGCAAATCGCCTTCCATCATTTCGCCATTTTGTATATCAATCTCTCCAGAATACTCTCCATATAAAACATGAATATGCGGCGGCTCGTGTTCTTTTTTGCGGAAAAACATTTTTACAATCAATCCGTAGAATCTGGCTATTTCTGGCATATTACTCTCCTCGTTTTATTTTCTACCAGTTACAGACTTTTGTCCATATCTGTTTTTTGACTATCGCCGACCGGCTTGTGCCGGTTTCGGCCAGGTGCCGCCTGGCCTCGTCAGGACGAATTATCGCTCCATGTGTCCTTTTATATACCAAACAGTTGACGAGCTTTCGTTTGGCAATTTTGTTTTAACCTCAAGGCAGCGTTCATTTAGTTCTTCGCGCTCAAAAACCTCTAGTTCTACAGTGGCTCCTTTTTGGATTTTTCGTAACATGCGCTCCATTAGAACTGTGCTTTTCATGTCATTAATCGTCATCTCCTTGCCCCTTACGCCGTTTTTGGCGTCTCGACATTCGCTCTTATGACCGGCGCCATTGAATAACGACCGCTTGGATACGCCGTTTCCACACCATCCAAATTATTTACACCTACAGTTTTTTTTCTCTTAAAAGAATCGACAATGGTTATCCTTTTTTCTGTACGTGCTATTACCTCAAAGCTAAACACGCAATCATAATCATACACCGACCTACAAGTATAAGTTTTTCCAACTTCAAATTTTATGTTTTGCGCTGTCATTTTTTTTTGCTCCATTCTCTCCGCGGCCTTTCGTACCATTTTTAGATACACATCCAAGCAGGCAAGATTACAATCTTTATATTCAATTGGACATCCTTTGCATACATCATGCTGAGCTAAAATTTTTTGCTCTGTCATTTTTTGTTCTTTTGTCATTTTCTTACCTCTCATTCATTGGCTTATGTTATAATAATATCACTAGTGCTATAATATGTCAAGTCTTTTTTATAAAATATTTTAATTTTTTTACGATTTTTTTTAATTTATTTGGCGGCTATTAGGAAATTAAGCCTTTATCATTTTCGACTTTTGGTCTGCCTCTTTTTCCTATGCTTTTTTTTAATTTTTCAATGTCTGATTTTTTCCAATTGTATATTTTCCGGCGGCCTGTCCCGGTATATTCTACATCNAGTAATAACGCATACTTTCTTATGGTTGATGTTGCAATNCCNGTAATTTTGTGGACTTCTTCNGTTTCCATATTGTAAATATATTGCTTGTGCTATTTTTGGTCAATAGTTTCCTCGCCTGTTTGTACAAAACTGACAAGTAATTTTTTTATGGTCTCAAGGGCGGGCGGCCTAAGAAAGAAAAGTAGTATCATTCACCGCCTATTACAAAATCTGCAAGCAAGCGCTTTATGCTTCCTAATGCTGAAAATACCTCGTCATCTACAAGCTGCTGTATTTTTCCTCTTCTGCCGGGGCCTTCTGGAAGAGCATTTATAGTATCAGATAATTTTAATCCTAACGGCATAAGAACCGATGTATGAATGGCATAAACTCGGCCAAATAATAATTTTACTTTTTCGTGTTCTAAATACATGCCTTTTTTAATTTCATTCTCTATTTTCAGCCGCTCCGCCTTTTCCTGGGCAATTTGCTCTTTGGCCTGCTCGGTCTTTAACATCTGTTGCTGGTAGAGTTCGTCTTTGTCTTCTTTGTCCGCAATTTGTCCCAGTTTGAATAACAGAGCGGCATCCTTATTCTTTTCTGCGATTTCAAGCGCTTTGAGATAGAATACAGCGGATGGCTTTCGGCCTGAAGGTATTCGGTCTTTAAGTAAATCGTTAAGAGGCTTGGAGATTTTTGCCGGAACTGCTGTGTCGGCAATGGGGGAAGCAGGCGGTTCAGGGCTCTTTTTTTTAGGAATCGGAAATGGCGCTATGTCTTTTGGTTCGGATTTTTTTCTAAGCGGTATGTCGGCGAGATAGCTTGCCAAAGGGTCTACACTGGTTTCATAGGTTTTGAGCTTGCCCTTAGCGCCGGATGGCTGTATACCGTGTTTTTTTATAAACCGGCTAACCTCGACTCGTGTTGCTCCTTTGAGGCGGGCTATCTCAGCTTGGGTTTTCAACATCGATTAAACCATGTAACAGTTTTTTGCTATGGTAAAGTGTTACAAAATACCATGATTTGCTGTAGCAAAGTGTTACAAAACCCCCGAATCATCATGAGCAATTTCAATCATATTGATCTCAATGGTTACGCGCGCCGGCGGCGGCACAGCACGGCTGCACGGAAACACGGCCAGCGCTCGGTGCGGAGGCGGCGCGGCCTCACGCCGGCGGCGGCACGGTCGCGCGCGCGTGGCATTAGGCCGGTCTCGGCAGCGTGCCGGCGGCGCGAGGCCGCTAGGCATAGGTACGCGCTGTACAACGATGCGGCGGTACGGCAATGCCAATCGTACAGCGGCTGCGCCACGGCAGCGGCGATGTTACACATTTTCAGCCTGATTTTCAAAATTCCGCAGTACCGGAAAGGAGCGGTCGCGCCTAAAGGGGCGCGGCGCTTTCAAAATCTTCGCACAGTACCTTTTATGATGTATAAGAGCTTTTGTGTCTCTGACTACATAATTACACAATTTTTGGCCACTCCTACTCCTACTGTAAATTCACCATATTATATATACCCTACCCATAGCATATTTTATTCTCCACTAACTACCAAATAATTATGTAATTATGTAATGAAATACTGTAAGTCCTTATATAGCAAAGAAATACAGCATTACATAATTCATTACATAATGGAAAAAACAGCAATTTTCAAAATTTACATATGGGGGTACCCCCTTGTATTATTTTTTATACAGCAAGTAAAATTATGTAATTGCGTTTTATTGTGTAAGGACTTTGTTTTATTATGTGAGTGGGTTTACAGGTATTTTTCCAGATAACGTGTGTGTATGGCGTCATCTTTTATGGAGTTTAGGATAGATGCCTCCTTCCACTCCTTTTTTTCTTTACTAGGCCAGTAATCATTCAATAACCCATCATATGCCATTTCAGCCTGTTTATGGAGGTCTTTTATCTTGGCAATAGCTTCATCTTTGGTTAATGATGGGTCAGGTTTCTTCACGAGTTCATCGCATTCCCATAATAATTCATCGTAAATTAAGCCAAGCTCGATAATAAGGTCTTGAATTACAAGCTCATAAGGAACATGGTATGGTAAATAATTATCAAAAAATTTTTCATTAAAGTATTCTTCAATTGTTTCATAATCACCGTCTTCAGTCATTAAAAAACTCCTTCTTTACAATAATTACCGGCGCTCGCTCCGGTTTACCATTTATCCATACAGGTTCATTGACTATCTCCAGTTTTTCTTCCGGGTAAGTTTTCTTTATAATCCGAACAAACTTATTCATAGTTACCCATTTTTGATTCTTGCCCTCGGTATTTCTCCAGTGATCAAAGAGTTTTTTTTGTTCAATAAAAAACTCGCCATTTTTACATATAGTTCGTATGGTCTCATATAAAGTAACATTTGTATAATAATTATTTTCGTGTGGATTTATTTCTGCACATGGCTTTATCTGGCATTTATTATCCGTGCCATAAGCCACCATCTCGAAAAAATCAATAACCGGATGTTTTTCAGCCTCTATGAGCTCATATTTTTTCTGCGATTCCGGTAAGTTAAATGAGTTCCAGTCTGTAATATCAATATTGTAGAAAAACCTTGCCATACGGTCTAAAACTGCAACAGACCTTATCGCTTTGTTCAACCTATCAAAGTGCGCCCAGTTTTTTAGCTTATGATCTGAAACGTTAAGTACAAACATGCGCCTTTCTGTTTTTTCCCACTTAAAAGCGTTTTCTTTGTTTGTGCAAATAACAAACCGCGAAAAACTTCTGTCCGGCCTTGAATCCGTACCCATACCGCGGCGGCTATGGTATTCTTCTGTTATCCAGCTTTTAATATTTTCCGTATGTTCATAGAAAGATTGTTCTGAAAACACTACATACAAACTTTCAAAGAGCCAATTATTGAACTTTTCCGCAATTTGCTCTTTGTTTGTAAATACGCTGGTAATATCAACACCGAGCATATTTGGTATTAAACGTTCAAGAATAAGCGACTTTCCCGTGCCATGCGCTTCAGAGTGTGCGAACACAGCAGTACCCGGCTTTTCGTCCGGTTTCTGAAACATGTGAGCAATCCATTTACAGAGATATTCATAGTCTGCTTCATTGCCGCCGCATAAAACCTCTTTAACGTGCGATTTAACAAATTCTACTTCGGCATCAATGGCGGCATCTGCCGGATGTATTTCTTTCAAAGGGTATGCGAAACCTCGCCAGCGGTTTATGATATACTCATTTTTATTACCATTGCGTCCCATGTAACCAGGCAGATAACCAAATGACTTAACAAGATGATACACCGGATATACAGGATCAAGATTGTTTATCATCTTGGCAGCTTTGGCAGGGTTCAGCCCTCCTATTTTATCCTCAGCAAACTTGTCCCGGATTTCACCGTAATTGTATGGTTGTTCCTCATGGATAGAATAGAAACCGATAGATTTTTTGTCATAGATTTTGAAAAACCCTTTGCCAGCAAGGAATACACCCGCGGTAATATACGGGTCGTTGCTTTGCGGCTGTTCAACAGGCGGCGTGTGATTAAGAATATATCGTGTAATTTCTTCAGGTGATTTAACTTGAAGCGCCTCTACAATGTCAGCTTTCTCCGGCTTTATGGTACGCGCTTCCGGTAATGGTTCTACGATGATAATTTCTTTTGCGATTCCCTGTAACAATTTCGCCGTTGTGCGTGCGGACTTCAATCCAGGCTCGTCATCATCGGGATAGATATAAACCCTTCTGCCCTTGATAGGCGAAAAGTCAATTTTCTTTTGGCCATGCGCCCCGCCGTTCCAAGCAACAGGTACAAAATCGGAAAGCACTTTAGCCGCTTTCTGGCATTTTGGTCCTTCTATAATCAAAATTGGTTTGTCTGGATATTGCGCCAACAATTCCCGCCCGAAAAGTCCATGCGGATTATTCTTTGATTTGATGCGTTTCCCTGTCCACCATACGGCACAGGTACGCTTCTGGCCGTTGGCAAAACAGGAAGGGTGAAAACGCACCTCTACAAACTCCACTTCACCGGCTTCGTTTTGACACGGCCAAACATCTTCAATCTGTATCTCTACCCCCGGCGCCATTGCGCTTTCAAAGATAAATTTTCCAAGGTCTTTTATTGCCTGCGGCGTATAGACCTCCCGCGCCGTTTCAAGGGAAGGGAGTATCACCGGGTTTTCGTTCTGTTTTTCTTTTTTGGACTTTGACGGACTGTATAGGGTATCAATTACTGTTTGCCCAAGTTCTGCGGCGATACGTTTTTTAATTTCAGGAAAATCTCTTTTATTATCTAATCCGTAAAAATGTGCTGCAAAACGGAAAATATCTGCATTGGTGTCGCAGGCAAAACAATGCGCTGCCGTCCCTTTTGACTCAGG
>JGI20163J15578_10001013_pt1 | contig 11580 bp, 10 predicted proteins | sample TergutCu122P1_FD_15578 | JGI IMG/M metagenome (IMG submission 15578)
ATCTGCGACAGCGTAGCGTGTGCTACGGTTAGCAGGTGCAACGAAGAAATGGATGCCTATTACGAACATAAAACCATTTTGTATTTGGCACGGCCATCTTAGCATTACATTCAGTATTCGAACTTGCTAGGGAGCAATATTTCGTCGTATTTCGTCATCACCATTCTGCATAGTGGATCTATGCAGGGGAAGAGAGGGAAATAAAATGCGTATTTTATTAGTAGAAGATGATTTGAAATTATGTGATTCTCTTTCTTTTCAGTTGGAGAAAGAGGGGATTGAAGTAGATGTTTGCCATGACGGGCAGGATGCCTTAAGCTATATCCATGAGCAGGCTCATGACTTGATTCTTCTGGATCGAATGATTCCAAAGCCTAATGGCTTGCAGGTATTAATAGAGATTCGAAGCAGAGGAATGGAGACCCCTGTGATTTTTCTTACTGCTTTGGGAGAGCTCTATAATCGAGTGGAGGGATTAGATGCTGGAGCGGATGATTATCTAGTGAAGCCCTTTGCTTTTGAAGAGTTAATGGCACGCATTCGTAGTATCCGTAGGCGGCCTGTTCAGTTACAACTGGGGGATCGATTATCTTTTGGTGATTTAGAATTAGATGTGGTGCAAAAGCAGTTGTTTGTAGGGCAAGAATCTTGTACTTTATCCAAACGCGAGGCGGATTTGATGGAAGCTTTTATGGGGAATCCAGGTCAAGTTCTTCCTCGCAATCTCTTGCTTTCTAAGGTTTGGGGGCCTTATGCAGAGGTGGAAGATGGTAATCTGGACAACTATATTCATTTTTTAAGGCGCAGGCTGAAGGCTTTAAACAGCAGGCTGAAGCTGAAAACCATTCGTGGAATAGGATATTCCTTGGAGGAAGGTAATGTTTAGAAAGTTACACATTCGAGTGGCTTTGTTTTGTACTTTGGTCACCAGCTTGATTATGATTTCCATGTCTACTTTTGTGATTGTTTCTTCTGAATCAACCCTGTGGGAGAGTGAACAAGTCACTTTCTTAAGTGATACCCATATTATGACCACTACCATAGAGAATCAGTTGGTGTTGTCTAATGAATGGATTGCCCAGATGGAAAGAGGGGGGCAGTTTATCCTATCCATTTCTGACAATGGAAATCCCATTCTGTATGAAGAGTTGGTTCATACTCCCCAGAGACAGCAACTGGTAGAAGCAGCCAGGGAGATGGCCATTAGGGAACATGGGCATACTTCAGGAGGGAGTACCTTCGTAACAAGACGGACCCATTTTACCATGGATAGGGATGATGGCCAGTATTTTGTGTCCGCTGTTTTGATTCCTAGAGAATCGGGAGTTTTAGAAGCGATAATTATCTATCCTTTAGCACCCTATCATCAGCGGATATTCCATCAACGAGTTATATTTATGGTGTTGAACCTTCTGGGGATTGGATTGTTGGGGATATTTTCGTACTTCTTTACGAAAAAGATGTTGGAACCTTTAAAGAAGAGTCGCAAACAGCAAACAGAGTTTATTGCCTCGGCTTCTCATGAATTACGAACTCCTCTTACTGTGATTCAAACCAGCCTATCGGCTCTTGATAAGGCCAAAGGGGATGAGGCTGTGCGATTCCGAGGAGCTATAGAATCAGAGTGTGAACGAATGTCTCGCTTAGTAAATGACTTGCTGTCTCTTGCCAACGCAGATGCTTATGTTTATTTTGCTCAGATGAAAGAAGTGGAGTTAGATACCTTGTTGTTGGAGGTTGTGGAGAAATTTGATTTGCTGGCAAAGGATAAGGAGATCCATCTGTCCATCAACCTGCCTTCTGATAAAACTCCAAGAATTAGAGGGGATGCCCTGCGGTTAACTCAGGTCTTTGCGATTCTTTTGGATAATGCCATTAGTTATTGTCCCAATGGAAGCCAGGTGGAAGTGCTGATGGAGGCGTCAAAATCAAGAGTCCAGGTGCAGGTGAAGGATAATGGGCCAGGGATTCCAGACCATGAGAAAGAGAAGATTTGGGAAAGATTCTATCGGGTAGACGATAGTCGTAAAGGGGGCAAGCACTTTGGATTAGGGCTTCCTATTGCCAAGGAGATTGTGAATCTACATAAAGGGAAGATTGCGGTGAAAAACAATCTGGAGGGCGGAAGTGTTTTTGTGGTTACGCTGCCGATCTAATCTTATATCAAGTATTATTAATATTTGACAAATCATTCATGCCATCAGACAACAGCCCCTCTTTCTTCAACATAGTTTCCAAAGCTGCGATTTCAGCCTCTAAGTCCACAGAGGTGTGTAAGTATAGCTTTTCAAGTTGAGATTTGTAAGCTATCGTAAGATTGCTGAGGGCTTCTTCGATGCTACGAATCATACTGTCTATGTTTGTCCCTGAAATGCCTTGTTTTTTCACTTCACCATAATTCTCCACTAATTTCACAGTTGTAGGCAGATAATAATCGAAGAGTCGCATGGTAGAAGGAATCAGGCCAGGCTCTTTTTCTAATCGATAGATAATCTTGTTGGTCAGGTCAATAATCTCATCAACGTTCATTAAGGTGGTTGGGTTGGTAATCAAGTTTTTGGCAACATAAAGCTGGCTAATGAAGGTATTTCCAGAACTTTTGATGAGCTCTAAGTCATTATTGCTTGGAGGGGAAGGTCCTTCCTTCTGGGAGGAAACATTGCCACTAGAGGTGGAAGTTTCATCTTCAAGAAGATCTTCATGAGTGGAGAGAACATTCTCCATGACAGGGTCAGAATTCACTCTAATTTGTCGCACGAGAGTTTTTTGCTCAAGTGCTTGGTCGGTGGATTCCAGAAGATGATAAGAACTGTACTGCAGATAATCCCCTTGGCTAAGTAGATGGTCAAAAGTCCCCATGGATGTTGCGGAGTTTATAATCATAAACACTGAAAAGCCTATGGTGAAGAGAAGGATAGCAGGACTAAGTCCTAAACCAGCAACAGCACCTACGGCCAGAAGAATCAAGGCCACTCCCAGACTAAGTTTCAATTGGTTTCTTGATTGCATGGCGTATTTTTTTTGCTCTATAATGTCATAAGTTTCAGCATCTAAACGAATGGGCATGCCTTCAATCTGCTCAAACTCACTTCCCCCTGTAGCAGATAATATAAACATCATCACGCCAAACCCAATGCCCACAAACATAGTAAATAAACCTACACCGCCTAGAGCGATTAGAGATGCAACTCCTGTTAAAACAGACCAAACCCCAAGGCCTATCAATCGATATGCTTTTAGAGATTTAGTAAGATAGGTTTCTGCCTCATATAAATTGAGCAGGGCTATTTGATTTTTCTTCTTTTTTTTCTGTCTTTCTGTTAGGTCTTTTTTGTCTTCTCTAATGATAATATCCATGGTTCATTCCTCTATATGGTGTTGTTGGTGGAGTGAAAACTATATATCTGTGGAAGGTTGGGCTGGTGGAAGCTAAACCTTATAGGTTTTGCCCTGTCAGCATAACATTGTTACGTGTTCACAATAGAATTATAAACTATATCTTTACGAAAGTACAGTGACAATTGTCACGGGATGAGGATGATTTAGGGATTATTACTATTATTTTTTCTTCATCAGATAATATTTATGAGGTGAAACAGGGGTTCTCATTAAAGAAGCCAAAGAGGCGGAAAAGGTTACAATTGAAACATCTATAGATTCTTAGAGAAAGTTTAGAGAAACTCTTGTTATACTACAAAAGAATGCAAAACAAGAGATTAAGACAAGGAGAGATTAATGAAGATGATAAAAAAGAAATTAAACCATAAAGTAAAAAAAATAATTGCTCTAGGCCTATGTATTGCCATGGTAGCTTTGTCGATAATGGCCTGCACATCCAATGGAAATAGTAATGGAGGTAGTGGAAATCAGGAAGGCAATGGAAGCAATGGCAATGGTTTTGGAGGAGGAATTGACCTGGCTATGGGAACTGGCCGATTTATTGAAACGGAACGTAACTTACCAGAAGGAATGGTAGGGATTATGGACATGGTGCGATTGGATGACGGTACCTTGCGGATAATAGATCAACGAGGAGATTTATATGATTCCATAGATGATGGAGCAAGCTGGAGCCTTTCTTCTGTTCAGTACAACTTGGCTGTCAGTGATGAGATAGGTGTGCTGGGAGTAGCCCTACATCCTGACGGAAGTGCTTTTATCCCATATGAAGAAGGGCATCTGTTTATTCATTCTAATGGAGAGAAAACCTTGGTAGAGATCGATTTACCTTTGCCAGCATGGGCAGAAGAAATTGAGGATATGGTTGAGAGGGAGATGATGAGAAGGCTATTTCAGTCCAGATTCACTTCTGATAACTATATATTAGGAGTAGGTTCTATGCCAGATGTTCTCTACTTGATTAATCCTTTGACGGGTGAAATCCTTCAGACCTTTGGTGAAGAAGGAGGACATGTTTTTTTTCAAGAATTTATCCAGCTGAATGGCAAAATCGTTGCAATCACCACAGAAGGATTGGATATTTATGACATTGAAACAGGGAGTTTAGTAGAGTCAGAACCTGCACTAGGAGAGTTTTTCTCTACAGCGGAGCCAGGGGCTATGTTCTTTGGAGGTGTGGGTATTAGTCATATGCGACTGTTCACAGGAGAAGATGAAAATACGCTATACTTTGTGGATTCTTCAGGTCTTTACCGTTATGTTCTTGGAGGAAGCCAGGTAGAACAGCTGATCAATGGAAATTTGACCCTTATGGGTAACCCTGTTTATGATTTTGGGTCAGCCATAAAGATGGAAAATAACCGTTTTCTTATTTCCTATGCAAGTATGGCCCAGCAGCGGTTGATGTACTATCATTTTGATCCCGATGCAGATGTGGCGCCTAGCGAAGAAATAACTGTGTTTTCTATGTTTGACAATCCCTCCATTCGTCAGGCAGTATCTACTTTTCAGTCTCAACATCCACAGCTGTTGGTTCAATTTGAAGTAGGCTTATCTGCAGAGGAGACAGGGCTTACAGCATCTGATGTGATTAGCTCCCTTAACACTCGAATCATGGCTGGAACGGGCCCTGACATTTTGATTCTGGACGGGCTACCTTATGAAGCTTATATCCGAAATGGATTGCTACTACCTCTTTCTGAAGTGGTTGGTCCTTTAACTGAGGAAAATGAATACTTTGAACAAATTCTTGAATTTGGTAGAACAGGGGATGAACTATACTTGGTGCCAATCTCATTCTATTTGTTAGCTGCTGCAGGAGAGCGGGGGAACCTAGATGATGTGATGAGCCTGTCGGATCTGGCGGATTCAGTGGAAGAGTTAAGAAGAGCCAATCCAGAGATAGACTCCATATTAGGGAAGCAAAATGCCCAGTCTTTGATGAGAGCATTACTCCATTATGTTTATCCACAAATGTTTAACGACGATGGAACCATCAATGAAGGGGTTCTCACTTCATACTTAGAGGATGTAAGAAGAATTTTTGATCTGAACATGACCCCTGAGGCAAGAGCAGAAGTTGAGAACATTGGTTTCGGGTTTCAGTGGGGTTCGGTTGGAGGTTTATTAGGAGACATTGAGCCACGAATTGGAATGGATTTCACTGAGATTATAGGCGGAGAGGCTTTCTTAAGTGTTGGGGCGATTACCAATTCATTTGAGCTTGATATGATGCTTTCAATCAATGAGTTGGCAGATTGGGATTACAGGATCCGCAATGAATTCGTCCCGTCAACTATGGTTGGAATAAATTCAGGAAGTGCTCGAATTGAAGAGAGTAAGGAATTTTTAAGATCTTTACTAAGTGCGGAAGTCCAAACAGGTGCTCACTTTATGGGAATGCCAGTGATGGTAGAAGGAATTCGCGCACGAGGTGAAGGTGGAGGAGAAGCCCACGGAAGCGTTGCTATATCAACGCCTGAGGGAGAAACGGTGTCTCTAGATATTTACAGTGCCTCATTGGAGCAGCTGGAGCGGATCATAGAAGAAGCAAGGCAGGTGAGCATTCCTTCTGTGCCAAGCTTGGTAGTTTTGGATGTGATTCTGCGAGAAGGAGCTCCTTTCATAAGGGGAGAGGGAACCTTGCAAGAGGCGATAGATGGGATATTGGGGAGTGTGAACTTATATTTGGCGGAGTAGAGGGCAGGTGAAAAAAGCTCGCTTTGTAAGATGGTAGAAAAAATCAACCAGATTAATTCTTACCATCTTACAAATGTAGCTGAATATCAATACATTTTTTGAAGTTGAAAAAATCTTTGTCAAGAGTATAAATAGCCATGTTATTGTGATAAGCTACAGCACAAATCAAGAAATCAACATGTGAGCCTTGAACACCTTTTTTTCTGCAGATATTAAAAAAGGAAGCCGCCCTTTCATAATCATCGCTAGTGATAGGAACTTCGGGAATTGCCTTTAACTTATCCTTAAGTAAATGAAATTGCCTTTCATCAGAGATGCCAGACAAGAGTTCTTGCCTAATAGGGCCAATGATAAAAGCGCGATTTTCTGTTAATAGGGTTATAAATTCTTCTGTGTGCTCATCGCTTTTATCCCTTCTTAAGATAAGTGATAAAACGGAGGTATCAATTAAAACCATTACTTCCTGAACCTTCCTTCCTTATAATTGTAATCTTCGTCATAATCAATGGTGCCTAAAAGGTTAATAAGAGATTGCTTTCTCCTATTTGCGATAAATTCCTCTAGGGCAATTGTGACAGTTTCCTTTTTTGTGTTGTAACCGCCAATGTTGAGAGCTTCATTTAGTAGTTCTTTATCGATTGCTAAATTTGTTGCCATCAATACCACCTCCCTTTTACACAATTATTCTACACACTAAGTTTACACTGAATGAATGCGCATGTCAAGGGTGTGAGAGGATTTCCAGCAGTTTTATTTCTAGTTTAATAAATAAATGATGTGAAGAGGAGCGATTACAAGTGAGAGTAAAGAACAATCAATACAATGGGTTTCTATTTGTTCTACCTAGCCTACTAGGCGTGTCCATCTTTGTTCTCATTCCTTTTACAGATGTAATCCGTCGTTCTTTCAGTAATGTATTGGGCGGTGAGTGGGTAGGTTTTCGGAATTACATTACTGTGTTTCAGAACACCGCATTTCAGTTAGCGGCTACCAATACATTACGATTTCTCATCATCTGTATTCCAGCATTGTTGCTTCTTTCTCTGTTTGCAAGCGTGGTGATTCATAGACAGAGTAAGGCGGGGCATTTTATTAAGATGGCTTATTTGATTCCTATGGCAGTTCCTGTGGTTTCTGTGGTGGTGATCTGGCAGATACTTTTTGATAGAAGTGGTTTGCTAAACAGTGCGCTATCTACTTTGGGAATATCCACTGTGAATTGGATGGGATCGGACTGGGCATTTTGGGTGTTGGTGTTGAGTTACATCTGGAGAAACTTAGGCTACAGTGTGGTGTTGTGGGTGGCAGGATTAGCTTCTATTCCTAGCAGCATCTATGAGGCAGCAAGAGTGGACGGGGCAGGGGAGGGGCAGTTGTTCTTCAGGATAACCTTGCCCAATCTTAAGAAAATGGCCGCCACCATTACCATCTTGTCTTTGCTGAATTCCTTTCGAGTGTTTCGTGAAGCCTATTTGGTGGCAGGAGAATACCCTCATCCTAGTATGTATTTACTGCAACACTTGTTCCAAAACTGGTACAGAGATTTGTCACTGGACAGGCTATCTGCTGCGGCAGTGATGATGACCATAGTGATTACCTTGTTGGTGTTGCAGTTTAAAAGAGGGCTGTTCGACTGAGATTGAGCTTGAGAATTTCAAATCTGAACAAAGGGTATTCTAGGCTTGATGAATGAAGCAAGCAATCGGCAGAAGGAAGGATGATAAGAAATGATAAGGAGAAGAATTTTAGTTGCAGTCTTAGTGTTTTTTGCAATCTTAGGATGCTTTCCCATTTTCTTTTTGTTAATGTCCTCTATTGCTAGCGGGGGAGAGCTTAGGCAAACCTTAATGCCCATGTTTGCAGAAGAGACGGATAGCTATGTGTGGTTTTCTTTAATTCCTTCTCATCCTACCCTGCAGCATTATGTTCGAGTGCTTTTGGATTCACCAGAATTTTTTGTTACCTTCTGGAACTCGGTTAGAATCACTGTGGTGATATTGGCTTTGCAACTGGTGGTAGGGGTGCCAGCGGCTTGGGGATTTGCCCGATATGATTTCCCTTTCAGGAAAACCTTGTTTACGGTGTATATTATCTTGATGATGATGCCTTTTCAGGTGACCATGCTTTCCAATTATTTGGTACTAGATCGATTGCAGTTATTGGACACCTTATGGGCGGTATCCTTGCCTGCAGGGTTTTCTACCTTCCCGATTATCATCATGTACCGATTTTTCAGAGGAATTCCTGAGGAAGTGACCGATGCTGCCAAAATTGATGGTGCAGGGAAGATGCGGTTGTTCTACCACATTGCCTTACCTATTGGAAGTTCTGGGATTATAGCAGTACTGGTTCTTGGTTTTTTAGAAAGCTGGAACTTAATCGAGCAACCATTGACCTTTTTATCAGACAGAACCTTGTGGCCCTTATCCATGTATCTGCCAACCATTACGCCAGATACAGCAGGAATGATTTTCGCCGCTTCTGTGATTGGAATGATACCAGCGGTGTTGGTGTTTCTGGCAGGGCAGGATTACTTGGAAAAAGGCATTATGGCTGTGGCTATCAAAGAGTAGGATGATGTGTGTCTTATCACTAGGTACTGGTAATTAGGCCAATTGACTCATCATAGAAGGATACCCTTCAGAAAACCTTCAGAATATCTTTAGTGCATCTTCATGGGTTTGCGACTCTTTTCTTCATATAATTTTGATAGAATCATCACGAATACAGAGGTACGTATCACGATATTATTTTGCGAAATGGAGATGGTGAAGAATGAACGAATGGCAAAGAGAACGATTAAGTAAAAAAAGAAAAGAAAGATTGTTGTTATTTCTGTGTGTGGTGTCAGTGATGATATTGGTTCTGGTGGGAGCAATACTTGTGTTGCAGATACAAAGTAGAGCCAGTGAGTCGGTATCCAGTGAGTATTTGGAAGGCAGGGAAAGAGAGGGTGACTCTACTACCAGTCTTCCAGAAGCCATGGCTGGAGAATGGGTAATTTCCTATGAGGACGAATCAAGTTCTCTGCTGGATGGGACGGGTAGTGGTGGTTATCCAGAAGTGGTCATTGATAGAAGTGACCGTCATGGTGAAGGCAGCAACTACGTTGGAGAACATGGGGATTGGCGATTAATCTTGGTCAATGAAGATAATCCTGTTCCAGAAGGTTTCCGGCCGAATTTGATTACACTGGACAATGGGCAAAGAATTGACGAAAGAATATTAGAACCTTTAAATGAAATGTTTGCAGCGGCCAGAAATCAAGGGATTTCTCTTCAAGTGAATTCAGGGTATAGAAGCATTGCAGAACAACAAATTATCTTTGATGGTACTCTTAATCATTGGTTATCTCATGGTTTTAGTTACGAAGAAGCATTAGAGAGAACCCGTAGATATGTAGCCCTTCCTGGAACCAGTGAGCATCATCTGGGTTTGGCAGTTGACATATCAGAGGTAAGCAGTTGGACCTGGCTTCATGAAAACAGCGCCCAGTTTGGATTCATTCTCAGATATCCCATGGGAAGCGAGCACATTACTGGTTTTGCTTATGAACCTTGGCATTTCCGATATGTGGGGGTGGAAAATGCAATGGAGATACACCGTAGAGGAATTACCCTGGAAGAATTTCTTCGTTGAGTGTCATCCCTAAGGTAAGAAACTAATCTCAGTGGTGGGTGTCAATCTCCCACTGAGAGATAGCCATGGTTGGATGGCAGAGAACACGAAGATTGACTTTGTCAATCGCATTGCAGAGGCAGTTGCCAGCAAAGCTGGCGCAAATCTCACCCAAGTACACCAAGGCGCACTTGAAAGAATTCAATTTGAAAAGCCCATAAAGTAAGGAGACAACGAATATGGTGGAGTGGTCAAAACAATTGTGGAATATTAAAACTTCAGAAAAAAAGAAAAGCTCTCTAAGAAAGCAGACCTTTAAAGCTTTGGGGGTGTTCTTCATACTGATGTTTATGTTTACGCTGTTATCTCGAGCAGCAACCACTTTTACATTGGCTGAAGTCATGGTGGAGACTCCTGGAAGGCGCAACATAGATCATGTGGTACGGCAAGAAGGAACCATAGAGGCAGGTGAAGTGCGAGGAATATTTGCCCTTGGGGGATTGCAGATTGGGGAGGTAAATGTAGCCTCAGGAAGCCATGTAGAGATAGGAACACCTCTACTGAAAGTGGAAATGAGTCATCTGGAAAGGAGAATAGAAGATTTAGAGCTACAACTAGAGATAGCAGACTTGAGCATTTCAGATCTAGAACACAACCAGACTCTTGCCCAGGAAAATGCAGCTACAGAATTGACTCGAGCTTATGAGGACCACAATCATACCATCACAACGGCCAATGCCCAGGTAACAGAGGCATTTATTGTTATGGAAAATGCCCGTATTGACCTATATTATTCCACTCCTGAAACAGAACATTCCTTAAGAGTGGCTTTTGAGGCGGCCCAGAGGGCCTATCAAAATGTCTTAGCCCAAAGAGAGGAGCAGATTAGAATCAGCAATCGGCGAATCGACGATGCAAGCAGTGAGCTAACGCAAAACAGTGCAATAGAGATAGCCAGACTAGAGCGAGAGAGGTTGGCGATGACCTTGTCTGATTATTTGATGCTAAGAGAGCAGGATGGAGTAGTGGTCTCCCCTATGAATGGCACGGTTGTTTCTCTGGATGCAAGCGTAGTGGTTGGTAGTATTACCCCGACAACAGCAGTGATGCGGATTGCGGATACAGAAGCAGGATTTGTCTTTGTTGCAACCATAAGTAGGGAGCAGCAGCGACACATTTCTCCAGGGGATCGAGTGACTTTGGAACTTGCTAGAGGTGATCATATCCCTGATTTAACCATAGACATGATGACAAGAAATGAACAAGACGATGAGAGAATGGACGTAAAAGTAAGACTACCAGTGAATGACCAAATTAGATTGTATGATTTGGCAACCATGAGAGTGGAGGGAGAGTCTAGAATCTTCTCCACAACAATTCCCTTGTCAGCACTTCATAGAGATGCTGAAGGACGTCACTTTGTTCTGGTGGTAAGAGAAGAGGCCACCATTTTGGGAGCTCAAATGGTGGTGGACCAGGTATTTGTAAGCCTTCAAGACAGAAATGATAGGCTGGCGGCAGTTTCGGATCATGAACTGGCTAGCGATCAACGAATTGTGGTTTTTTCTGAAAGGGCAGTGGGGATTGGAGATCGGGTGTTGGTTTCTGAATAAGGTTTTTTGTTTTTGGGTCAGTCAATTTAAGATAACGGGAGTCGAATCCATGCGGTTTTCAACTCCCGTTATCCTAGGGTTCTAGCCATAAATTATGTTTGATTTTTCTTTTTTTCTTTGGGAAGCAATGTAGTAGAAGGTTTATGGTGGAATTAGCAGTGTTAGGAGAAAGGTAGAATGTTAAGAAAGTCAATCAAACCAATAGTAATAACCCTTACGATAGGAATAATGGTCTTTTGCTACGGAATGG
>JGI20163J15578_10001014_pt1 | contig 11575 bp, 9 predicted proteins | sample TergutCu122P1_FD_15578 | JGI IMG/M metagenome (IMG submission 15578)
TTTACAACTCCACTTTCTGTTAAAGTCACTGCCGTAAGTAATATGGCCGGAGCACTGCTAAACTGATGAAAAGCTCGATGCCCAAGGGCACCCATAGCATCAGAGCCAATGGTGAAGTTGACAAATGTATCAAACATTGTACGCAACATTAGCACAGCATAAGAGATGGGTTGAGTGAAAATATGTCGCATCTGCCTAGCAAGGTTTGTGTCACCTCCTCGCGGATCTGCTGCCTCTGCGGCTCCCGACACAGTGGCCACAAGGGTAGGCAGCACAAAAGTACTAAGAAGTAGCATCATCACTCCAAGGATACCAGCCCTAATCAATATCAATTGTTTCTTGTTGTTGAACTTTTCCTTTGGAATAAGCAGAGCCAGTAGCAATAATGGTGCAAAAATCGCCTTTGGCAGAGCAGCGATGGTAATCGAGACCACAAAGAGACACAAGTTAAAAAAGGATAACTTTTCTTCTTTTCCATAGATCTCTCTGAAGATACAAGCAACCCCTAATGCAATAAACACATTAATGGATGCATCATAGCTATACACCGTTGCCAAGAAAAGTGGTGTTGGCATCAAAAGGAGTGCTGTCATTATCTTCTTTCCAATAATGGTTCTTCGAATTGCAACGTAACCTACCCCCAGATAGAGAAGTAAGTTCCCTAATCTTCCTAGAATGAAAACCATGGAAATGGGGAGCTGTAATAATCTTCCAACACCTACAAATACCGCTTGGGAAACATAACCTGGAGACAACAACACAAAACTAATGGGATTTCCAAAGGCGGCCCCTGTTCTTTGAAAGAATTCAGGATTCCCTCGATAAGCATCTGTATCCAACTGATTAAATCTTTCTGTCAGATGCCTTCTATCCTCCCCAGTTGTGGGGAAGTGATAAGGCCAGTTTTCTGTAGCATATCCACACATGAGAATATCCACAGCTGGGGATACGTAAAACTCTCTTTGGAGCCCCATTAAGTTAGACAGGCTGTAGGATCTCTGAAAATGAATCTCTTCATCCCAACCTGCTCGATGAGGTGGCATGGATAAAATGGCAACCAACCCCATTAACAGCCCTGCCATAACAAAAAAGCGTTGTTCCTTTCCTACAAACTCCTCTTTAAAGAAGAAAACAACTAAAAGTAGAAACAGTAATGCATAAACAAAAAAGATTCGCCAAAAAGAAAATTTCACTTCATTGTTGATGGACATTTGGCTGATTATCAAATCTGTGTGTTCAAACACAATATGCACTCTGTAAACCTGCTGCCCAATAGAAATCGCCGTGAATTCCTGTAACATGTTGGCATTTCTTCGGAATGATCGAATTGAAGTTTCTCCAGAACCTCTATCCCAGATGGTGGTAACTGTAAATTCAAGGCCTCCGAAACTGGTGTAATCCAAGTATAGCTTGTTGATGTATCTGGATTCAGTGAAGTTGATGGCAATGGCCGCACCGCTTTCTATGGCAACCAGCTCTCCCCCCTCTAATATAAAACCTTCTGTATACAGTTGCTCTAAGACAATCTCTTCTTGATTGGTATCTCTATTCATAAGTAGGGGAGCGTTAAATAAGCCTTCCACTAAAAAACCAAAAAGTAAAGGTGCCATTAAACAGATGATTAATTTTATCCAGTTATATTTTATGGATTTACCTAGCTTGATTAAACTTTCTTTCACTGCACTCATTCTACCCTCTCCATGAACCACCTTTAACTTCATTGGTTGTATTTAATCTAATGTCTTACCTATCCCGTCTTATGTCTCGCGTATATCTTACTTATTTCTTATTCATGTCTCGCGTATATCTTACTTATTTCTTATTCATGTCTTGCTTATATCTGCACCTTACTTATACCTACGTCTTACTTATACCTACTCCTTGCTTATTTCCTGTACCACCTTATCCATCTTCTTCAGATAAGCCTTTTGCCCTTGTTTATGAAATGGAATATATAAGCTACGGGGTAGAACTTGATATAAAAAACGTTGCAATTTAAAAATCATCTTGCGATTCACCGCTACTTTTTCAAAATCTTTCCATCTAGACACTTTTAAGTATTGATCGAAAAGATTATTTTGAGGGTGGATGCTGTTTTGTTCCCAAGGTCTACCCGTCATGGCTCCCATACAGTGATAGACAATGGGTTGTTTGTAGGCTTCTTTCACTTCTTCAATGGTATTGTAATACTCATCTTTTAAATCATACATCCTTAAGGACTCTTTAATACCATAAATGTAAAATCCACTGTTAAAATTGTATTTTAAATCCAAATATTTTATCTGGTCTCTAAAAAGAACATTCAAAATGTCTTGGTCTACAGTATAATATCCATTCCGTACATGCTTCAGGTGCTCGACAATCTGCCCTTCACAATCCTCTTCTAACCATTTTTTATGATTAATCAATAAGACTCCACCATTATAATATTTATCTGTTAATGGTATGTCGATTAAAGTTTTATACCCATTCATGGTACAATCATAAGTAGCTGCCAGCACCACGTCTTCCAAATCAAATTCACAAAGTTCAGCAAGGGGGCCTGTGATTATTGTATCTCCATCCAATTGCAATACTCTGTCTGTAGGCAAGTCCAAGTCTTTTACTGATATTAACTTAAAGTAAGTAGTGTAAGTTCCTTTAAAAGGTGATACTTTCAGTTCATCTCGCAGCTTAATCAGTATTTTCTTGGTATCAATAAGGATTAATTTCCGACCGTAATCATCACAAGCTTCTTTAAACTTCTTTAAATTATCTTCGCTAATCTCATCGTTCAGTAGATACACATTAATCTCATCTAAGTCTTGATTGTGCATCATCAGGGATGTCAATGAAACCCCTGTAATTGGAGCATAGTAGTCGTTGCTTTGATAGAGTACATTTAATATTTTACTCATCACTCTTCCTCAACCCTCATCGTTTTCTATGATTTCTTCAATAGAGTCACTAACTCTCTCTTCCTGCTCTTCATTACATTTGTTTTGGCTCTCTAACAAAGCAATCGTCTGTGCCAAATCCTTGATTCTCATTGACATTCTTGACACCGACATGGTTAAGGTGAAGATAATGGCAAGAGAAAAGCAAAAGCCCACAAAAAAAAGCATATTCACAGGATCTGCAATCCCCATCAACTCAGATAAACCAAAAATAAATACAGGAAAAGCCCCCATAATCAGTACTCCAACGCCCATCATTAGCCAAACAAGAGCGTATCGCAATTCAAGTTGCTTCTTTTTTATCATCACAATAAAAATCGTCAATGCAATAAGTGAGATAATCGCAATGGTCACTTGCAATTGGAAATTCATACTCCTACCTCCTGATTCTTTCAATAAGAATGGCCAGCGTCACTTTAATCATATAGTAAACAGATTTTTTTGCAGAGATAGAAGATACCCCTCCTTCTCTCGCCATCATTACAACTGGGATTTCAACTATTGACTTCCCTTGGCGAAGTACGGCCACTATGACCTCTGGCTCTGGATAATCCTTGGGATAATCCTCTGCAAACATCTTGATAATCTCTCGATTAATCATTCGAAGCCCTGAAGTAGGGTCTGTAATCTTAGTACCTGTGATGATTCTAATCAGCAAGGAAAAGTATTTAATTCCCACTCTACGCAATCCTGAGGATTGATACCCCTCTTTATTGATGAATCGAGAACCAATAACCATATCGCAACCTTCTGATTCTAATGTTTCTGCCATCTCTTCTAAGAAGCTAGGGTCGTGCTGTCCATCACCATCCACTTGAACCGTCAGGTCATATCCATGCAAAAGAGCATACTTAAATCCTGTCTGCACCGCTCCGCCAATCCCCAGATTGATTGGTAAACTAATCACATTAAAGCCCCTATTTAAGCATATTTCTAATGTATTGTCTGTAGAGCAGTCATTGATAATGATGTAATCAAAACTAGGTGCATCCTTCTTTATCATCTGCACTGTTTTCTCTATGTTTTCACTTTCGTTATAGGCGGGAATAATAATTAACTTTCTCATAATCATCTCTCATTTTCAATTCAAATCTTTATTTAGTCATCTATCATATGTTATGCTTTTCTAGTTTTTAAACATAAAATCAATCAACTTCTCCATATTCATGTTACGTTCAAAGTGTTTATAATAATATTCTCTAGCATTTCACTCATCAGCTTTCGCTCTTCTGCCTTGGCTTGATAAAGCTTCACTACAACCTCTGCCAGCCCCAAACTATCTCCTGCAGGAACAATGTAACCTGCTTTTGATTCTTCCACAATCTTTTGAATCTCCCCATCCATCGCTAGAAGCACCGGTCTGCCTGCTGCGTAGTAAGAGAATACTTTTGCAGGCAAGGCACAGTCTAACATCTCACTTTTAGATAAACAGGCAAAGAGAACATCCGCAATCTGAGTATACTTAGGAATCTCTTCCATGGGAATTTGACCAATGAAGGAAAAGTCTGAGTTCAAACCTTCCTTGGCAACTTGCTCCTCCAACCACTTTCTAGACATTCCATCCCCTACAACAATCCACATGAGATCCTTTAGACCTTTTTCTTTCAGCTTTTTTGCTGCCTCTATCACGGTTTCAAAGGACTGAGCAGGACTAATATTCCCTGTGAACACTAAGTTAAATGTATGCTCAAACCGTTTCTGGATGGATTCATCCATCATGGTTTCTTCATAAATCTTTTCACAAAACTGTGGCATGAACATTAGGTTTTTATCTTTTATCTTCACTCGCTTTTTTAATACCCATTGCAACTTTCTAGAGTTGGCAACAATCTTATCCACTTGACCATAATGCCAAGTGGATACAACAAAAGCAATCCTTCTTAGGATTTTGCTTCTTACATTCAGCACCGAGTACAGGTTTTCTGGCCACAAATCCAGAACATACATGGTGGTTTCTATTTTTTTTATTTTACCTAACAATATCCCTGTAAGGGACATGAGTACTGGAGAGGTTTGGAAGATAAATATTTTGTCGTAATTTTGTTTCATCAAATAAGGCAGATGAAACACACTGCTAATGGGAAAGGAAATGTAATTTAAGAAGATTCGCAGGTTCGTATTGCTCCCCCGCTTAATCTCAAAACATCGCCTGATTTTTATTCCTTTTCTCTTTTGAAAACGATTTTTTGTGATTCCATACCCTGGGAAAAACTGTCCTGTAGGATAATTGGGAATTCCGCACAGTACTTCTACTTCATAGCCCTTTTCCACAAAGCCATCACAGATATCATTAATCCTGAAAGATTCAGGCCAAAAATGCTGGCTTACCACTAAAATTTTCTTCGACATTGAACCTCACCACCTGAAACTAGCCTAAGCTTATTCCTTCTTCATTGCTCCAGTACCCCAACCATAACCGCAGGCACAGAAGAAGTCAAGCACGGTTATCCTTCTATATCCTAAAGCAATTNATCCCTTCTTAGTTCTTGAACCAAACATTCTTATTCACAATATGGGTATAGCTTTGAATGACTTTNATNACTTTGGTGGATACGTTTGTGTCCTCATAGTCCCGAGGGGGTGACCCTTTANGGCCATTCTCTTTCATCTGGATGGCAAGAGCGGTTGCTTGTTCTATATCNACTCCAGTAATCCCACCAACCACTACCGTTCCTCCATCTAAAGCTTCTGGTCGCTCTGTAGAGGTACGAATCAACACTCCTGGAAAGTCAAGAATAGCNCTTTCTTCTGANAAAGTCCCACTGTCTGACAACACACACAAAGCATTCTTTTGTAGTTTATTATAATCTAAGAACCCAAANGGCTTTACATTCCGAACCAAGGGATGGAATGTAAACNCTCTAGCATCAATAAACTTCTGAGACCTTGGGTGAGTAGAATAGATTACGGGAACTTGATACACCTCTGCCATGTGGTTCAAGGCGTTCATCAACGACAGGAAGTTCTCCTCATGGTCAATATTCTCTTCACGATGGGCAGAAACCAAGATGTACTTTCCTGCTTCTAATTCTAGCCCTTCTAGCACATTGCTCTGTTCAATAGAATCAGCATAGGTATCCAGCACTTCTGTCATGGGAGACCCTGTCACAAATANNGTCTTCCCGTCAATTCCTTCGCTTAATAGATAGCGGCGTGAGTTCTCTGTATAAGGCAGATTAATATCCGCAATATGATCNACAATCTTACGGTTAATCATCTCNGGCACATTCCAATCCCAGCAACGNTTCCCCGCCTCCATATGGAAGATAGGCACTTTCAAACGTTTTGCGGATATGGCCGCCAATGAAGAATTGGTATCTCCTAATATAAGCAGGGCATCTGGCTTTTCTTTTTCTAACACTTCATAGGACTTCCCAATGATATTCCCTATGGTTTCCCCTAAGTGCTCACCTACGCTGTCCAGATAATAATCTGGCTCTCTTAGCTCTAAGTCTTCAAAAAACACTTGATTCAGAGTGTAGTCCCAATTCTGACCCGTATGAACCAATATATGGTCAAAATACTCATCTGCCGCTTTAATACAAGCAGACAGGCGGATAATCTCTGGTCGAGTACCTACAATTGTCATTAACTTTAATTTAGACATAGTGTTCTCCATTCTGACTGTTGAAATTCTATCCCAATCAACCTACACTTCTAGATAATATGTGTCTGGCCTCTCCTTGTCAAAGGGTTCATTAACCCACATCACCGTTACCAACTCCGACTCCCCTAGGTTTTCGATATTGTGAGTGTATCCTGGGGGAATATCTACTACCTGTAACTTTTCTCCATCTACAAAGTACTGAATAATATCATACCCATTAATGGCTCGAAACCGAATCACTCCTTTTCCTGCCACCACTAGAAACTTCTCATTCTTGGTATGGTGCCAGTGGTTCCCCTTTACAATCCCTGGTTTTGAGATGTTTACCGACACTTGACCTCTGTCTTTTGTTCGAATAAACTCCGTAAAGGAACCTCGCTCATCTTCATTCATCTTCAAGGGATAAGCAAACTGGTCGGTAGGCAGATAGCTTAAGTAAGTAGAGTAGAGTTTCTTAGTGAAATCATCCGATAATTCTGGAACCTCTAGATTCTCTCTACATGCTTGGAAGGAATAGAGTAAGTCAGCAACGTATCCTAAGCGAACTTGATACACTGTAGGAATACTGTGTATCTTATCCTCCCCACACTTGCCTTCTCCATAGAAGTTATTCTCGTCCTTGGATCTTAGGGGAGCATTTTCTATAATCCAGATGTTATCATGGACTTCTGACCTTGGGGGAACATCTTCTTTAATCCAGATGTTATCATGGTCTTCTGACCTTGGGGGAGCATCTTCTTTGATCCAGGTGTTATCATGGTCTTCTGACGCTGGGGGAGCATTTTCTTTGACCTTCACTGTCTCCTCTAAGACCTTTACAAACTCTTCGATCACATCATCGATGTAAACCAACTTGAGAATAACCTCTGGGTCATTCACTGTAATCGGCAAATCTCTTGCAATGTTGTTGCAAAATGTAGCCACTGCACTGTTGTAATTAGGGCGACACCACTTCCCAAACACATTAGGAAGACGATACACAAAAACCTTGGCTCCTGTTTCTCTTCCATGGTTCAGATACAGTTCTTCCCCAGCTCTTTTACTTGCTCCATAAGGATTGTTAAGCTCTGCCTGAACAGAAGAAGAAAGCAGGATCGGACAATTGTTACCATGCTTTCTTAAAGAGTGGAGTAGAGTTGCAACAAAGTCACGATTCCCCTCCATGAATTCTTCTACCCGCTTAGGGCGATTGATTCCTGCAAGATTAAAAACAAAGTCCGCTTCCCTGCAATACTCATCCAGAAGCTCTTCCTTGGTGTCTATGTCAAACTCGAATATGTTCTGATAGTTTCTGTTTCTTAGCCAGGCAATCAGATTTTTACCGATAAATCCCTTGGCTCCTGTTACTAGTATTTTCATCATTAATGCCTTGTCATCTTTCCTGAACTCTAAAATATCCTAAAACCTGTGCTTTCAGTTGCCATGGCCAAAACTCTTCTCAACACTCGTCTAGAAGTGCTATCTCTTCTTACTATGCTTTACCTGTTATTCCAAGCCGCCAACTCCTCTTGTATATATTTCAAAGAAAGCAACTTCTCCTTCACTTCCTCTACTCCTAACTGTTGTGTATTGTTGGAGTTAAATTCTGTTAAAATATTGCGCTTCAAATTCCCATCCGTAAAGTACTGATTGTAATTTAAATCTCTTTTATCACAAGGCACTCGGTAAAAATGTCCCAAGTCGATAGCATTGGCACACTCTTCATTGGTCAGTAAGGTTTCATACATCTTCTCTCCATGACGAATGCCAATTATCTTATTCTCTGACTGATCACCAAACAATTCCTTAATTGCTTGTGCCAAAACTTCCATGGTACAGGCTGGTGCCTTATGAACCATAATGTCTCCTGTCTGGGCATTATTAAAAGCAAACACCACCAGCTCTACCGCTTCTTCCAAACTCATGATAAATCGAGTCATGGTAGGGTCTGTTAAGGTAAGGGGTTTCCCTGCCTTAATCTGCTCAATAAATAGCGGAATAACTGACCCACGAGAAGCCATTACATTGCCGTAACGGGTACAGCAGATGGTGGTTTGTTCTGGTGAGACGGTTCGGGATTTGGCAACGATTACTTTCTCCATCATGGCTTTGCTGATTCCCATAGCATTAATGGGATAAGCGGCCTTGTCTGTAGACAAGCAGATGACCTTCTTCACTTCGTAGTCTATGGCGACAGTCAGTACATTTTCAGTGCCAAGCACATTGGTTTTCACTGCTTCCATGGGGAAAAACTCGCAAGAAGGAACCTGTTTCAGTGCTGCAGCATGAAAGAGATAGTCTACTCCATTCATGGCATTTTCAACACTGGCAATGTCTCGCACATCTCCAATGTGAAACTTTATCTTATCACTCTCAGCTGGAAACTTACTTTGATAGAGATGTCGCATATCATCCTGTTTTTTCTCATCACGGGAGAAAATACGTATTTCTTTTACATCAGTTGCTAAAAAACGATCTAATACAGCACTTCCAAAAGAGCCTGTTCCGCCCGTAATTAATAATACCTTGTCTTTGAACATTACCTTACCTCGTCTTATGTTTTTATCTTGTCTAATTGCTTTGCATCTACATTTGCTCTTAAAACTCTTTCCTAGGAGTACAACCCTTCTTCCAACAACTTCCCAATCTCAGCCACCACAGTCTCTTTATCTTCTCTGTAAGTCACTCCAAACCATCGATCCTTTGACTCCAGAACTTTAACCTTCAGCTCTCCTTTGTCTAGCAAATCTCCTACAATGGTAGGAAGAAGATATTCTGCTTTCAGATAACCCTCTCCACCTTCATACCGCAACTCTCTCAGAAACTCTTCAAACCCTGTTTCAAGCTTCTCAAAAAAGTCGGGAAAGAAGCACCACATATTCATGGACACCAGTGCATTAATATCTAAACTTCTTTCGCCTTCCCCATCTATGACAACTGCCCCATTGCCTCTTTTGGCAATGTTGCTGGTTTCTACTACTGACTTTAAGTAACCCTCTTCACTCTTCTCACAAATCCCTCGGGTTACTGTGCCAAAATCACTGAGTGTATTCTTGAGGATAAAGCTCACCATGGCAACTTCTCTTCCCTCTTTTGCAACACATTTCTCCCCTTTGCACTCACGCCCCGTCAGATACTCATAAGCCTCCCGATAAGCACTTCTCCCATAATAATCATCTGCATTAATCACCGCAAATGGCTCTTTCACAATCTCCCTGCACGCCAAAATAGCCTGCCCTGTTCCCCATGGTTTGGAACGTTTGGCAAACTTTGTAGCATACACTTCTGGTATCTCTGATACTTCTTGGTAGGCATAAACAACTTCAACTTTTTCTTCTATTCGGTTGCCAATCACCTCTCTAAAATCAGACTCTAAATCCTTTCGAATCACAAATACAACTTTATCAAATCCAGCCTCTATTGCATCATATATGGAATAATCTACGATAATCTCACCCTTTGGTCCTACTGGCTCTAGTTGTTTAATTCCACCTCCGAAGCGACTGCCGATTCCTGCTGCCATAATCACTAAGGTTGCCTTCTTCCCCGTCATTCTCCTAGTCCCTCCTCAATGATTTGGATCATGCCTTCCAGTGCTGCCTCTTGGTCAACTCCCTCGCAGATGAGTTCAATCTCTTCGCCTCCTCGTACCGATGCCCCTAATACACTAAGAACACTTTTAGCATTGGCTGTAATGTCTTCTCCATTCCCCTTCTTTTTAAATGTAATCTTGCTTACATAATTCATTGCCGTTTGGCAGAACAAGCCTGCTGGTCGTAAATTTAATCCTGTGGGGTTTTTTATCACAATTCTTCTGCTAATCAACGTTTTCGTCCTCTTCTTCTACTTCTTCTAATGTAATACGTACCGTTGCGCCACGCAACAAGGTAACATGGGATGGTAATTCAACCTGTACTGGAACAATGAATGAGCCAGGGCTAATATGTTGTGTCAGGTCAATGGATACAGCGTTTCTCAGATCCAAACCATCCAATATACGTCGCTGTCCCGAGACCACTATTGAGATTTCTCCATTGGGTTCAAAGGAGATCGTTAATCCTTCTGCCAAGCCTTCTATCGAGATGGTATCTACGATCAACTCAATGGTTCTTGTTCCTGCTCTCTCGATGGCCAGATTCACAACAATCAGATTGGCGGTCTCATCTGCCAAGATGATTCCTACTGGCAGATGGGGTCGTACATCCACAGGAATCGAGTAGATTCCCACATCATCATCCAGATCAAAGGCATCTGAAGTGATCACAATCTCTCGAAGATGCTGCAGATCTCGTCTGGTTCCAGCTACTAATACATAGCCAGGCTCCGAGGATATATTGGATACCACATATCCCTCTGGAACATTTTCAGGCTCTTCAATGACAACAGGCACCAATTCTGTTTCCAACATCTCCACATTCACATAATAGACGGTTTCAGCATCTATTAAACCAGAGAATAATGCTGGATTAATCCTGTCTCCATATTCATCAAAGATAATCAACTCTCCAGGTAAGCTTTGACTATAAGACAATCCTGTTACACTTGCTCTAAGCTCCACTCTATCAATACTATTCACCAATGTTTCAGGGCCACGAATGGTAATGGTGTCAGGAGTGGCAGTGGTTTCCCCCACCACATACCCATCGGCTGGTTCTCCAACTACAAAAATAGCAATGGGTAGAGTTCTTCGTTCAACATCTTCAATAAGAACCTGCAGATTGGTAGGATTAGCCACCGCTGACTCGATTGTCCCTACAATCCCTTGCACCGTTACGGTGATTGGCACTAAGGTGTTTAACTCCATCTGGCTAATGTCTGCTGTTGCAATAATGTTTTCATTTCTGATCTGCTCCATTACAGAGCGCGGAGCACGAATGATAACACTGACACTCTCGGTTCCATACAGAATCTGATGCATTTTCCCTTGATTAGTGATAATGTCTTCATTGATGATGGTTACGGGAATGTTATGAAAAGGTTGTGACCCCACTGGGTCAGCAATATTTACTGCAAATAACCATAACAAACAAGCAAACAATACTGCCACAATCTT
>JGI20163J15578_10001015_pt1 | contig 11571 bp, 10 predicted proteins | sample TergutCu122P1_FD_15578 | JGI IMG/M metagenome (IMG submission 15578)
TATGCAGCTACCATAAATCGGCTCACCCTGCGAGGAATATATCCCCTCAATTTCAGGCTTGCCGTCCCTAAGCCCGCGTATCACTGCGACATGGCTGCGAGTATCAAAGATTTGTGTACGGAATGACATGATAACAGGAGTGCCGACGGGAGCAGAGCGTTCCAGTTCAAGGTAATAATCAATATTTTCCGGTGAGGGGCTTGAAACACTAACTTCGAACGCGTTACTTAAATTATCACCGACAAGCGCATCAAAACTGCCGCTACGGCGATACCAACCTCCGCCGTAACAATATGCTTTTCCATCTAGGTTATGGCTTATTTCGCTGAGATATAAAATCGCAGGGCGTTCAGGACCGTTACCACAGATGGCGTGGTACGGAGTTGTCCCTATAAGCCCATGCCCGGGCTCGCCAAAGTTGCCGTCTTCGTCTGCGATTAAAGGAATACTCGCCGCGCATGTGCATGATGGCAGATTAATTTGACGGATATCGTAACCACGCTCTCTTAAAAGTTTTGCGCCCTCAATTACATTATAAAGATTTGGCGTAGGTTTAAATTTGCCTGAATTGCTGTCAAACAGAATGCATGGAAAACTGCAAACGCCTGCAATGTTGATTCCGCGCAATAATCCGAGTTTTTGTGCGGTATCTTCCAATTCGTTATGTCTAAAGCCTCCGTATTGTCCGGGATAGAGATTTGCTGTATCTCCTATGATACGAAGCATTATATTTTGCCTAAAACCGAGCTGCGCACAAATTTCACTTATTTGCGTTGCTTTTTCGATTGAATAAACAGTTATTATTTCGGGCTTTGCGTTTAGAATTTTCTCCAGAGCCGCTCTCGGTGTTTGAGATAAATGACCGACATGCCCAATTCGCACATCGTTTTTTATTAAGCTCAATGCCTCACGGAAATCAACGCACACTGCACCCCGATATCCCATAGAGGAGAGCATTTCCCCGACAGACGGAATACGTCCGAGCTGTTTGAGCATATAGTACATTCCGATGTTATGGTTATTCGCCTCACGCAGAATATGCTGTGCATTTTCTTCAATGGTGTCGAGGTCTAGTAGATATGTGTCGGGCAGCAGCATGCCTTTACTATGACAATGCAAAGCGTATTCAGAGAGAGAAACATTTTCCGTGAGTAATTTTTTTAAAAACACTGCTTAGCCCCTTCCCTTTAATTCTTTGAGAGATTCGCGCAAAATACGAATGACCGTATCCGCGCCTCCGCGCATGGGGTTTATGCGAATCATGCGTTTTTCAAGTGTAGGGTCAGATTTTCTGAAAGTGCCGCTCACACGATATATCATTGGGGCTGTCTCATAAAAACTTTCGCTTCCAACGGGATGCGCCGCCGCGCCGAATTTTGGCGTGATTTTCAGCAAATTTTCCGCAACATCATCGTGAAATTCTACAATAAGCACACGGCTCTGCGCATTAGCAATGTATGCCGCCTTAACCTCCGGCAATTCGCCGCCGTTTAGGCGTTTGTCAAGTTCATCTATAACTTTTGCCGAAATTGCCAATGCCACCGGGGCGTAAATCAAACCGCGCAATGCCGCCATTGCTTCATGCCCCTGAACCTGACTTCCGCCGGAATATTGCAGCTTTGCCACCCGTGTAATATATTCATCTCTTCCGATAAGCACGCCGACACCCTCAGGACCCAGTGTTTTAAAGCATGAAAATGTTGATATCTCAGCTCCCACTTGGCAGCCGATTTCTCGCGTTTTTAATGCCGCATAGTTATCATCGGTTATTATGGGCACTTCGGGCATCAAGCGCTTAAACAGCCTAACTGTTTCAGAAAAATTATAGCTGTCTTCAATTTGTTGGCGCGTATGCTGAATCAAAACTGCCTTGATATGTTTCCTGTTTTCGAGACATTCACGTTCAATTTCCGCAGTATTGTTAAAGTTTACTGCAACTGTTTCAATCCCCATAGTTTCAATTGTCGTCTGTGTCGTTGGGTATACAGGCGCTGTATGTATCATAAGTTTATCATTTGGGCGAAGCATCGAAATAAACGCCCATCGAAGCGCGCCTGTCCCTGCGCCTCTGACAAAAAGCGCAGACTCGGCATCAAAAATTTTGGCAAATATATGTTCAACACATTTTGTCCTATCGGGTTTGTTTATCCCGGATTGTACCCCAAGGTCACCCAAGTTTAAAATTTCGTTTCCGTCCAGATATTTTGTAGCCGTGTCCACTATGCGGAATTGAAGATTTATGGCTTCATCAACAGAAAGACTTTCTATCGGAAATGTGTTTATTTTCATCGTCATTCACCTAATTCGCAAGATATATTCTTGCAGGATTTTTTGTCAACATATTGTCAATATCGGCCTCATTGCAACCCTCGTTGCGTAACATTGGGATAAACGTTTCCAAAAGATATGCGTACCCAAGACCGCCGTTTGCCGAATAATGTGACTTTCTCGTAATATCCATACTTAACACAATTTGTTCTGCAAAACCCCGACTGCAAAGCTTCGAGAGCCACATTGCGCGAGCGGTATCCGGCATATAGTTTAGCTTCCCTACAGTATCGAACGCTATGTTTACACCAAAATCAAGCAGTCGCAACATGTAGTCAATATCACCTGAAAGGTCAATATGACTGATTACAACCTTTGATAATTTTACATTATATTCCCGTAAAATGTCAATCTGCTCAATGCCGAGAAGGCCCAAAGTGGTATGCGTGCATATCGGAGCGCCTGTCTCGTTATGCGCCCGCGCCGCTGCGCATAAAATCTTCGCTTCAATCGGCAGAATTGCGTCTTTGCTCGTACCGACCTCGCCAATCAGAGAAGCTTTCAGTCCCGTTTCATCAATCCCGTCAGTCAATTCTTTGATCATAATATCCGCAAGTTGAATTTCGCTGAGCTTGTGACATTCCTCAGGAAGAAATGGTTCTTTGTAATATCCTGTCGCATGGAGTACCTCTATATTCGCGTCATCCGCAAGCTTTTGCGCATAAATAGGATTCCTTCCCATACCACGCGCTGTCTGATCTACGATAACACTAACGCCTTTTTGGGAAATTCTCAAAAATTCCTCAAGGGCGCAATCATAGTCATCAAGACAGCAGTCAATATCTTTTTTCAGCCCGGAAAGATCTATAGTTAGATGTTCGTGAGCATAAATCATTTTGATTTATCCAATCCTTTTTGAAGTGTTATCACAAAGCCGGACCCGGAGTTTAGCAGGGTCCGGCTTTTGATTTTGCCGATGTAAAATGGTTCGTTTGACTTTATGACGGCATTGGGAATAGTCTGAGCAGCGCAAGAATGTTTATAAGCACGCCCGTGAGTATTGCTCCTGCAGGACCCACTGCCATATCGACAATTGGTTTGCGCGTAACTTTGTTCAAGCAGTAAACTGCAACGACAACCAAAAGTCCGAGTCCCGGTGCCATAGCGTGTGCAGCTATCATACCGCCGACAAGCAGTGCGACTTCAAGTACCCTGCCCATTGCTGTACGGATATTGTCGCTGCAACGGCGGACTCCCGGAAATTTGTCAAGTCCTTTTGCTATGACTGTAAGGAGAAGAACTTCAATGGTTATAACCGCAGCACCAAGAATAAACGCAAGCAGTGGAGAAATCGGACCGCCGCCGGCAAACAAAAGACCTATAACAAATACAAACGTCATGCCTGCGGGGGCATAAACACCCGTGGCTATCGCGGTTGTGGCGACAAGCGGGATAAAGCCTATAGCTCTTGCAAACGCAACCATAGCGCCATCAACATTGCTTCCTTCCGCAAGTAGGTTTAAGCTAATTGGGTCACCTGCGACCATCGAAAGGCTTGTAGCGGCAGAAACAAGACCGCCCATTACAGCAATGATAGGAATGTTTTTGCGAATACGTTTGACTTTTTCTTGGAAAAATTCCGCCAGTTGTTGATTACTTGTGTCACCGGCACCCTCTTTATCGTTAATTGCAAAGCATATCAGAGTAAGCATACCGGCGAGCATTGCCATACCTTCGGGATTGAGGGCTATTCTTGCAGCTCCCTCCAACTCGAACACCAAGAACATTTGTGTAATCTGGCGAACCAGAAGGGTGATAACCGCTGTGATGAGACCTTTCTTAAATCCGAACTGCAGACCTGCAGCAACAGCCGGGAATGCCGCAAACGCTACGATGATTGGCGTGGCTACTTGTCCGAGCGGTCCGAGGAAATTGATGGGGAGCAGTTCTACTGCATCAATAATAAATTGAAGTCCAACCAACAGCAACACACCGTAAAGCCCGCCTATTACGCCGGAAAGTATGAGCCCTGTTTTAGTATGAGGGCAGAATACGCCGATGATATCGGTTGTTAACAAAATGCTGTGAATGAGTATAATCGCCGCCGCGATTGATACAGGAAGTCCGAATCCGACTACAAGCCCGAAACTAATGGCAAAGCTTGTCGCCGCCAGAGATTTGCGATCCATTCTACCTTCAAAATACTCGGGCATGATTGGCCTGAATCCGTCATTAAATACTGCTATGCCACGGTTTGAAAGTATCGCCGCAAGCGCGCCCAATGCCGCAATGACGATGTAGGTTAAGAATTCCATTTTTTCCCTCCAAAATATTTTTTGTTCAGCGCGGTAAAATTATTTGTCCTCTTTTTTAGATTTTTGCCAAAAGATTTTCCATCAGAACAGGCATTATCGTATCAATATGCTGTGATGTAAACCCGAAGGCTTTTTTCCCTGCCGCAACCTCTGCTGCGATTTCTTCGTTTGTTTTGATTGAGCCCGGCATGGAAAGCGTAGCGCAGACTCCCATTCCAAGCAAGGCTATGGCCATCGAAAGCGCTCCGCCTCCGCCTGTATTGCAGGCTCCGATATAATAATCCGCTAGATTATTCTTCACCTGCATTGCCGCTTGAATATCTCCCATGATTTCTACGCTTACTTTATCGCCTCCTAAGTTATTTACAAAATCTGCAATTTGTTGCTTGTCAATTTGTCCTCCTACAACTACTTTTATCATACGCATCACCTTTTCTTTTAGAATTTGCTAAAATCACCTGATAAGACATAATATCATCACCCTGTCAAACTTTCAAGTATGACAGTTAGGTGCAAAGTTTGATGAGGTTGTGACCTATGCTAAAAGTTCAAGTATTCCTGTCGAAAAACGATACAATATAGCTGCGGTTTGCGCACGTGTAGCTGTTCCTCCGGGAGCTAATATTAACTCGTTCATCCCGGTAATGAGTCCGGCATAATTTGCCCAACGCATGTACTCAATTGCCCATTCGCTTACGTTGGCATAATCTGCGAATACACTTAAAGTATGCGTCTCGGAAACATATGTTTCAACATCCATATATTGTGCAAATCGGAATATCAACGCAGCGAATTGTTCTCTTGTAAGCTCACCTCTTGGGTTAAACAGGTCGTTGCCTATACCCAGAAGTATTCCGGATTCACTCCCCCACGCGATTGCTTCACTATACCATTCGTCCGCTCTTACATCTGCAAATATCGGGTTAAACTCTGTAGAGGGTTCGCCCGCAAGACGCCATAGAATTGTAGCCGCCATTGCACGGTTAAGAGTTGTCTCAGGAGCAAAGATATCTAGGGCGACACCTTGCATAATTCCGCGATACGCTATAAATCCAATGTAACTATATGCCCAATGTTGCGCGCCAACGTCTATAAACCTCGGAATCGGATCTAACGGCACATCGGCATCGTCATAATAATCATCGTCATAATAATCGTCACCATCATCATCGTCACCATCATCATCGTCACCAGTATCAGCAGCAGGTGGTGGAGTCCACGGCGTATAGGGTGGAGGCGGTGGGGCAACGGTCAAGCTAAGCTCTACATCAAGTTCGAATACAATGTCAAATAACAGTCCGGCTGTAGTGCCAGGTCCAACCTCAGACCCGCTAATCTCTAATGTGCTCAGGTAAGGTGCCGAGCGAGCAGTAAGGCCTGCCACAGGACGAACAGCAATAGAAACTGTTGAACCAGGCCAAATACTGGCAGGCATTTCGCCAACCAACTCAAAATAGTTGCCATCTATTACAAAATCTAAATCAACTATCCGCGCTGTACCATTATTAGTTAGCATAATGTTCCATGCGATTTGATTGTTGTTGTAACCTTGGTTTACTCGAAATACCGCATTTTCAGGAATAACCGCTACATCACTGTTTCGCATATTCGCGCGACCAGCAAAATGTTCCATAACAACAGTGTTAGCTACAAGAGGCGTAATAGCTATTGGAGGACCTTGAGCGAGAACATTTGTCATACCGGGTCTGAATTGACCTGCCGCCGCTCCTGTGGCTCGTGCTATTGTCTGTCCGATATTTTGTCTGTTTGTCAGCACAATGATTTGCATATTTAGTTCCTGGTCAAACCACACATGTGTGCCCGTAAAGCCATCATGCCCAAAAGATGTAAATCCTCCGCGCGCTGCAGGAAAGCCCATAAACGTGTTGTTGAACCTAAATCCTAGACCATGATTGCCCATTCCCGCAACAGGGCGCAAAAACAATTCTGCCGTCTCTTCACTAAACAGACGAACCCCATTATATATGCCGCCATTGAGCAAAAGTTGCCCCATAACCGCCATATCCGAGGCTGTGGAAAACAATCCCGCATGACCTGAAATGCCGCCACCGGCATGTCCGGAGTTTACATCGTTGACTTCTCCTCGGAGAGTGTGTGTCCGCCAACCGCCGAATTCGCCGGCATCCTTTCTCGTCAAATAGTCTTGAAGATGCGCTGTGGGAAAAGACCATCCGGGCAAGTTGACTTCATCTACCATTGCCATTTCGTGAATGTCGCCCCACGTCGTGGCGGCAATTCTATCCCGCGAAATGCCACGCTCCAAAGGAACAAACATCGTGTCTGTCAGACCTAGCGGCGCATAAAGCTCATTAATCACAAAGTCATTCAGGCACATGCCCGATACTTCTTCCACTATAAATCCGAGCACCCAGTAGCCTAAATCGCTGTACCAATAAGCCGGAGTTGGATTGACTGGTAAATTTCTAATAAAGTCACGGACAGCTGTGCGATCTCTATAGATAAAAAGGTACATTGCTTCCCAATTTAGAATCCCGGACCTATGCATCAAAAGTTGCGCAATGGTAACGTTGCCGGTCGGCAAGCCCGCGAAATCAGGCAGATGTGTATCGACAGTGTCGGCAACACATACATATCCAAGATCTACCAATCGCATAATCGCCAATGTAGTTGCCATTGTTTTCGTGACCGAAGCCATATCAAAAAGTGTATCCGTTGTCATAGATGCTGGATTATCTGTAATTCTTCCGCCTTCAAATCCCGAATTCACACCTGCAGGCAATCCCGCTTGGTTTCTTGCGCTATTGACCGCACGCGCACCGTAACTTAGCAAACTTGTAGGTCCTGTAAATGCCGCGTCGGTTAAATGAGCATAACCCCAAGCTTGTTCCGCTATAATTACTCCGTTGTGCGCTACTAACACTACAGCCCCCGGCACCTCACGCGGTGCAGCAGGATTGCTAATTTCCCGTGCAATCAACGGCGAAACCGCATCGTCAAGTGCCTGCATTAAGACAGCGTCTATATCACGAGGTAGTGAATAGCTCGTTGACATAAATCCCGTTACTGAGGTAGGTAGGTAGGTAGGTAGGTAGGTATTTTATCTTCATGCTCGAGTTCATCTGCTTTGTCGTACTCGAGTTTCGTCCCATTACCATCTGGATAAATTAGATAATTCGACAATGTTGAATCTAGCGCTTCACCAGGCTCATAAGCCATTGCCGATAAAGATAATATTCCCATTATCATTGATATAGCCATAATGATTGACAACATTCTCGTGGTTCTTTTCTTTAATTTCATCATTATATCCCCTTTTCATAATAATTGATTTTCTCATGAGTATCATTCGACACCTCATAAACGCCTTGTAATTTGCGTTTTTTACAGTGTAACACCAATTGCTTTAAAATAGGCATACCCCCTTTTCATCTGGCTAGTTTTTAAGTTTTTCCTAATTAGCTTGAATATATAGTCCCTGCTAAAATCGTTAACATTACTCTGCCATACTTTCAAGCATGACAGTTAGGTGCAAGTTAAGATACCGGGTTTCCGTTTCGGGAATTGCGGGATACATCCTCATTATATCTGCGCTGATTTGACAAGCGCGTTTATAATCGGGCTGAGAAGTGACATCTTCATAAACATCATCATCCATCATATTTACGGTTTCCCCGCGTGTTGCCCGCTCCAGCGCTATACAAAGATGTGTTGTGAAAGCGCTTGAGTTTTCTTCTGTCAATACGACTCCGTAACATTCGTCGATATACCGTATTATTTTCAAAACATGATCGTAGTTTTCTTTACTGAGAACTCCGCCATCTAACATTATCTTTAATCTTGGTATCAAATCCACAACAATTCCTACTTTTTTGTTTAATCATTTTACATTGGTTAGGTCGATTCACGGTATATCAATAAACAGGCTCTATTTTCTCATTCATCACACTCGTCTGAATTTCACGAATTTGCTTTGGGCACAATATATCCAAGAGTAAATTGTCTAGCATTTTTCTGGAATGCCCGGTAATCAATATCGCGTGAGTGTTAATATCATTTAATTCTTTTGCCTTTTGTGTACTTAGCCGGCTACTCGGAACATCAATATTTCTGTCAGTCAATTCATCTGTACTCCAAATTGCGGCATCAATTTTTCCCGAGTTTAAATAATGCAATGTTTGGTGATACGGAAAGCTCATAAATTCTACATTTTTTCCGCTGCATTCATATTCGGTAAGCAAGCGCATATCCGAAGAAGCTTGGTCAATCCCCACAATCATTCCGTCCGTGATTTCCGAAAAACCGGGCTTTGAAAATAGTATTCTGTGCCCACTAACAAGTGAGTCGGGACCAAAATCTATAAGTTTGCGCAATCCGCTGTTTTCTTTTAATTCAGCTTGAGCTGTTAAGCCCGACACAATTGCAAAATCCGCCTTGCCGTCTTTTAGCGCTTGAATCCGGATTTCTCCTCCCCTCATAAAGGCTAAGTTAAAAGGGAGTGCCCTGTCTTGAAAGGATTTGTAAATAGCCGTCGCCAAACCTTCATATCTACGGGAGCGCGGAAGCGGCATCAATCCCGAAATATAGTTTATGTCCGATATTTTCCACAGCTTTTCATAATCCAGACTTTCTATATATGTACCTAAATGCCCACGCGGTTCGAGCTGAATTGCGTTATTTTTTGCCAGAAATTTCAATGCTGACTGCACTGTTCCTCTGCCAACGGAAAGCAAGGCAGAAAAATTTTCAACTGTATCAATTTTTTCACCGATTTTGTAAGATAACAATTCGGTGGCAAGTCGGCAAATTGCCACACCGTTTTTTGTCATCAACCATTGCATCAACATCACCATAAACAATATACAGAATATTGTACAAGCTTGTCAACATATTTTTAAACTTTTAACTAATTTGATACCATATCTTAGCAAATTCACTAAAAAACATATGTAAATGAGGCAACAGCGGATTAAAGCCCGCTATTGCCTCACAGTTTGCTGCAATTCAATTTAATTGCGCTTAGGCGGCATGATTACTGCCTCTCCTTCGATGACTGCTATACCATCTTGATTTGTCACCTTGCAATTGAATATCACCCTATTTCTTTCCACAATCTTCTCTTTTACACTGCAGGTCGCCGTGAGCGTATCTTCAAAGCGCACGGGAGCCAAAAATTTAAACTCCTGCTTCAAATAAATGCTGCCCGGCCCCGGGAGATGCATCCCAAACACTGTGGAAATCAAGCTGCCACAGAGTATGCCATGTGCAACTCGCTCTTTAAATATCGTCTCTTTCGCAAAGGATTCGTTTACATGCGCGGGATTTAAATCTCCGGAAATGCCTGCAAACAAATAGACGTCTTTCTCTGTAATTGTCTTCGTGAAAGAAGCGCTCTGCCCCAATTCCATTTCTTCTATTGTTAGTCCTATCATATTCTTTTACACCTTTCGTTTAAAATATTTTATTCTACAGCCGCATTCCGCTGTTTACGCTCAAGTTGTGACCTGTGATACAAGATACATCATCGCTTGCGAGATTTGAACTTTCGCCTTAATTGTACTTATGTTCATTTCTTTGTCAGTTTGCGCCTCACCATTTCTTGCACCGCAAAAGAGGCAACGTCTTCTGAATATTTACCGTTACCGAAGCCCGCATCATAGCCTAGTTCTTTTGCAAGTTCATGAGTTATACGCGGTCCGCCGCAAATTAGTATAACTTTATCCCGCAGATTTTCCGCCTCTAAGAGCTCTACAAGTTCCGATAGGTTTTGTATGTGTATATCCCTTTGGGTCACTGTCTGACTGACTAAAAGCACATCCGCTTTAAGCTCTTTTGCTTTTTGAATGAACTCCTCATTGGTCACTTGGCTGCCTAAATTATGCGCTTCAATCATATTGTAGCGCTCTAATCCGTAGTGACCCGCGAAACCTTTCATGTTCATGATAGCGTCAATCCCTACGGTATGCGCGTCTGTTCCGGTGGATGCGCCGATAATCACCACATTCCGCCCGATATTTTCGCGGATGTAGTCTGAAACTTCATCCATACTCATCACATCACCCGCGGCGGACTGCACATGAATTTCCTCGTAATTCACACTATGAGTCACACTGCCGAAGACAACATAAAAAGTGAATCGAGTGTCCAAGGATGCCTTATGCGCTACAATCGGGTCTTTCAGTCCCATTTGTTTCGCTAATATAATTGCGGCTTCCACCCCTTTATCGTCATTAACTACAGGCAAGGTGAATGATAATTGTACTTTCCCGTCATTCATCGTATCCCCATAGGGGCGAATATGCTTATAATCAATTTGGTTTACATCTTGTTTACTCATTCTTTGGCACCTCCTTCATGAGGTCAATAAATGGGTTAAAATATGCTTCACTTTTCAGCACAACACCCTCAAGCCCTTTTCCGCTGTCGCGGCTGCGCTTGATACCTGCGAAAATCCCCTGCTCCAAGGTCGCAAACAGCTTGTTATGTTCCATCCTAGCCAGCAAGTCGCAAGCCTTATCCAGCACTTCGGCAGCTCTGCCTTGGATGATACCGTCTTGCTTAAACTCAATTTCTCCGGCAAAATCTTCCATTGTATTGAAGATATATGCAGCATTATCAATCGCAAGAGCCCTGTCCGACATAAAGGGCGTGTGGATTGCTTCGGTCAACATGCCCAGTAGGTGCAGCTTTTGTCCCGTCATGATGGTAACCATGTTAAACAGCGCATTTTGCACGGTACCTTTAAAAATGTCGCCCGTCATAAACTTAGTCGGCGGCATATATTTAAGCGGCGACTTCGGGAATATCTCCCGCGCCATCTGCGCTTGGGCAAGCTCAAATAAAAATCCGTTTTTTACATCCGGCGAAATTTCAAAGGCATGACCCAACCCCATTTGTTCCTCAGGCAAATTTGCCATCAGCGCAAATTGCTCATTTAAAAACTGAGAGGTCAAAACTGTATGCGCTTCTTCCACTGCGTCTGCCGTTGTGAGATAGTTATCCTCTCCCG
>JGI20163J15578_10001016_pt1 | contig 11567 bp, 10 predicted proteins | sample TergutCu122P1_FD_15578 | JGI IMG/M metagenome (IMG submission 15578)
CCCTCCCCCGCTTGCGGGGGAGGGAGTCGAATATGTAATTCCAAAAATCGCACCATGAAACGCCCCGTTTCCCTGTTGATTCTGTTTCTGGCCTTCAGCCTTGCGCACCCTGCACGGGCCGGGGAAGTCATCGTTGCCGTTGCCGCCAATTTCGTCGCGCCCATGCAGACGCTCGCCGCTGGATTCCAGCAGGAGACCGGGCACAAGCTCGTGCTCTCGCCCGGCCCGACCGGCTCGTTTTATGCACAAATCAAAAACGGCGCGCCCTTTGATGTTTTCCTTGCCGCCGACAGCGCAACGCCCGCCAGACTGGAAGCGGAAGGCGGCGTGGTTCCCGGCAGCCGGTTTACCTACGCCATCGGCACGCTCGCGCTCTGGAGCGCGAAGAAAGATTTCGTGGACGATCGAGGCGAAATCTTGCAAAAAGGCGCGTTTTCGCATCTTTCCATCGCCGATCCTCAAAAATCGCCCTATGGCGCGGCAGCGGTGGAAACGCTCAGGAAACTGGGGAGATACGACGCGCTCCGGCCAAGGTTCGTGACGGGCAACAGCATTGCCCAGGCGCACCAGTTCGTCATCACCGGCAACGCGAAACTGGGGTTCGTCTCACTCTCGCAGATTGTCAGGGACGGCAAGCTGACGGGCGGGTCAATCTGGATCGTGCCGGACAACCTCCATGAACCGATCCTCCAGGACGCGGCGCTGTTGAAGAAAGGCAGGGACAATCCCGCCGCCAACGCGCTGTTGCAATACCTGAAAGGGCCGAAAGCAGCCTCCATCATCGAGTCTTACGGGTATCGGCTCCCTCGGGAGTGATTTCGATATTCGCGCCGAAGGCGCGCTGACTCTATCGCCTTCCTCTTGAGTAAGGTGGCGCGCCGAAGGCGTGACGGAAGGAGTAACAGCGCCTGAATACGCGCAATAGTTAAATGATGTGGCAACTGAACTGCTGCTACTCCCTCCGTCACCCGGCTTCGCCGGGTGACGCCTCCCTCAGGAGGGAGGCATAAAGTCAGCGCGCTTCGCGCGGTAATGGAAGGAGTTATCGACCTCCATGTGTTGCGGGCCTCCCTGCCGATAAGGTATAAGGGCGGGCTGTTTATATTCAGAAAGGTCCGCGTCAGGCTCGCCAATCATGGACAGTTCCAGCCTCGCAGCCATCTGGCTCACTTGCAAACTGGCAACACTCACGACCGTGCTTTTGCTTCTGGTCGGCACCCCTGTTGCCTGGTGGCTGGCCAATACCCGTTCACGTCTGAAAGGGCCAGTGAGCGCGGTAGTTGCCCTTCCGCTGGTGTTGCCGCCCACGGTGCTGGGGTTTTATCTCCTGCTTGCGTTCGGGCCGCACGGCTTCATCGGACAGACGATGGACGCGCTGGGTCTGCAACGGCTGCCCTTCACTTTCGCCGGGCTGGTGGTGGCCTCCGTCCTGTATTCGCTTCCTTTCGTGGTACAGCCCATCCAGAACGCGTTTGAAGCCATCGGCAAGCGCCCGCTGGAAGCGGCCGCCAGCTTGCGGGCTTCGCCCTGGGACGCCTTTTTCAGTGTCGCCCTGCCGCTGGCCCGCCCCGGCTTCATCACCGCCGCCATCCTGGGTTTCGCGCATACGGTGGGCGAATTCGGCGTGGTGCTGATGATTGGCGGCAACATCCCCGGCAAAACCCAGGTGCTGTCGGTCAAGATTTTCGATTACGTGGAAAACGCCAACTATACGCAGGCGCACTGGCTGGCGGGCGGCATGATGCTTTTCAGCTTCATCGTCCTGCTGTTGCTCTACGGCAACCGTAAGCGGACAAGCTGGAGCTGGTGATGGAGGCGCGTTTCCGTATCGCCTACCCCGGCTTTGCGCTGGATGTCGATCTCTCCCTGCCGGAGCGGGGCATCACGGCGCTGTTCGGCCCGTCCGGCTCCGGCAAGACCACGATCCTGCGCTGCATGGCCGGGCTGGAACGATCAAGGGACGGATTCCTGTCCGTTGCGGGCGAGGCGTGGCAGGACCGCGGAATTTTCCTGCCAACCCACAAGCGCCCGCTGGGGCTGGTTTTCCAGGAAGCGAGTCTTTTCCCGCACCTGACCGTCCGGAGAAATCTCCAATACGGCATGAAGCGGGCAGGCAACACCGAAGGGTTCGAGTCCATGCTCGACCTGCTGGATCTGCGCGCCCTGCTCGATCGCGCCCCAGGCACCCTCTCCGGCGGCGAGCGGCAGCGGGTTGCCATTGCACGCGCGCTTCTTACCCGCCCCCGGCTGCTGCTGATGGATGAGCCGCTTGCCGCGCTCGACATGAAGCGCAAGCTGGAAATCCTGCCCTACCTCGAAAGACTGCACGACGAGCTTTCCATCCCCGTCATCTATGTCAGCCATTCGCTGGATGAAGTCGCGCGCCTTGCCGACCATCTCGTACTCATCGAGGACGGGCGCATCACGGCAGCCGGAGCGCTTACGGATATCCTGGTACGGCCCGAGCTCTCCGCCGCCTTTGCCGGGGAAACCGGCGCGGTGCTGGAAACGACGGTGGCCGCGCACGAGGCGGATGGCCTCACCCGGCTGGAGTTTCCCGGCGGCAGGCTCTTTATCGCCGGGGACGCGCATGCGCCCGGCAGCCGTCTGCGCTGCCGCATTCACGCCAGCGACGTCAGCCTCTCCTTGAGCGCGCACACGGACACCAGCATCCTGAACACCCTGCCCGCGACCATCGTCGCCGTCGCCGACGCCGACACGCCCGGACATGTGCTCGTGCAACTACAGCCCTTGGGCGGAGAGTCTTTGTTGTTGGCGCGCATCACCGAACGATCCCGGCAAGCACTGGCCATAACGCCCGGACTCACTGTCATTGCGCAGGTTAAGTCAGTGGCAATTCTTCGTTAACACCTGATTGCATATGGACAGAAAAATACTTCCCACACCCGGAGTTATTGGCAGAGAGGGCACTTGGCGAGTATCGTGTCGCCGTCCGCGCAGTTGTGTTGTTGTACACATAGTGAGCAACAAACAGGCTTTCCCGTTTTCAAAAAGAGGATTTTGCACGGACAATACTCATAGTAGACAACGCATGATACCCGTCGAAAGAAGCGGCACGTGCCCTCAGCGTTTTTGAGCAATAGGTAAAATGTTCCTTAGGGCATTGAATTCAATGCCCTTTTCAGTCGGAGAGCCCAAATGGATGATAAACGCAGCATATTTTCAAAATATCGCAAGATCATCTTTGCAGTAATTCTTTTCATGGTGGCTGACGCGATCGTCATCGGCATCAATTTCTATAACACCTTCAAATCCAACGAATCCGCGGTATCGATCAACCTGTCCGGCCGGCAGCGGATGATGTCGCAGCGCATGACCAAGGCGCTCCTGATCATGGATCGCGCCCTGGAAGAAGAGAACGAGGAATCTCTCAAAATCGCCCTGAGGGAACTGACGCTGACTGTCAGGCGTTTCGACCGAACCCTGATGGGCTTCCGTGACGGCGCCATGGTCACGGGCGGCGACGACAATCCCGTGTTTCTTACCCAGGTCGATACGGACGCATCCCGGCAGTTTGTGGAAGATGCCTATGAGATATGGTCGCCTTATCTGTCACTATTGAAACCGCTACTGAACAGCGACAGGGAATCCTTTTTAGACGAAGCATTCAAACAGAAGCTGACTGACCAGAAACAGCTTGAAGAAGCAAAACGCAAGTTCAAGGCAGAAGAAGCTTTCACGGACGATGAATTCGAAAAGAAACTGGAATTCATCCGAAACAACCCCGACGAATTCAGGGCGAGTCTCACGGCAGCGGCGACCTTCGCGCTGGGAAAGAACGCAAAGCACAAGGAACCGCAAAACAACCGGGCCGTCCTGAAACTCATGAACGACCTGACCACCGACCTGGAACAGGTTGCAAACAAGCGAGCCGCCACTTTGCGGATCGTGCTGATCGTCGGTATTTTGTTCGCGCTCGTCAACTTCGGTTACACCGTCGTCGTTTCGATCCGGGATCTGGTCAGGGGCGACCAACTGCTTGCCCAGGCCCGTCAGGAAACGGTTGAAATTCTTTCGACGGTGCGTGAAGGGCTGTTCCTGCTGGACAAGGACAAAAAAATCGGAACGCAGTTCTCAAGCTCCCTGCCCGACATTTTGAGAAGGGATATCGTGCCGGGCGCGGATTTTCTGCCGCACCTCGAAGCCATTGCCCCCAGGAACATTTACGAAGCCGCCATGGACTACATCGACCTGCTCCTGGGCGACCGGGTAAAGGAAGCCCTGGTGACCAGTCTCAATCCCCTCACAAACGTGCCCGTCCTTGTCACCGATCAGCGTGGCAACACCCAGACCCGTTACCTGTCCTTCTTCTTCAACCGGGTCGTCGCGGAAGAATTGATCTCTCACCTGCTGGTCACGGTACAGGACGTCACCGACAAGGTCGTGCTCACGCAACAGGTCGAACAAGCGAAGAACCAGGCAAAAATCGAGGTCGAAACCCTGCTGCGGCTGGCAAGCAGCGATTTCGAGTCGCTCCAGCAATTCATCGGCAACGTTGGAAATTCGCTGGCGCAAATCAACGAGAAGATGAGCACGCCGCACGATGAAGCGCGCGAGCGCCTGCATACCCTGAACCACGTCATGCGCATCGTGCACAGCATCAAGGGTGAAGCGGCCGCGCTCGGTATCGACGTGCTGGAGAGCTACGCGCATGAATGCGAAAAAGAGATGGTCACCATGCGCGAAAGCGAGGAGACGCTCGGCGGCGATCAGATGCTGCGTGTCGCCGTGCTGCTGGAAGGTTTCTTCCAGCGCCATTCCTCGCTCGCACAGATCGTCTCCCGCCTCGGCAATGCGCTGGGCAAAACACGGCCATCGGCTGACGCAGATAACTGGGTTGCCCAAAAGCATCCGTTCGCGGATCACATCACTGCGCTCGCGCAGCGGATTGCCGCGGATCACGGCAAACAGATCGAAGTTTCCTGTCAGTTCGAGAGATTTTTCTCCCTTCCCAAAGCCACGGCGAAGGAGTTGCAGGACATTTCCATTCAACTCGTGCGCAACTCCCTGACGCACGGCATCGAGAAGCCTGACCAACGGGTTGCGAGCAACAAGCCGCCCACCGGCGCACTGAGCCTGTGGTGCGAGTATCTGGGTCACGGTCAATATACTTTTACGGTTCGGGACGACGGATGTGGTATCGTTCCCGAGCGTCTGCGCGAGCATTTCGTGAGAAAAAATCTCATGAGCGCAGATGAAGCGGCCGACATGAGCGATGTTGAAATTGCCAATCGCATTTTTCAACCGGGCATCTCGACCGCGGAAACCGTCGACCAGGATTCCGGACATGGTATCGGGCTGGACGCGGTACTAGAAAAAGTGAAAAACATGGGCGGACACATGCTGGTCAAGAGCCGCCCGGATCAGTTCACAGAGTTCAATATCCAGTTCAGCACGGTACAAAACTTAAATGAAACTCCTGATCGTCGATGACTCTGCGCTCATCAGAAGCCGCATTGCTCGTATCCTGAATGACCCGAAACTGAACACCATTCAGTTGCTCGGCATGGCCAAAAATGGCAAGGAAGCCCTCATGCTGTTTTTGCAGCACATGCCCGAGCTTGTAACGATGGACATCACCATGCCGGAAATGGATGGGGTAGAGTGCACGGAAAAGATGATCGAGATCCGCCCCGACTGCAACATCCTCGTCATTTCCGCGCTGAGCGACAAAGCCACCGCCATAAAGGCGCTGAAAAAAGGCGCCCGCGGGTTTCTTTACAAACCATTTTCTGACGAAGACCTGATCGCAGCCTTTTTGGAGCTTACCAGTCCATGAATGCCCTCAACGAAAAAGACATCCGTACTTTCGTAGATGCGGTCAGCAACTTTTTCTTCCACGTCACCCAGGAAAAAGTAGAAATCAAAACTGCTTACCTCCTGGAAGATGACGTCCCCTCCGCCACGTTCGACCTGACCAGCTATATCACGCTGTCCGGGAACTTTACCGGACGCATCTACTTCTCTGCGCCACGCAGCATGCTCACCCACCTCCTGCTCACGATGGGCGAGCAGACCCGGGACAACGACCGCCTGCTCGACGCTGCCGGGGAAATCGCCAACACGATTTCCGGCAACGCGCGCAAACACTTCGGCGAGACGATGGAAATCTCGGTGCCAACCTCACAGGCAACGGAATCCGACTGGCTGAAGACCGTTGTCTCGCCACGCTCCTACGTCATTCTCGTGAAGTGGAAACACTACCGGGCCTCTGTCGTAGTGGATATCCAGCGCACCACACAGAAGTAAAAAATACCCGTCGGACGCCTGCCATGTCCCCATGAGAGAAATCTCATAGGGACATGGCGCATTACGGGTATTGAAGTCATATCAAAAAATAATTTGTCGGGGAAATTAATGTACCCGCCAAAAAAGTCACGAAGAGCTAATAGCTATTTCACGATACGTGTGCCTTAATTTCTTGACCCAGATCAAGGTTTGCTTTCCTCCACTGGCTAGTATGGCGTCCAACGCTAGTTCCGGGTTAGGAGAATATTTGTGGATATGGGCCGCCGCGCCTTTTTGCGTGGTCAGCGTCTGCGCGGGACTACGGTTCCGCACCGCCCCCCTTGGGCAATAGACGAAACACTTTTTACGCATGCTTGCACACGCTGTGGCGCATGCGTGGCGGCATGTTCCACCGGATTGCTCGCAGAAGGCTCGGGAGGGTTCCCGGAGGCTGATTTCCGGAAGGCGCATTGCACGTTCTGCACGGATTGCGCCCATGCCTGTGCGGAAAACGCCCGATCATCCCGCCTGCCGACGGCCCTGGCTTTTTCCCCCGATCTTCCGCCCTGGACGCTCCAGGCCATGATCGGCGCAGGCTGTCTGCCCAGCAAGGGCGTGTCGTGCCGTTCCTGTGAAGATCATTGCGAAGCGGGGGCCATTCGTTTCGCCCCGCGCCCGGGCGGCCCCGCACAGCCGGATATTGCAAGAGCATCCTGTACCGGCTGCGGCGAATGCGTGGCATCCTGTCCCGCTTATGCCATTTCCATGGTAACATTCGCGCCGCTTACCCAGAATTCGACCCCTTCCCAGGAAAAAACACCATAATGAAAATCGTCAGCCTCGTCCTGAAGTTTCTGCCAGAACATGCCGATGTAGTAAAATCAGCTGTCGAAACCGTCCCCGGCGCCAGTGTGGCACATGACAATGGCGACGGACGCATGATTGTCCTGTTGGAAGACGGCCCGGACTACGCCGTCTCCGATTCCATCCTCCAAGTCCACCAGATCCCGCAAGTGATGTCCGTAACCCTTTCCTACGAATATTCGGATGATGCACACGCTCTCGAGGAGAACTGAAATGACCAATCGCCGCGACTTCCTGAAAACCCAAGCCGTTGCTGCCGCTGCTGCAGCCGCTGGCATGACACTGCCCGCCGGGGTTAGCGCCCAACCCGACAAAGGCATCCGCTGGGACAAGATTCCCTGCCGCTTCTGCGGTGTGGGCTGTTCCGTGCTGGCGGGCGTACAAGGCGGCAAGCTGGTCGCCACGCAGGGCGACCCGGATTCGCCGGTAAATCGCGGTCTGAACTGTATCAAGGGCTATTTCCTGTCCAAGATCATGTACGGCAAGGACAGACTCACGCAGCCCCTGCTGCGGAAGAAAAACGGCAAATACGACAAGGACGGTGATTTCACGCCCGTTTCGTGGAAAGAAGCCTTCGACATCATGGCAGAGAAGTGGAAGGAAGCCCTGAAAGGCGCCGATCCGAAAGTTGGAGCGAACGCCGTCGGGATCTTCGGATCGGGACAATGGACGATCTGGGAAGGCTATGCCGCCGCGAAATTGTGGAAGGCGGGTTTCCGCTCCCACAACATCGACCCGAACGCCCGTCACTGCATGGCCTCCGCCGTGGTCGGCTTCATGCGCACCTTCGGCATCGATGAGCCGATGGGCTGTTACGACGATATCGAGAACGCCGATGCCTTCGTGCTCTGGGGTTCCAACATGGCCGAAATGCACCCGGTACTGTGGTCGCGCGTCACCGACCGCCGTCTGACCCACAAGGGTTGCGAAGTCCACATCCTGTCGACCTTCGAGCATCGCTCGTACGAACTGGCCGACAACCCGATGATCTTCAAGCCACAGTCCGACCTGGCCATCCTGAACTTCGTCGCCAACTACATCATTCAGAACAACAAGGTCGACAAGGCTTTCGTCGAGAAGTGCGTGAACTTCAAGAAAGGCGTCACCGACATCGGCTACGGCCTGCGTCCCAAGCATCCGCTCGAAGCCAACGCCACCGCGAACGGCTATCCGGACGCTGACGGCAAGCCCAAGGGCGACCCAGGCGCGTCCCAGCCCATCGACTTCGCTGAATACGCCAAGTTCGTTTCCGAGTACACGATCGAAAAGGCCGTCGAAATCTCCGGCGTGCCCGCCGACAAGCTGAAGAAGCTGGCCGAACTGTTCTGCGACCCGAACAAGAAAGTGGTTTCCTTCTGGACGATGGGCGCCAACCAGCACACGCGCGGCACCTGGGTGAACAACCTGATCTACAACATCCACCTCCTGACCGGCAAGATTTCCAAGCCCGGCAACGGCCCCTTCTCCCTGACCGGCCAGCCTTCCGCTTGCGGTACGGCACGGGAAGTCGGCACCTTCGCGCACCGGCTGCCCTCCGACATGGTGATCTTCAATCCGGAGCACCGGAAGATCGCAGAGAAAAACTGGAACCTGCCCGAAGGGACGATTACCGACAAAATCGGTTTCCACGCAGTCGCGCAAAGCCGCAACCTGAAGGACGGCAACATCAAGTGCTTCTGGACGTCTACGACCAACAACATGCAGGCCGGGCCGAACATCAATGATGAAATGCTTCCCGGCTGGCGCAATCCCAACGCCTTCGTGGTCGTCTCCGACGCTTATCCCACGGTGTCCGCGCAGTCGGCCGACCTGATCCTTCCCACGGCCATGTGGGCGGAGAAGGAAGGCGCTTATGGCAACGCCGAACGGCGTACCCAGTTCTGGCGGCAGCAGGTCAAGGCGCCGGGCGAGTCCCGCTCCGACCTCTGGCAATACGTCGAATTCTCCAAGCGCTTCAAGGTGGAGGAAGTCTGGCCGGCCGAGTTGATCGAAAAGAAACCGGAATACAAGGGCAAAACCCTGTACGACATCCTTTTCGCCAACAGCGTCACCACCAAGTATTCCAAGGCGAACACGACCGAAGTCAATAAGGATGCCATCCCGGGCTACATGAACGACGAAGCCGAATACTTCGGCTTCTACCTGCAGAAAGGGTTGTTCGAGGAATACGGCGCCTTCCATCGGGGCCATCATCATGACCTGGCCTTCTTCGACTTCTATCACAAGTCGCGTGGCGCGCGTTGGCCCGTCATCGACAACAAGGAAACCCTCTGGCGTTTCAACGAGAAGTACGATCCGTACGTGAAGAAAGGCGAAGGCATCAAGTTCTACGGGCAAAAAGACGGCAAGGCGAACATCTTCGCCCTGCCCTATCAGCCGCCCGCCGAAGCGCCGGACAAGGAATACGACCTCTGGATGTGTACCGGCCGCGTGCTCGAGCATTGGCACACCGGCTCCATGACGCGCCGCGTGGAAGAGTTGCACCGCGCTGTGCCGGAAGCGGTTGTCTGGATGAATCCGGACGATGCCAAGGCGCGCAACCTGCGTCGGGGTTCCAAGGTGAAAGTGATTTCCCGTCGTGGCGAGGTCACGCTGTCGGTCGAAACGAGCGGACGCAACAAGATGCCTCGCGGCATGGTGTATGTGCCCTTCTTCGATGAAACGAAGCTCATCAACAAGCTCATCCTGGATGCCACTTGTCCGCTTTCCAAAGAAACGGACTTCAAAAAGACCGCCGTCAAGGTTGTGCCTGCCTAATGTTTTCGTTTTTCGTTGAAGTAGCTGAACCATGAGTGTGGAAAAAACCACTGAACACGTCCCAACCCCGGAGAAACCCAAGGTTTCTTCGGGGCGTCGGAAATTTCTCTCCGGAATGGCCGGAGCAGCCGGTGGTGGCTGCCTCATGGCGTTGGGTGTTGGTATCTATTCCCGTCAGGCCAGCGCGCTCCCCGCGCTGGCCTTGCGGCCTCCCGGCGCGTTGCCGGAATCAGAATTTCTTGCAGCCTGCACACGTTGCGGGCTGTGCGTCCGGGATTGCCCTCCCGGCATCCTGAAGCTTGCCGCGCCGGGCGACCTCGCGCCGACCGGCACGCCTTACTTCACGGCCAGAACCGGCCCGTGTGAGATGTGCCCGGACATTCCCTGCATCAGGAACTGTCCCACGGGTGCGCTCGACACGACACTGGGCGACATCGACAAGGCGCGCATGGGTGTGGCCGTGCTCGTCGACCAGGAAACCTGTATCGCTTTCCTCGGGCTGCGTTGCGAAATCTGCCATAACGTCTGCCCGGTGAGCGCCGAGACCGGGTCAGGCGGACACGTCAAGGCCATCACGCTGGAAAAACGTCACAATCCCCGCTCCGACCGGCACGCCATGCTTCTGCCCACGGTGCATTCGGATCTGTGCACCGGCTGCGGCCTGTGCGAAAAAGCCTGCATCCTGGAAGAGTCGGCCATCAGGATACTGCCGCCCGCGCTGGCCCAGGGCAAGATGGGCAAGCATTGGCTCAAGGGATGGGAAGAACGGGAAAAGCACGGCGGTTCCCTGATCGGCGACCAGAAGCTCCAGCACCTCCCGGTACGCGGGCTGGAAGAAAGGGCTTTCGGGGATACCCGCGTCTACGAAAGAGCGTCCCCACGCACCGACGATCTCGCCGACCCGCCGCCCTTCAATCCGGACATCCTCAACGGTTCTGATTCGGGAGGCAAGCCATGAGCGCGCGCCTCTCGAACAAACCCGGGCAAACTGCCATCGCCGACAAGGGATGGCTTTCAGCGCACAAATGGTTGCTGCTGCGCCGTGTCAGCCAGTTGGGCATTCTGGCGCTCTTCATGATCAGTCCATGGTTTGCTGCCTGGCTCGCCAAAAGCAAACCTGCCACCGTTCTGACCGATCCTGCCCTGACCAACACGGGCAGCCTGGTCTCCAGCGTTGCCAGCGTCGACCCGGCGGCGGTGGCTTCCACGCCAGCGGATCTCTTCTGGATCATCAAGGGCAATCTGGCCTCCAGTCTCGTTCTGGACGTTATCCCCCTGACCGATCCCTACCTGTTCCTGCAAGTGCTGGCAGCGGGATTCCTGCCCACCGCCACAGCCGTCACCGGCGCCCTCATTCTGGTCGCCTTCTACCTGCTCGTCGGCGGGCGCGTGTTCTGTTCCTGGGTTTGCCCGGTCAACATGATCACCGATGCCGCCGCGTGGACACGTCGACGCCTCAACATCAAATCCAACCACGCGCCCCACGCCAACACCCGCTACTGGTTCCTGGCCGGCACGTTCGTTGCCGCCGCGCTCACCGGAACGCTGGCCATGGAATGGGTCAACCCGGTCTCGATCGCTCATCGCGGTCTGCTCTTCGGCATGGGCGCGGGATTGTGGATTCTCGTCGCCGTGTTTCTTTACGATTTGTTCGTCGCTTCCCGTGGCTGGTGCGGCCATCTCTGTCCGATGGGCGC
>JGI20163J15578_10001017_pt1 | contig 11565 bp, 9 predicted proteins | sample TergutCu122P1_FD_15578 | JGI IMG/M metagenome (IMG submission 15578)
GATGAGGATGAAATCTTCAAAAATGTGGTCAATGCCTTGCAAAATGAGGCTTCAGCGCCCATGCAAGACAATGGAACCAAATGGAACCAGAAAATCATCGATTTTCCAGGCAACAAAAAACAGGTCAAACGCCGTAAAATCAACGTTTAACCCATCTTCCTCTAAGTGCGGATGAAGGGACTTGAACCCCCACGGTCTCCCACTAGATCCTAAGTCTAGCGCGTCTGCCAGTTCCGCCACATCCGCATATGAACAGTGAACAGTATCTGCTGCACTGACAAAGATTATTCTATTACACACAGATGGTTTTGTCAAGTAATTTTCACTTGTTTCTCCAACTGGTTTTTTAAACTGATTTTTTTGAGTTTTACAGGGTTTTAAGTACCATTTACTACCCCAACAAAGCCTGGTCTCCAGCAAATTCCTCACCGCTTACCTTACTGAATCTGGCAATCAGCGATTCTACTGTCAACTCCCTCTTCTCCTCACCTGAAACATCTAACACAATCTGCCCATTGTTCATCATAATCAAACGATTCCCATGTTTAATGGCATCTCGCATATTATGAGTAATCATTAGAGTGGTTAAACCACTATCCGATATGATTTGATCCCCTATCTCCAATACCTTAGGAGCTGTCTTCGGGTCAAGAGCCGCCGTGTGCTCATCCAGTAACAACAACTTAGGTTGTTTGAGAGTTGCCATCAAAAGTGTTAATGCCTGACGTTGCCCACCAGATAATAAGCCCACTTTATCTCCTAGGCGATTCTCCAGTCCTAATTCTAAGGTAGCTAGACGTTCCCTGTACAACCTACGCTCTTTTGATGAAATATACCAACGCATGCTCCGCCTCTTGCCTCTTCGATAGGCAAGAGCTAAGTTTTCTTCAATGTTCATGCCCGCTGCAGTCCCCATCATGGGATCCTGAAATACACGACCCAGATATATCGCCCGCCTATACTCAGGCAATCGGGTAACATCAACACCATCGATAGTAATCTGCCCGCTATCGGGTATATACGTTCCTGCAACACTGCTGAGCAGAGTGCTTTTTCCTGCACCATTTCCGCCAATGACGGTTACATAATCCCCTTCTTCCAACTTAAGGGAAACATCACGAAGAGCATGATTGGCGATGGGTGTACCTGGATTAAACGTTTTGTTAATCTTCTCAACATTCAGCATGATTATTCCCCCTTTCGCTTAGTATTCGTCACTGACTCTGCCATCTTATCACGCAACATCGGCAAGGTTAATACCACTGCCACAGTGATTGCCGTAAACAATCGCAAATCCGTAGGTTCCATACCCATTTGTAGGACGAGAGCAATAATCAAACGATAGACGATGGAGCCACAAACGATGGAGATCAATCGCATCCAAAAACTTCGTACTCTAAACAATACCTCAGCAATCATCACCGATGCCAATCCTGCCACAATTGTACCGATACCCATGCCAACGTCTGCAAAACCTCCTTGTTGTGCAACCAAAGCACCAGTTAATCCAACCAAACCATTGGAAATCATCAGACAAAGGACCACCATTGCATCGGTGTTCACCCCTTGTGCTTTTCCCATCTGTCGATTGTTACCTGTGGCTCGCATAGCAGAGCCTATCTCAGTACCTGCGAAACAATACAGCAAAACACCCATAATTAAAGCAACACCAAATGCAACAATGATGATGGTGTATTGCCGATAGTTGGTTACTTCTGCAGCATAAAGAACATTTTCCAGAGGGTCAAACACCGTGACAGTTGTCCAACGCAAAAGTGGGATATTAGGGCTTCCCATAATACGCAAAGCAACGGAATAGGAAGCAATCATGGTTAAAATCCCTGACAAAATGGGAGGGATTTTTAATACCGTTTGCAGAATTCCTGTGACACATCCTCCCATTGCACCAATACACATGCCAAGGAAGGTGGCCATAAACGGATTGCCACCAGCGGATATGACATATGCAAAAGTCCCTGGATTTTCCCCACCATTTGCAATCAGAAATGCTGCAGTACCTGCGCCCAATATCAAAGTTCCTTCTACTGATAAGTCGGGCATGTTCATAATTCGGTAAGTATAGAAAACGCCGATAGCCATCAAAGACCACAGTAATCCTAAAGATATCGCACTTTGTAAAATATTAATCATAATTAAACAAAGAACCTTTCTGAAAATTCTTTAAATCGCATTTATAGATGAGAAGTACAAGACGGATACATCCGATTTGATACTTCTCATCTATAGGATAGCAGGTTCAAAAGCTTCTTTCAATAGTGAAAGTAATCTTTCTAGTTAGCCCTTTCTATTCGGGCATGAAAATATAATTTTGGAAACGTTCTGGAACAGGAATTCCCAGAAGTTCAACCATCAGACCATTTACAGTATAATTGTACTGCTGGGCAAACTGAATGGGCATGGTGGCTGGCACTCCTTCACCTCGAAGAATCTGGGCGGCCATCCGTCCTGCTTGTCGTCCTAACTCATAATAATTTACACTTAAGGTAGCAATACCACCACCCATGGTCATGTTCTCTTCACCAGCAAAAACAGGTGTATTGGTTTCGGCACTGATGTTGGCCATTACTCCCATTGCTCCAGCAATTGCATTATCTGTGGGAATATAGATGGCGTCAACACTATTGGCCAGAGAGGTAGCAACTTGTTGCAGATCCGCTGCGGAGGTAATGGTAGCTGTCTCCGAACTTAACCCCAACCCTTCGATAATCTCACGAGCCAGTTCTCCTTGATATACGGAATTGGCTTCGTTGGACGAATACAGCAACCCTATGGTTTGAATGTCTGGCAAGAACTCCAACATCATCTCGATTTGAGCTTCAATAGGATTCATGTCGGAAGCACCGGTTACATTTCTGCCTGGCGCCTCATTGGATTCTACTACACCAGCCCCAACAAAAGTGGTAATGGATACACCCACAATAGGTATTTCATTGGTTACATTGGCAATAGATTGAGCACTTAATGTTCCATTGGCCAACACCATATCCACATTGTTCCCAACAAAACGATTGGCGATAGTATCTAATGTAGGTACATCTCTTTGACCGTTTTGGATATCAAAGTTTGCTTGAATGCCTTCATCGGTTAACTGAGCAATGAAACCTTCTGTTGCTGCATCTAAAGCAGGATGTTCCATCAGCTGGATGATTCCTATCTCAAAAACCACATCATCCACAGGTTCCTCTTCTTCAGGTTCTTCTGGTTCTGGCTCTGGTTCTGGCTCTTCTGGTTCTGGTTCCGCTTGTACCTCCACTTCTGGTTCTGGATCTGGCTCTGGGTCTGAACCACAACCTGAAAGTATAAAAGCACTTGTGAAAATCATTAAAATAACCAAAAGAATGGAAAGGTATCTGTTTGTTTTTTTCATAATCATCTGCCCCCTTTTATATTGAATAGCATTTTCATCGTGCAAATAATAGAATGCACTCTGTTAAGACTACCAATCCATTTTACTCTTGTCAATGGCTTTGCCAAATATGCACACTATATATTTCTGGGGCTGCACATTATGTATTCCTAGTGTTGCACATTATATATCTCTAGTTTTGCACATTATATATCTCTAGTTTTGCATAATGGGCTAGGGCCCTAATCCAAGAGCGGATTAAGGCCCTAGCCCATCAATAAGATATCAGTTGCTCCAGATTTATTTGTGGTTATTTCTTCCACAATCTTTCTGTCACTTCTCCATAGATGATCTCATTGCAACTCAGATATGCACTTTCGGTAGGGGTTACTCCTAATTCTTTTGCACGATTCAGATTCTTCCATGTTTGTTTGGGCACTACTTCTTCTACTGCTCTTAGCAGGTCATCATTGTTCTTGGTAAAACCATAGGTATATTCCATAGCGGCCGACAATACGCCAGCACAATTGTGCCACCATTCAATTTGATATAATATGCCTCGTTGGGCAACTAATCTGGCCAGACGAACTTCTTCCTCTTGGTTGGTTGCCCGTAATTGGTTGTTTGCCCCACCAAAGATATATTTGAACTTAAGGCTCTTGATCTCTTCTTCCCCAAACAAACCTCCGATTCCACTTGGACATAGAATGTCTGCCTCCAGATTCAATATCTCTTCTGGTGGCACAACGGTAATCTCTTGGTCTGGATGTTCCTGTATGAAACGACTTAAGGTATCCTCATTGGTGCTTGACAGATACAGTTTGGTTTTCTCAGTGGCCAAATATTTCGCCGTTGCGTAGCCGACAGCTCCAAGACTGAGTACCGCTGCTGACATTCCATCTAAGCTTTCAGATCCTGTTTGGAATTTCACGGCTTGCTTCAATGCCAAAACCACTCCATAAGCAGTAGGAATAGCGGTATCTCCCAATGCCGAGCCAGGACCACCACAGTATTGCATGGTGAAGTGTTCATTCATCACCTTTACCATCTCTTTGGGAAAGGCCATGTCTGGTCCTGTAAAACAACGTGTGGTATCACAAGCATAAGCCAAGAATCCCATCACTTCCATGTTGTTGATGTCGGGTGAATCCATCTGAACTGTGGTTTTACAACCACCAAAAGGAATATCTGCGGCAACATTTTTAAAAGACATTGCTCGAGATAAGTTTAGGGCATCCGTAATTGCGTCAATCTCTGGGAGACTTAAGTCCTTGCGGCGAGTAGCCCCTGCCATAATGGCATGACTCTTGTTGTTGATCCCTCGCCTAGGACTGTGAATCCCACAAATCAGTCGAATGTTTAACTTATCATTGTATAGCATGTCTACTCCGAAATGCTTTCCTTGACGAACCAGTCCTTGAATCTTCTCAAGATAATCCCTTTGGCCATGTCTATCAAACAATTCCAGCACATCTGAATGATTCAGATAGGTGACCTTATCTGTGAGTACACTACCTACACTAAAAGTTTTGTTGTACATAGAGAAATTCCTGCCCCAATCCCATTCTTTTGCTGCCGAAAAACAAAAGACTTCCGTTCTATAATTATAGCGGATTTTAAAAGTGGTCAGTCCTTCGGCTTTTAAGAGTTTAAACACGCTTGACATTCTTATCCTCCCGTCCTTTTGCTTCTAAAAATCAAACTCGTCTCAGGTTCCTGTTTCATAATCATTTACCGCTTTTGGTACTCTCCTTCTACTCCTCAGTAAACGTCTGATGATAATGTTCATTCAGAAGCCTTTCAACTTCCTCATGTTCTCCTTTTTTAATGGCCTCTACAATCATCTGATGCTCAAGTATACTTCGAGAATGATCCCAATCCTCTCTTTGATGGTTTGCGCGATACATAAGGAATAACACATTGGACAATCTTTCAAATAAGAAGGATAAATGAGGATTCCCCAACGCTTCAAATATAATCCGATCAAAATGAATACTCTCTTTTACAAACTCATGAGAATCTTTTTCAACCAATAATCTCTCTTGCTCCATTAAACTCTTTTCCATCAGCTCTAAACACACTTCTATCCGTCCTTCTCTCACACAAAGTTCATAGGCCCCTTTCACAAGAACATAAAGGGATTGTACAATATCATTGAAACTTGTAGAGGTTAATAGCACTACTTGAGCCCTAACATTCAAGGATGTAACCACTAGCCCATCTGCTTCTAGTAAAGACAGAGCCTCTCTAATGGGAGTATTGCTTACCATTAACTCTGTTGAAAGCTTCACAATGTTAATCTCTTCCCCTAATTCATATTCACCACGCAGAATTCGTTCTTTCATGATCTCGTAGCATTGCTCTTTCATGCTTAGTTTTTTAACAATCATAGGATCCTCTTTTCTTTTTTTTTTTGCATTATAGCAGATTGCATTTCCCAAAACAAGAAACTGGAGTTCATCTGCGCCTAGAAAAATAGTAATACAACAACCCTCCAATCCCACTTACCAGCAATTCAGCCAAAGGGAAGGATAGCCAAACCCCAGTGATTCCTCCCAGATGAGACAGTAGAAATACCATAGGTAAAATCACGATAAATCCTCGCAATAAGGAAATCCCATGAGCAGGTCGTACATTTTCTATAGAAGCAAAGTAGGTAGTTAAGACAATATTAAATCCAACAAATATGATTCCTGCAAAATAGAGTCGTAGCCCGCTTACCGCCAGTAGTTGAAAGTCTGGATTTTGTTCACTATTGAATATTCCAACAATCCAATTGGCTCCAAAGAAAATACCTGCATACACCACGGTCGATATTCCCGTCATTAGAACCAAGGCATAACGTAACATTAACCCCACAAGATGAGGTTCTTCTCTTCCATAATACTTGCTGATTAAAGGTTGAACTCCCCCTGCTAAACCATTGTATATTGCAATGACGATAATCAGAATGTTTGCAATAACGCCAAAGGCGGCAACTCCGATATTCCCTGTAATTCTTAATATAATCACGTTAAAGATTACCATAACCACACTTACAGAGATTTCTGTAATAAAGGCAGGCAGCCCCACTCCAAATATCCTTTTTGTGGACTCCAGTGTTAATTTACAACGAATCAGACGAAACCCATTCTTTTTCATGAGAAAATATCCTAGGAAGACAAACAGACTCATAAAGGTAGCCAATCCAGATGCCATAGCTGCTCCAAACATCTCCAGTTCCATGCGAATTAAAAAGACATAGTCAAGCAGAATATTCATCATGTTGTTACAAGCCATGGCCACCATAGCAAGCCGTGGGGCACCATCATTTCTAATGAAACATCCTAGTACCATATTGGTCATCATCACAGGAGAAAAAAGCAAAATTACCTGTACGTAAGTCCTTGACATTTCAAAAATGGCAGCATCTGTTCCTAAGGCTCTGGTAATGCTCTCAGAGAAGAATTGTCCGCAAATCATAAAGAAGAGAATAAACCCCACCATCAACACAATGGTATTGGTAAAAGCCTGATTGGCCCCTTGGTGATCGCCTTGATTCTTCTTAATATTATAGCGGGTAGCCCCTCCAATCCCTAACATTAAGCCACTGCCCAACACAAAGCCAAAAGCAGGAAGGGCAAAGTTGAGGGCAGCCAACCCATAAGCTCCCATAGCCCGAGAGATAAAAAAGATATCTGCCAATATATAAATGGAAACACTTAGCATTCCCACAATATTTGAAGTGGTGTATTTGGTAAATTCTTTGATGTACTTTATATTTCTCAAATCGTCACCTCATGCTTCTTGCGTTTACCAATTGAACCCTCTGTTTTCAGGTTCGATGAACTGATATTCCATTTGCTTTGAATGTTTCCCTAAACATTGCTATTATTTCCTCAGATACAAACCCATTTTCTATGGGATACTTTCGCCCAGATTCTTTCCATTTTGATTTACCATATTCATGATAGGGCAAAAACTCAAATTTCACTTGGTTTTCTCCTGCACTTTCCAATATTTCCTTAGCAAAGCTTACAAAACCTTCCAAGTCTTCAGAACTGGTGTTAAATCCATTAACCAGAGGAATCCGAATCCACACATAAGGATGCAGAAGAACAGCCTTCCTAATGTTCTCTAAAATGTTTTGATTGGATGTTCCTGTTCTCTCCTTATGAATCTGGTCATTCACCTGCTTACAATCTATGATCAATAAGTCCAGTAGAGGAAACAATCTCTCCAAGTCTGGATGAGTTCCATTGGTCTCTATTGCGGTGTGAATATTTTCTTTTCTTAATAAGGTCAATACCTCTTCTAGCTGCCCGAACTGTAAGGTTGCTTCTCCTCCAGTGAAAGTAACGCCGCCATCATCAAAAAACAAGGATTTACAACTGACAATCTCTTCTACCAGAGCCAAAGGGCTTATGGACTGTCCTCCCTGCCTTGGCAGTCCTTCTGGATTGGCACACCAAGGGCAGTTCATATTGCATCCTTGCATATGAATCACCAACCGATTGCCTGGTCCGTCTTGGTTATAGTTAAATCCTTTCTGGAAGTAGCTTATCATTCTTTGATTATCTCCCTTAACGTGGTTGCTATCGCGTAAAACTATTTCCAAAAAGCTTCTTTCATTTTCTCGCAATAGTACTTTGTTAAATCCCAGTCGGCATCTGGTGCAATCCGATGGTCAAAGCAAGGAACGAATCCTCCAAGGTCTACCAATCTTTTTGCTCGCTCCACCTCATGATCTACTTCTTTCCTGGTTTTGCTCAAGGCGTTTTTATTGATATTTCCTATACCACGAAGCTCTTTTCCAAACTTTTTACGCATTACAGCAAAATCATATTCCCATGCTCCATATTCTATTGGAAACATGGTGTTCACCCCATTGTCTAGCCAGATGGGAACCAAATCATCTACATAACCGTCACAGTCTACAGACACAATCTCTATTCCGTATTTTGCACACTCATCGGTAATCTTCCTATAATGCTTACCTGCATGTTTCCTGAAAACATCTGGATGGATCAAAGGTCCAGTATTAAAACAGATATCCTCCCAGAAATGGGCATAATCTACCTTCACTCCTGTTTCAAGAGTATGCTTGGTCACCTCAAAGGAAAGTTGCCCGATGGTATCCATACATTCTGCAAATAAACCAGGATCATCCACCTGGAGATAACTAATCTCCACTAAGCCCCAATAATTCCTGAGCTTTCCAAAAAGACTTCCACAGTAAACGGCCAGATGACGCTGCCTGGTATCGTTTTCTGCGATTAATGCATTAATGGCATCCATGTCCAGTCTTTCAGGGGTCCATTGAAGTCTTGGCAAGTAGTGCTTCTCCCAGCTTTCTCGGTCTACAACCGTGTGCCCCACTTCTGCAGGAATGGATCTTGCTCCTTCTTTTTTTACAACAAAAACACCGTCACTGTCTAACAGTTTCATGGAACCATCTGGATAGCGTTCTATGATTGTCTCTTCAAATGCGGGAAACAAAGGCATATCATACCAGTTGCCTTTTTGTCCAGTATAAACAAAAATATTGTCATCAAAACCTAGTTTCTTGGCAATTGCCAGTTCAAACTCATTCCCGTCTGCTTGATTCCCTCCGTAGGCAATGGCATTGTCCAATTCTTCTTTGGTCAAATGACCCTGGGCTGCCCACTTTTCAAGGGTTTCGTCCCAGAACCCAAAGTGCATAATGGGTACACGGTCAAAATCCTTGTATAACAACATGGCATTCAAACGTTCTCTGTTGGTTTTTGTCATGGTTTAATCCCTTTCTTTCAACTTCTGCCAATATCATAAACACTGCACAGCTTTATCTTCTCAGCTTTCCCACTCAATATTTTGATGGAGCGAGAATCACCATTCAAGTCAAAAAAGTTGTCCTCTAATAATAAGTCATCCTTCTCATTGCTAATCTGAATGCTTTTTGCGTAAGTGGAGGCAGAAACGGTAATCACATCGTCTTCTACTATATAGGTCAACTTAGGATCTTCAAATTTGAAATACTTTGGTAAGGTCAATAGTACCGTTCCAGAAGAACAGACCTGGCCATCCTCCAAACACTCATAACTAATATAGCTGTTTCGCTCATCCATGTCTGGTAGGGTTACCGATTCTAGCCAACTGCTTGTGAGGGCTGGAACCACCAACTGATGTTCTTCTTGCTTTATTATCTCTCCTGTGGCGCTCCGAAGTGCCCAATGAACTATTACACTCTTGTCACTACGGGTTTCGTTAGCCACGTTGAGCTTAAAGGTCTTATCCACAACATAGGTATCCCAGTTCAGATCCGATTCACAAACAAGAGCCCCTTCTTCTTGACAAGATATCATCACTGGAGCGAAGAATCTCTTGGCTAAGTAGTGCAAGGCTTTCCAACGCCCAAAGTAGTCAATAGACGACCAGGAAATCACAGGCCAACAATCGTTCAATTGCCAATACACCGTCCCCATGCACCTGCCACGATGACGTCTAAAATGCTCTACTCCATAGCGGATGGCATCTCCTTGTAGCAATTGAGAAGCGTAGACAAAATGGTCAAAGTTCCAGGGATACTTGTAGGTAGCTGATAGGTAATTTACAATCTTCCCATTGGCGCTACCGTTTCTCTGGTGACGTTCCATCATATAAGAGAATGGATTCAAATCCTCTGGATTATCTGTGAAAGTTTTGATGGTTTCCACACTTGGGAAGGATTGGAAGCCAAACTCAGCAATATACCTGAAAAAGAACTTACGATATTCGGTGAAGGGTTTGTTGCCATGCCACACCTCCCAATAGTGTACATTGCCCCGATTGGGATCATTGGGGTAATCCATGTTTCCACCAGAAGAGGGGCTAGCTGGCCAATAAAAGGTCTCTGGATCATATTCTCTTAACACTTCTGGAATTAATGACTCATAAACCACGAAGTAATCTCTTACTTCTGAAGGCTTGGTAATCCAGTGATGCTTCATCTCAAAGAACCATTCCATCTCATTGTTGCCACACCAAAGTCCCAGTGAGGCATGGTGTCTAATTCTCTTAATATTGTCAATGAATTCTTGACTGATATTCTCCTTGAATTCAGGAGTCACATCATAAGCAGCACAGGCAAACATAAAGTCTTGCCACACTACTAAACCAAGCTCATCACAAATGTCATAAAACCAATCGCTAGGATAATAACCGCCACCCCATACGCGAATACAGTTAAAGTTGGCAGCCTTGCATTGGCTAAGCAACTTATAGGTAGTGTGGTAATTTACACGACCCAATAGATGATCCTCTGGAATATAGTCTGCTCCCATGGCGAAGATGTTCACTCCATTTACCTGATGGGCAAAACTTTCACCCCATTCATCCTTCTTCCTATCCATCCCCATGGTGCGTAGGCCAATTCGACGCTTCCAGCTATCCTGCAACACCTCTCCTGCAAAAACTTCTACCAACACCTCATACAGATGTTGTTCCCCATAGCCGTTGGGCCACCACAGTAGAGGCTCTTCTATGCTCATGGTCTCTGGTGATTGATCATCACAATAAACCTTTCCGTCAGGGGCAATGACGGTGACTTGATAATGAATATCCGTTGCATCAATATCCAACATTTCATCTACTTCAAATTCTAGCTCAAAGTTCAAATCCACTTGATTCTCACTATGATTTTGTCGAATATAAACACTATCCAATCTGATTTGATCAAAGCCAAGCAAAGTTACTTCTCGAAATAATCCTGCATCAGGCAAGTGAGCTCCCCAGTCCCATCCAAACATACAATGGGCTTTGCGGATATGAACAAATCCTCTCATACAATCTTCACTGCCATAGGTGGGGCTTTTCTCAAAGGCCTCACGGATATATTTTACAGGAGAACGTAAGATTACCTGAAGGATATTCTCCTCTCTATTTAATAAACTTTTTACCTCAAACTCCCAAGTACGATGCATGTTGTTGGGGTAACCCAATATGTGACCATTAAGGACCACCTCAGCAATGGTATCGATGCCATCGAATCTTAATACTGCTCGCTCTGATTCTAACACCTCTTCATCAGCCACAAATGAAGTTTGGTAGATATAATCCTTCTCCATCAAAGCCAATGCTTGGTCTTCATTGTCCTTCCAAAAAGGATCTTCCATCTTTCCGTGTTTTAGAAACTCCGTGTACACTGTTCCTGGTACTGTAGCCTCTAACCATTGCTCTTCATGAGTTTCTTTCATCTGCCA
>JGI20163J15578_10001018_pt1 | contig 11552 bp, 3 predicted proteins | sample TergutCu122P1_FD_15578 | JGI IMG/M metagenome (IMG submission 15578)
AAAGATTCCTATCAATGGTTTTTGAGCGAAGGTTTGAAAGAAGTATTTAGAGACATTTCCCCGATTGCTGATTTTAGCGGTCACCTACGTCTGGAATTTGTCGATTTTACCCTTTGTCGAGACGATGTAAAGTATTCTATTGAAGAATGTAAAGATCGTGATGCAACTTATGCAGCTCCGGTAAAAGTACGGGTAAGATTGTACAACAAAGATAAAGACGAGATTAATGAACATGAGATTTTCATGGGCGATTTACCCCTAATGACCGAAACCGGAACCTTTATTATCAACGGTGCTGAGCGTGTTATTGTAAGTCAATTGGTTCGTTCTCCCGGCATTTACTATAGCATTGCCCATGACAAATTAGGAAAAGAGCTGTACTCCGCCACGGTAATTCCCAATCGGGGAGCTTGGTTGGAGTACGAAACCGATTCCAATGACGTGTTTTACGTGCGGGTAGATCGGACCAGAAAAGTGCCGATTACCGTATTGATTCGCGCTTTGGGGGTCGGTACCGATGGTGAAATCCTAGAGCTGTTTGGGGATGAGCCCAAAATTTTAGCCAGTTTTGGTAAAGACGTTGCTGAAAATTATCAGGAAGGTCTTTTAGAGTTATACAAAAAAATTCGCCCCGGTGAACCCCTTGCGGTAGAGAGTGCGGAGAGTTTAATCAACAGCATGTTTTTTGACCCTCGCCGTTATGATTTGGCCAAGGTGGGGCGATACAAGTTTAATAAAAAGCTTGCTTTCCGTCATCGCATTACCGGCTGTGTGGTGGCAGAAGATGTGGTCAGCAATATAACCGGCGAAGTGGTTGCCGAAAAAGGCAGTCTGATTACCCAATCAATGGCTGATGATATTCAAAACGCAGCAGTTCGTTGGGTGTGGGTTGAAGGCGAAGATGAGTCTCGCAACTTGAAAATCCTCTCAAATATGATGGTTGATTTAACTGCGGTAGTAGACATTGATCCAAAAGAAGTTGGCGTTACCGAGCAGGTGTTTTATCCGGTTTTAGCCGGGCTTTTGGAAGAAACCGCCGGCGATATTGAAGAGCTGAAAGTGGCTATTCGCAAAAATTTAAGCGATTTGATTCCCAAGCATATTACCCGAGAAGACATTTTGGCTTCGATTAATTATAACATTCATTTGGAGCACGGCTTAGGACATGATGACGATATTGACCATCTGGGTAATCGTCGAATTCGAGCGGTGGGAGAATTACTGCAAAATCAATATCGAATTGGTTTATCCCGTTTGGAGAGAGTGGTGCGGGAGCGGATGACTACGCAAGATCAAGAATCCCTGACCCCCCAATCTCTGATTAATATCAAACCGGTAACCGCAGCGGTGAAGGAATTCTTTGGTTCTTCCCAGTTGTCACAGTTCATGGATCAAAACAATCCGTTAGGGGAATTGACCCATAAGAGACGTCTCTCTGCTTTAGGTCCCGGCGGTTTATCCAGGGATCGTGCCGGATTTGAGGTCCGCGATGTTCACTATTCTCACTATGGCAGAATGTGTCCCATCGAAACCCCGGAGGGACCAAACATTGGCTTGATTAACTCCTTAGCAACCTATGCTCGGATAAATCAGTATGGGTTTATTGAGGCACCTTATCGCAAGATTGATAAATCTGACCCGGAAAACCCAAGAGTTACCGAAGAGGTAGTCTATATGACCGCCGATGAAGAAGACATTTATCATGTGGCCCAAGCCAATGAACCGTTGGATGCAGACGGTTATTTCATAAACAATAACGTATCCGGCCGTTACCGGGATGAAACCCAAGAGTACGAAAAGAGCAAATTTGAGTATATGGATGTTTCCCCGAAGATGGTATTTTCGGTGGCGACAGCATTGATTCCCTTCTTGGAAAATGATGATGCCAACCGAGCTCTGATGGGATCCAACATGCAACGTCAGGCGGTCCCACTGTTGACGACAGAAGCCCCGGTGGTAGGTACCGGGATGGAAACCAAAGCGGCGGCCGATTCCGGTGTATGTGTGATTGCCGAACAAGATGGGGTGGTGGAACGCTCTACTGCTTCAGAAATTATTGTAAAACAAGATGATGGCACGAAAAGAGTATATAAGCTGACTAAATTTCTCCGTAGTAATCAAAGTAACTGCTACAATCAAAGACCGATCGTTGTTCGCGGGGAAAAGATTGTTGCCGGTCAGGTAATTGCCGATGGCCCTTCCACCGCTAATGGGGAGATGGCTCTGGGCAAAAATCCGCTAATTGGTTTTATGACCTGGGAAGGCTACAACTACGAGGATGCGGTTCTGTTAAGTGAAAAACTAGTGCAAGATGACATCTACACGTCGGTTCATATTGAGGAATACGAAGCAGAAGCGCGTGACACCAAGTTGGGACCGGAGGAAATCACCCGTGATATCCCGGGGGTTGGCGATGATGCTCTAAAAGACTTAGATGAACGAGGGATGATTCGAATCGGGGCAGAAGTGCGGGCCGGTGATATTTTGGTTGGTAAGGTGACCCCCAAAGGGGAAACCGAATTAACCGCGGAAGAACGTTTACTTAGAGCAATCTTTGGCGAAAAAGCCCGGGAAGTGCGAGATACATCCTTGAAAGTACCGCATGGTGAATACGGAATCGTGGTCGATGCCAAAGCCTTTACCCGGGAAAATGGTGATGAGTTATCGCCCGGGGTAAATCAAGCAGTCCGCATTTACATTGCCCAGAAGAGAAAAATCTCGGTGGGTGATAAGATGGCCGGTCGTCACGGGAACAAAGGGGTAGTATCCAGAGTATTACCGGTTGAGGACATGCCTTATCTACCCAATGGTCGTCCTCTTGACATCGTGTTGAATCCCTTAGGGGTGCCTTCTCGGATGAATATCGGGCAGGTACTGGAGATTCACTTGAGTTTGGCCGCCAAAGCGTTAGGATTCAATATCTCAACGCCGGTTTTTGACGGGGCCAATGAAGAAGATATCATGAATACGCTCCAAATGGCCAATGATTACGTAAATTCCGATTGGAAAGAGTTTGAAAGGAAATACAAAAAAGTGGTGGCACCGGAAGTGCTGAAACACCTTTCCGAAAATATCGACCATCGCGAAGTATGGAAAGGGGTAACCCTTTCTAGTGATGGGAAAGTGCCACTTAGGGATGGGCGAACCGGCGAATACTTTGATAGTCCGGTAACCATTGGTCACATGCATTATCTGAAACTACACCACTTAGTTGACGATAAGATTCATGCCCGTTCCACCGGACCTTACTCGTTGGTAACCCAACAACCCCTTGGCGGGAAAGCACAGTTTGGGGGTCAACGCTTTGGGGAGATGGAAGTGTGGGCTTTGGAGGCTTATGGAGCGTCCTATACCTTACAAGAAATTTTGACGGTAAAATCTGATGATGTAGTTGGCCGGGTAAAAACATACGAGGCCATTATCAAAGGGAAAAACATCCCCGAACCGGGAATTCCCGAGTCCTTCAAGGTACTCTTAAAAGAACTACAATCTTTGGCTTTGGATGTACGGGTCCTGCGTGATGATAACACCGAAGTGGAGATTATGGAGACCGTAGACATGGGCGAAACAAATTTAAATGCGATTATCGAAGGCGATGAAAGATATCAAGACAGAAGGGAAAGCTTTGGTTCCCACGGATTCACCGAGCAAGAGTTTGTCGGTGAAGAACTAGAAGATGTGGAACCGGAAGCGGACGACGAGTACGATGATGACGAGATAGTGTTTGAATTTGAAGAATTTCTTGATGAGGAAGAGTAGGAGGAAAGAAGCTTATGGCAAGGGAAAACCATGAACAATATTCTGGCCAATTGGTGTTTGATGCAATTAAGATCGGCCTGGCTTCACCAAGTAAGATTATCAAATGGTCCCGGGGCGAAGTAACAAAACCGGAAACCATTAATTATCGAACCCTAAAACCGGAAAAAGAAGGATTATTTTGCGAGAAGATTTTTGGTCCAAGTAAGGACTGGGAATGTCATTGCGGTAAATATAAGAAAATTCGCTACAAAGGGGTGGTTTGTGACCGCTGTGGCGTGGAAATCACCAAGGCATCGGTACGTCGTGAGCGAATGGGCCATATTGATCTGGCCGCGCCCGTATCCCACATTTGGTATTTCAAAGGAATTCCCAGTCGGATGGGATTGATCTTGGACATTTCTCCCAGAAGCTTAGAGAGGGTTTTGTATTTCGCTTCTTATATTGTGCTGGATAAAGGACAAACCGAGCTTTCGTATAAACAGATTCTATCAGAAGCTGAATTTCAAGAGCAAAAAGAGCGCTATGGCACCGGCTCATTCCGCGTGGGGATGGGGGCCGAGTCGATTCAAGAATTATTACGGTCGATTAATCTGGAAAAAGAATACAAAGATTTGCAAAATGGGCTGGAAACTGCTTCCGGTCAAAAACGGGCGAGAATTGTCAAGCGTTTGGAAGTAATCGAGGCATTTCGCGAGTCCGGCAACAAACCGGAATGGATGGTTCTTAATGCGATTCCGGTAATTCCGCCGGATCTTCGTCCAATGGTACAATTGGATGGGGGGCGTTTTGCCACCTCCGATTTGAATGATTTGTATCGCCGGATTATTAACCGTAACAATCGTTTGAAACGCTTGTTGGAGCTGGGCGCACCGGATATTATCGTGCGCAATGAAAAGCGGATGTTGCAAGAGGCGGTAGATGCCTTGATTGACAATGGACGTCGCGGTCGTCCGGTTACCGGGCCGGGGAATCGTGCTTTAAAATCACTTTCGGATATGTTAAAAGGTAAATCCGGTCGCTTCCGTCAAAACTTACTCGGCAAGCGGGTAGACTATTCCGGACGTTCGGTTATTGTAGTGGGACCGGAACTGAAAATCTATCAATGTGGTTTACCAAAAGAGATGGCGATTGAGCTATTTAAGCCGTTTGTAATGAAAGAGCTGGAAGCAAAAGGCATCGCCCACAATATCAAAAGTGCGAAAAAGATGGTCGAGAAGTTACAGCCGGAAGTATGGGATGTGCTGGAGGAAGTCATCACCGAGCATCCGGTTATGTTAAACCGGGCACCGACCTTGCATCGCCTGGGGATTCAAGCCTTTGAACCGATTCTGGTAGAAGGTAAAGCAATTAAGTTGCACCCCTTGGTATGTACGGCTTATAATGCCGATTTCGATGGTGACCAGATGGCCGTTCACGTACCTCTTTCGGTGGAAGCACAGGCGGAATGTCGTTTCTTGTTGTTATCACCAAACAACCTATTGAAACCTTCCGATGGCGGTCCGGTAGCGGTACCATCGCAGGATATGGTTTTGGGCATCTACTACCTAACCCAAGAAAGAGAAGGGGTTAAGGGCGAAGGCGCGTACTTCAAGAACGGCAACGAAGCGATTCTGGCTTATGAAAATGGTTATATCACTTTGCATTCACGGATTAATGTCCGGATGAGCAAAACCAGACCGGATGGAACAATGATTTCGGCGATTGTCAAGACAACACCGGGGCGATTACTCTTTAATGAGATTATCCCCCAGGACTTAGGTTATGTGAATCGGGAGAATGAAGAGGAAGAACTGTTGTTGGAAGTGGATTTCCACGTCGATAAGAAGCAGATTAGGCAAATCTTAGAGCGGGTTATCAACATTCATGGTGCCACCCTGACGGCGGAAGTATTGGATGATGTAAAAGCGATTGGTTATAAGTTCGCTACCCAAGCGGCGATGACCGTGTCAATCTTTGACATGACCGTCCCGCCGGAAAAAGCAGATTTGATTCAAAATGCGCAAGAGTTAGTGGATCAAATCACGAAAAATTATCGCCGTGGTCTTTTGACTGAGGAAGAACGCTACAAAGGCGTGGTTGAAACCTGGCGGGAAACTGATAACAAACTTACCGAAACCCTACTTGCCGGATTGGACAAGTATAACAATATCTTTATGATGTCTGACTCGGGAGCCCGTGGTTCGAATCAACAGATTAAACAGTTGGCCGGAATGCGTGGGCTAATGCAAGATACCACCGGACGGATTATTGAGTTACCGATTAAATCTAATTTCCGCGAGGGCTTAGATGTATTAGAGTATTTCATGTCGGCTCACGGAGCCAGAAAAGGTCTTTCGGATACCGCTCTTCGCACCGCCGACTCCGGATACTTGACCAGACGTCTGGTCGACGTGGCGCAAGAGTTAATTATTCATGTAGCTGATTGCACGGAAGAAGGGGAAGAGCACTCCGGGATGTATGTGAAAGCATTCATGGATGGCAAGGAAGAGATTGAGAGCTTACGCGAGCGGATTACCGGACGTTTTATCTGCGAAGATATCAAAGATAAAGATGGAAATATTATTGTGAAAGAGAATCACATGATTACCCCAAGACGGGCCGAGCAGATTATCGCTAAGGGCGTAGATGCCAAAGGAAAACCCATTGAAGGAGTGAAAATTCGCACGATTCTTAGCTGTAAGTGTAAAGATGGTGTTTGCTCAAGATGTTATGGTGCCAATATGGCCACCGGCGAATCGGTTCAGGTAGGTGAGGCCGTCGGTATTATTGCTGCTCAATCAATCGGCGAGCCGGGGACCCAGTTAACCATGCGTACCTTCCAAACCGGAGGGGTAGCCGGTGATGATATTACCCAAGGTCTTCCCCGTGTGGAGGAGCTCTTTGAAGCACGACGACCCAAAGGTCTTGCCATCATCACCGAATTTGCCGGAACGGCCGTGATTAGCGATACCAAGAAAAAGCGGGAGATTATTGTCACTAATAACGAAACCGGAGAAACAAAGGCTTATCTGATTCCTTATGGCTCCCGGATTAAGATTCAAGACGGCGTAGAATTAGAGGCCGGCGATGAATTAACCGAAGGTAGTGTAAACCCTCACGATATTCTGAAAATAAAAGGTATCCGGGCGGTACAAGACTATATGCTAAAGGAAGTGCAACGAGTCTATCGCTTGCAAGGGGTGGAGATTAACGACAAGCACATTGAGATTATCGTGCGTCAGATGCTCAAGCGAATCCGGGTGGAAGAAAAAGGAGATTCCTCCTTCTTACCGGGCATGATGGTGGATGTCCAAGAATACAACAGAGTCAATGAAAAGCTGGTCGACGAAGGTTTAGAACCGGCGGTCGGTGAGCAGATTATGTTGGGGATTACCAAAGCATCCTTGGCCACAGACTCCTTCTTATCAGCCGCTTCATTCCAAGAGACCACAAAGGTGCTTACCGAGGCAGCGATTAAAGGTAAAGTGGACCACTTGATTGGATTAAAAGAAAATGTAATCATCGGGAAGCATATTCCGGCCGGAACCGGCATGAGAAACTACCGGGATGTGATGCTTAGTACAGAATTAGAACCGGAGCCGGTCATCTACGAAGAAGAATTAGTTGAGCCGGAAGGGGATGAAGACATCCTAGCAGAAGCGGATGAGTGGGATGAAGATTTAGAAGATGATTTAGATGAAGATTTGGACGATGTTCTGGATGATGATTTTATCTTGATTGAGAATGATTGACATTTTCCATGGCTAAAGCACTCAGAACCGATGAATATGTTGGGGCTGAGTGCTTTAGATTTCACTACGTTAGATTACGTTGTACTAGTGGTGCATAACATCTAAAACTTTACCATTACTTGTCTGCATTTCCAGCTGACTGCGTTGTCGTCAATCGACGTAGTCACCACTACGCCTCATTCCTCCGCCTTGCATCTGAAAATGCATACGGCGTAATTTAGTAAAGAGTTAGATGTTATGCACCACTAGCATTATTTGCTTCCGTAATATGACATTTGTGTGATTTACATGGCTTATTTGGGGCATTCGTATGTGGATGCCATGAAGGTTAATGTGATAGAATAGATAGTAACAATACGATGAAAAGCGAGGAAATTGATAATGACCCTAACCTACATTTTTTATGCGTATAGTGCAGCATTGTTTCTACTGTCAGCTCTTGTAATCGCTAAAATCATAACCCTTGACAGAAAAATACATCTAAGGGAAACCATTTATTGCATTGTCGGAGTTACCTTTGGAACAGTAGTTAGTGTTTACAGTAGGTCATATTACAATTTCTTTTTTCATATGTTTCGGGATATCCTGGTTCTACCCATCTTGTTCTTTTATTTCTACAAAATTCAATCATATTCTCGCAAAAAAGCAGGCATTTTGACGGGTGTTTCCATTTACATTACCCTTTCCACCATCCAATTTCATACTTTACTTTTTTACCGCTTATTTCCCGATTTTTATTCTCATTTTATTCCCAGTGTTTTACCTGGTGATAGCGCGATATCCCGGATAGAGTTTATACATATTACACTTTTGCTTCCTATCTCAGTGGTTATCACCTTTGTTTTTGTGAAGGTTTTTGGGAAATTTAGAATTATGATGAAGCAAAATGAGCGCTTCCAAACAATTTTTCTTTGTAGTACGATATTAATCGCCGGTGGGATGTTGTTTTCGATGAGTTACATGCGTGTTAACAGGATTCGCTTCTATATTTCAGAGTGGCACTTCTTTCCTTATGATGCGATTTTCACGGTTATTCTTATTACTTTTTGTGTTCTTATTGCATATCAAAACAGTAAACACGAAAAAAAACTAGAAGAGGAAAGGTATCAGGCGCTCCATCGCTATACACATGAATTAGAGCAGCAGCAAACGGCGATGCGTAAGTTCAGGCATGATTATCGAAACATTTTGTTATCGTTGGATAATTTTATCAAAGAGGAAATGTGGGAAGATTTAAAAGAATACTATAATACGGAGATTAAGATGGCTTCGTCAGTGATTATAAATAACGAGTTTGCCTTAGAAGCGCTCAGTAAAATCAAGGTAAATGAAGTGAAAAGCTTATTTGCCGCAAAATTGACGGTAGCCCAAAGTATGGGGATTGATGCAACCTTTGAGGCCCATGAAGAAATGAATTCAATTCCGGTAGATTCAGTTTCATTGATTCGGATGTTGGGAATTATTTTAGATAATGCTATTGAGGCTCTGGTCGAACTTGGCAGTGGAACACTTAGGGTGGCCTATTATAAGGTTGATGCAAGTACGGTTTTTATTGTAGAAAACACTTGTCATTCGACCTTGAAACTAAGAGAGATTGAACAACCGGGATTTTCTACCAAAGGGAAAAATCGTGGGTTGGGATTGAAAATATTAGCGGAGATAGCAAATGCTTGTCCTAACGTAACAAGAGAAACGGGCATTAAAGGAGATGTATTTACACAGAAATTAACGATAAGCGCATATTAATAAAAGGGAGATTCAACATGTTATCAGTTTATATTTGTGAAGATAATGAACGGCAAAGGAAAATGCTGGAGCAGATAGTGAAAGGTTATATCGCCCTGAAGAATTACAATATGAAGTTGTCATTCTCTACCGATAACCCCAAAGCTCTTTTACAGGAGTTGGAGAAGCGTCCTACATGGCAAGCCCTCTATATTTTGGATGTGGATTTGCAGCATGAGATGAATGGGATTGTCCTCGCTTCGGAAATTCGCAAGCGAGATATTTATGGTTCGATTGTTTTTGTTACGACTCATGAAGAACTCTCTCCACTTACCTTCAGATATAAAGTGGAGGCGATGGATTACATTTCCAAGAATATACCCGATAGTATCATCACGAAAATAGAAGAGTGTATGGATTTGGCCTATCGCTATATGAATGATGAGAAATCCTCTAAGAATCGGGGCTATCAAGTGAAAGATGGGAATACCATCCGCTTTGTTCCCTTTGATGATATTATCTTTTTTGAATCTAGTACGCAATCCTCTCGTAAGGTGATTCTCCACATGGAAAATAGCTGGTTAGAGTTTTATGGTTCTCTTTCGGAAGTAGAAAAAATCAGCCCCGAGTTTTTCCGATGCCATCAGTCTTATGTAATTAATCTAAATAATATAGAAAGTATCAACAAAGAAAAAAGAGAGGTGGAAATGCGGGGAGGTAGAACGGCCTTTATCGCGAAAAGGCGGATGAGTGCATTGGTGAAACAGATGCTACAATAATTACTTGAAGTCATTCGCCGCTTTGCGAAACCGAGAAAAGCGAAGCTTTTGGTGGTGCCCTCCCAAACAGTTACAATTTTTCTAAAAATAAGATTTCTCATCTCAAACAAGATATACAAAAACCCCCTTTTGTGCTATATTAATAGGGTACGATGCGAGTAAATAAAAGGGTCAACCATTTAACGCCCGCATCAAGGTAATATAGTACCGGCAGGAGAAATAAATGTTAAGGTTAAAAGAAATACGCAAATCTTACAAAACAGCGGATTTTGTCCAAGTAGCTCTAAATGACATATCCATTGCTTTCCGCGATAATGAATTTGCCGCCATTCTCGGTCCGTCGGGCTCGGGAAAAACTACCATGCTCAATATTATTGGTGGTTTGGATCGATATGACAGTGGCGAATTAGAAATAGAAAACATTTCCACCAAACAATACAAAGATAGCGATTGGGATACTTATCGGAACAATCGTATTGGTTTTGTCTTTCAAAGCTACAATCTCATTCCCCACCAATCGATTCTGGCTAATGTGGAACTGGCATTAACCCTTTCCGGGGTATCGGCTGCTGAGCGAAAGAAACGAGCCAAAGAAGCGCTGACTCAGGTTGGGTTGGAAGAGCACGCTCATAAGCGCCCAAACCAATTAAGTGGTGGCCAGATGCAACGAGTGGCAATTGCCAGAGCCTTAATTAACGACCCGGAGATTTTGTTGGCCGACGAACCCACCGGCGCTCTGGATAGTACCACCAGTGTGCAGGTATTGGATCTGCTCACCGAGATTGCCAAAGAACGACTGGTCATCATGGTTACCCATAATAGTGAGTTGGCTAAGAAGTATGCCAATCGGATTGTCCATTTAAAAGACGGTGAGGTGGTGTCTGATACCAGACCTTTCGACCCTACCACGGAAGAGGTGGAATCCAACTTAGAGATTCGGAAAACCAGGATGTCTTTTTGGACGGCGATTACCCTTTCCTTTAGCAACTTAATGACAAAAAAAGGCCGAACTTTTATCACCGCCCTTGCCGGTTCGATTGGAATTATCGGGATTGCCGCCATTTTGGCGCTGGCCAATGGCATCGGTATATACATTCGTACAGTAGAGGAAGAAACATTAAGTTTATATCCGTTGAGCATCCAAAGAACCGGTTTTGATTTAGGGATTATGTTTGGTGATGGAGGGAGTGGCGATCAAGCAGACCAGCCGGTCGTGCGTTGGGAAGAACGACCGGAAAATGAAGGTCTGGTGCGGGAAGGGCGGATGTTAACCAATATGTTTGCGATGCGAGCCAACAACGATTTGATTTCCTTAAAGGAATATCTGGAAGCAAATGTAGAGATATTAGAACCTTTAGTGAATACAATCCATTACACTTTTGATATTACCCCCCAGATTTTCTTATCTGATACAACAGATGGGGTGGTGCAAGTGAACCCGGACCCGCTGTTAGCCGGCATGGGCGGTGGTGGAATGGGGGGAATGTTTGGTTTTGGGATGAATGCGTTTAGTGAGTTAGTGAGTCAAGCGGAGATGATTACCGCTCAGTATGACCTT
>JGI20163J15578_10001019_pt1 | contig 11528 bp, 13 predicted proteins | sample TergutCu122P1_FD_15578 | JGI IMG/M metagenome (IMG submission 15578)
AGCAGTTACACCCTCAACAGGTTTATATCATGAGCCTACCCAGATTATTATCCATGTTCCACCAGGTTACACGGCTTTCTTTACTATTGATGGTTCCATTCCAACCATGGCATCTCATCGATATGAGGAGCCTATAGATATGGCTGTAGGAAACACCATTTTCACTGCTATATTAGTAAATAACATCAGTGGTAGAGTAACTGACGCCACAGTAAGAAATTTTACTCTCGAGTTAGATGAGATAGGAGATACAGGAGACTAATCTGAAACAAGACTCAGATGAATCTCCTTTTTTTTTTGCATTCTTTTTGGATAGACGAATTGACTTGATATCAATTTCTTTTACAACAGTCAACCTGCGCTGACGAGTCTGTATTCGTAGGACAAAATACGCTCAAAGACACCTTTACGTAGGTGGCCTAAAACAATCGAATCTTTAGTCTTCTAAACCATTGACAAAGAATGATATAGCAGGTAAGATGGGATACATCAACAAGAGGTTGTGTCACCGATATGTGATATTTTCACCAGCACAGGAGGTGCCTCAGATGCGGAAATTAAAGGCTTTGTTTCTTGCCTTATGTTTTATTTTAGCAATACTGATTTTTAACATTCCTAAAGTTAACTTTGGTTACGGTTCAGGATTTGTTGATGAGCAACAATATAAAGAAACTGTAGATGAATACAACAATGAATAGATGAAGTGATTTTGTGGGTGAACTACTTTTGGTAGTTTGCCCCTTTACTATTATATATCAAAGACTAAAGATATAAATCTAAACTTAACTTATTTGGTATTTTATTATGCTTCATTTCCAGGCAAGCATCAAGGAGGAAGATTTTATGCCAGTACTTTTTCTCTTATTTTGGATTGTACTTAATTCACGTATCACCCTAGAAGTTGTATTGATAGGGATTTTAGTTAGTGCTCTAATGACTGTATTTACCTATAGAGTCATCGGAATAAGCTTTAAAATGGAGATGGAACTATGGAGGACATTTGGCAAACATGTTTTTGTCTATGGCGCCATGCTGATTTGGGGGATGATCAAATCCAATCTGCAGATGATTAAAATTATTCTATCCAAAGATTCAGGTGACAAGGCGCAAATAATTTACTTCAAAACACCTGTAACCTCCGATTTCGCTAAAATCATCCTCATGTATTCCATTATGTTAACCCCTGGAACAGTGGCTTTTGAAGCAGAAGAAGAGAGATTTGGTATCCATGCCATTAATGAAAAGATGGGTAAGAATATTGAACAATCTGTTTTTGTAAAAAAGCTCAAGAGCATCGAAGGATCTAGTTTTGATAACACAGTTAAGAGCATAGGAGAGTAACTCATGAATAATTACTCAGAAATGATTCGGCTTTTTCTACACATTGGCATTGTTTTCCTGGCCATTACCATGATCATCTGCCTGGTGCGAGCCGTAAGAGGACCAAAGTTAGCAGACAGAATCGTAGCTACCAATATGATCTGCGTGAAGACCATATTGCTAATTGTGATGGTTGCGGTGTATCTTGGTGAAGGTTTTCTTGTGGATGTAGCATTGGTCTATTCTTTACTTAGTTTCTTAGCAGTGGTGGTGCTTACCCGTTTTATGTTAGGGGTGAAGATTAACAAAGCTAAAGAAGAGTAGGTTTAAATGTTTATACAAAAAGGAGGAAGGACAACATGTGGGAAATCATGAGAACAATATTAGCAGCACTGTTTTTGTTTTCGGGCTTATTTACACTGGGCATTGCCACCTTTGGGTTGTTTCGCCTAAATAATGTTTTGAATCGGCTTCACGCTGCCGCCAAATGTGATACCTTGGGTGCATTGTTGGTTTTGATTAGTCTTGCCATCATTGTTGGTCCGACCTTTACAGCCTTGAAGTTTTTTATACTGATTGCCTTTATTTGGCTGACCAATCCTGTATCTGCTTTTATGATTGCCAGGGCGGAAGTATTAACCAATCCAAAAATAGAAGAAGAATGTGATGTGAGGGAGGTGGAGTCATGATCCTTTTTGATCTAATTCTATTTGAATACATTCTACTTGTCTTTTTAGTGGGTTGTGCGCTGGCTGTTTCCTTCACAAGAAAGGTTCTTTCTGCTGTCATTATCTTCATGTCATACAGCATTGTAATGTCCATCATTTGGCTGCTTCTTCAGGCACCAGACCTTGCCCTAACAGAGGCCGCCATTGGAGCAGGTATTACCAGTATTCTTTTCTTTTTAGCCATCAAAAGAATCAATACCATGGAGAGAAAGAAAGGAGGTGGGGACAGATGTCAAACCGAGATGAAAAGCGACAAAAACCAAGTGTTAAAGGATTCCTAGCTTGGGTAAACGCAGATGAAGATTTTGACAATGAAGAAAAGCTAAAATTTGACGATTTGGAGACCGATGAGGATTCTTACGAAGAGGAAGAGTTTCATCATGAAGAGAATGTAGAAGCGTTTCAATGTGAAGAAGGTGATGAGGCAATGGATTACAATAGAATGTCCTCTGACTCTTCTGAAGGGCTTAAAACCAATGATTCAATGCTGGTAGACTACGAAGGGGACGATGAGTTTGATTATCCCGATGAAATCATTGTAATGGAGGAGTTTATCACTGCATATCACAAGAAAAATGAGGATCCTAGTGGGGAGAATTCAGATGAAATAGAGATCGATTATGCCGACTCTATCCCCCTCTCTCAAGAATCCGTTCATCTGACGAAAAAGGAAAAAAGGCGTCTGAAGATGTTCCGTAACTTCTACTTGGCATTGTCTGCTATTGTTGCATTAAATGTTATGGGGGTTTTACTGTTAACGGTTAATTTCTTACCTGCCTTTGGTAACCCTGATAACCCCGCTGTCAATGAAGTGTACACCAGATATGTGGTGGACAGTGTAGAAGAAACCAGTGCTTTGAATATGGTTTCAGCAGTATTGTATTCCTATCGTTCCTTTGATACTTTAGGAGAAGCTTTTGTATTGTTTGCTGCAGCCATAGGCGTGATGATGCTGTTACATGAAACCAAAGAGACTCAAAAATCAAAAGATTAGGGTGAGAAGAATAAAACGAACACGGTTTATTCTTCTCAGCCTAGGCATAGAATGATGTCATAGATCAATCAATTGACATTCCTCATAGATCAATCTAGGGGATTCCAAGCTACTTTACTGAATCAGAGTAATTAAAAATAGGAGAGAGACAGATGTCAAAAAAGTGCAAGGTATACCGTGATTTAATCGCATTAAAAGAACAGCCTTTTGTGCTGAGAATGATTGTGGGACCATTGATTCCTTTTATCATGTTGTATGGAATCTATGTGCTTTTTAATGGACACTTGTCTCCAGGTGGTGGTTTTTCAGGCGGTACCATATTAGGGGCAGGATTGGTGTTACTTTCTATTGCTTATGGGCGCAAGAAGGTGAGCAGGTTTTTCACCTTTAAGACTTTCGGGAGTTGTTGCAGTCTCTCCCTTGGCTTTTATCTTCTGGCCAAAGGATATACCTTTATGATGACTGCCACAGGGCGTCCTACTGGCATTCCCTTAGGCACTCCTGGAAATCTCTTAAGTGGCGGCTTGATTTTCCCTCTTTCCATTAGTGTGGGCATTGTGGTGGCCTGTACCATTTACTGTTTCTATTCTCTTTTTTCAGATGGGGAGGTGTAACCAGTGGAAAATATCATTACCAACCACTTTGAAGCAACAGCCATGATCCTTTTTGGGATCGGTTTTGTAACCCTTCTGTTACAAAAAAACTTAATCAAGAAGATTATCGGTCTTAATATTATGGACACTTCCATCTTCTTGTTTTTAGCAGCGAAGGGGTATATTACAGGAAGAAATGCGCCTATTGTTGTTGATGGTGTGGTTAAGATAGATGATTACGTGAATCCACTGCCAAGTGCTCTGGTGATGACTGGAATTGTAGTTGCAGTAAGCATTACTGCATTTGCCTTGGCCTTATCTCTAAAGCTGTATAAAAGATATGGCACTTTGGATATGGATAAGATTTATTTAATTAAGAACCTGGGGGAATCCCAAATGTTTCCTAGCAAGTCAGACAGTGACGATGACCGGAGAAGCTTGGATACCCTTGGATAAATCCACTTATACTTTTCACTCAAAGGAAGATAAACTCACTTATACAGGAGGTAGCAAGCAATGGGAATTGTTTTTCATTTTCCCCTTTTGATAATATTCCTACCCATTGGGGCAGCAATTCTGATGCCTTTGATTCGTAATGAGAATCTAGCAAGGAAGATTACCCTTCTTGTTCTACTTCTTATACTTGGTCTCTCTCTGGGACTTACCATCACCCTGTGGAACTCCCCTGTTAGTTATTTTATCTATCAGATGGGATACTTTCCAGCACCTTGGGGCAATGAATTAAGAGCGGGTATGTTGGAATCCATGCTGTCCGTGGTATTTGCAGGGGTGATGTTGTTCTCCGTGCTGGGTACAAAGTTTGACCTAGTACGAGACATCAAGAAAAGCAAGCTGCATCTGTACTATTGCATGATTAATTTATTGTCTTGTGCTTTGATGGCATTGGTCTTTACCAATGATATCTTTAATGCTTATGTTTTTATTGAGATCAGCACCATTGCTGCTTGTTCCATTGTTGTGGCCAAAGAAACAGGCGATACTTTGAAAGCTACAGTTAAATATTTGTTTTTAAGTGTGATGGGATCAGGGCTCTTTTTATTATCTACTGCCATCTTGTATTCCATTACTGGCCATTTGTTAATGGGAAGTGCCCATGAAGCAATTACCCTTCTAGTGGAAACAGGAGAGTATCGATTCCCCTTGCTGATGACCTTGCTTTTGTTTATTGTCTCTATTGCAGTAAAGGCAGCACTGTTCCCCTTCCATGTATGGTTACCTGATGCTCACGAATCCGCCACAACTGCTTCTTCAGCCATCCTTTCAGGATTGGTTCTGAAAGGATATGTGGTGTTGCTGTTAAAACTGCTCTATCGTGTGTATGGCCTGGAAACTATAGAGACTTTGGGCGTCTTGCCTGTGCTATTCTTCCTGGGCATTACAGGGATGATGGTGGGCTCTGTTATGGCTTGTTTCCAGACCAAATTAAAGCGATTGATTGCTTATTCTTCAGTGGGACAGATTGGCTACATCTTCATGGGAATGGGACTTTCTAATCAAGGAGGATTTACCGCTGCAAGTTTCCATATTATTGGTCATTCCTTTACCAAGAGTATGCTGTTTATTGCAGCTGGTGCCCTTATTGGTACCGCTGGCTCTTATGACATTGCGGGTTTGGCAGGAGTGGCCAAGAAAAATAAATTAGCAGGGGCGGCTTTTGCCATTGGAGCCTTGTCTATGACAGGAATCCCCCTGTTTGCAGGATTTGTCTCTAAGTTCCATCTGGCTACAGCCGCTGTGGAAAGCCAACATAACTTGTGGATTCCTTTAATGGCCCTGGCCATAAGTGCATTCTTAAGTGGCGTGTATTATTTCCCTGTGTTGATTAAGATGTATTCCAATGAAGAAGGGGTTGGTAACGGCAAGAGCCTCCCCGGTCCATTAGAATTCAATACCATCAACACTTCCCAAAATACCCTTTATCAACCAAGCCTTGCCAGCAATGTAACCTTTATATGCCTAATTCTGATTAACATCGCTCTTGGGTTGTTCTTCATACCCTTATTAGCGGCATTGGAAAGAGGATTTATGGCGTTGTGATTAAGATTGAGAAGAGTTATCAAGCTTACTTACTCTTCTTTACCGCACTAAGGTGAAGGATGATTACGCAGAAAATCAGTGATAAGTTTCAAGGCATATGGGTTCGACTCCCGTCAGCCTAAGGAGGAGATGCTATGTTACCAATTGCAATACTAATGGTTTTAACCGTTATGGCTGTGGTTCTATGTTTTATCAAAGACAATACTTTGGTGAAAAGAATGGCTTTAGGTGGCCACATTGTGGCTTTAACACTTTGTGTTATAATGCTTATCGCTACAGCAGACGGCAGTTCCATCAGAGTTATTTTAGGCGCAGAACCATGGAACTTCTATGTCCTTGTAGGACAGTTAGATGCCTATATGGTCACCATATTTGTTGGAGTCAGCACCTTGATTATCTGGGCTTCTTTATCGATGATTGACCATGACATTCCTAGTGGTCGCGTCAGATTTTACTATGCCTTAATGTGTGGTTTAATTGCCTCTCTTTGTGGAATCGTTATTTTTGAAAATTTCTTCAGTATCTTCTTGATGGTGGAGATTAGTTCCTTTGTTGCCGTGGGAATCATCATCATTAAAAATAAAAAGGAAAATATGCGGGCAGGCTTAAAGTATCTTACCTTATCTATCTTTGGTTCTAGCTTTATCCTGATGGGGATTATTATTCTCTACTTCCTAACCAACTCCTTATCCATGACAGGAATTCTTCAGGTGATTTCTCAAAATTATGTAGGCAATGAAAGTACGGTGCAGAATGCCTTTATCTTCATTACCATTGGTGCCGCCCTTAAAAGTGCCTTATTTCCACTTCATATTTGGCTGCCTGATGCTCACAGTACAGCCCCTTCCCCTTCCTCGGCGGTACTTTCTAGCCTTGTGATTAAGTCCTATATGTTTTTGTATGTAAAAGTCATCTACAAAGCCATTGGTGTAGACATTTTGGCAGGTGACCCCGTCTTGTCAATGATTCTCTTCTGGGTCATGCTTATCGGCGGTGGAGCCATGATGTATGGTTCAATTATGGCCATCTTGCAAACAGACATCAAACGAATGATTGCCTATTCCTCTGTTGCTCAAATTGGTTATATTTTCTTAGGCATTGGCATGGGCACTCGCTTAGGATTGTTTGCTGCCATGTTCCATATCTTAGCTCATGCAATAACCAAGGCAGTACTGTTCCTTGTGGCAGGTTCCATTATAGAACAAACGGGTAATCGAGACATTCGAAAGATGAGCGGATTGGGAAGACAGATGCCCATCACCATGACTTTGTTCACCGTGGGTTCTTTGTCTATGATAGGAATTCCTCTATTTGTAGGATTCAATAGCAAATGGTTCTTTGCCACCAGTATGATAGAATCACAGCAAATATGGCTTTTGGCAGTATTATTGCTTTCTTCCTTGCTCAATGGTTGTTATTATTTACCCATTGTGGTTCGAGGATTTTTTAGTAAAAACGAAGAGGATACAGAAGAGAGTTCTTCAAAGTTAAAATCTCTGGAACGCTCTGTGAAGGATTTGATGCCCATTATGGTATTGGCAGGGTTGGTGGTGGTTTTAGCTCTCATTTCTAGCCCGATTATTAATTACATCCAGACTGGAATTGATCGGATTTGGTAAAGAATTGGCAGATAGGAGAGTACATATACAGATGAATTCACTACTATTCATTCCCATATTATTGCCTGTACTGGCAGGTGGGGCACTACCTTTGATGTTCTCTAGGGGAAGCCAATATAAAAAGCGGCAGGTTTATGTAACTTCCGTTTTGCTTCTTAATGCTATTTTAGTGGTTATGATTTCTTTCTTTGAACCTTCTGGTCTTCGATTGATGAACATCACCAGTACCATTAACCTTTACCTTCAAGTAGATGAGTTGTCACGATTTTTTATGATTTTAGCTTCCTTTATGTGGTTGCTGGTTGCATTTTATGTCTACGAATATATTCGTCCTCATGGCAGGGAGAATCGTTTTTTTGCTTTTTACCTGATGGCTTATGGAGCCATTATTGGTGCTTGTTTGGCAGGGAATTTCTTCACATTGTATTTGTTTTATGAATTGATTACTTTGTTTACCTTTCCACTTGTAATTCATTTTGGTACAAAAGCATCTCTCAGGGCCGGTGCCAAATACTTGATGTACTCCTTCTTTGGTGCGGCTTTGATTATGGTTGGTTTTGTGTTCATGCATCACTATGGGTTGACCACAGACTTTNTGGCTGGAGGCGTTTTGGATCCTGTGATGGCCAGTCATAATGAATCACTTTTGTTGGTTGTATTTCTTCTTGCTTTTGTGGGGTTTGGAACCAAAGCTTATATTTGGCCACTGTTTGACTGGGTTCCTGCATCTTATCCAGAAGCCCCATCCCCCGCGGCGGCCCTTTTGTCTGGGATTGTATCCAAAGTAGCCATCTTGGCCATTATTCGCCTTACCTTCTATGGCTTTGGGGGTGACTTTATTGCTGGTAGCAAGGTACAAACCCTGCTCATCTGTATGAGTTTGTTCACGGTATTTGCAGGTTCTATGTTGGCCTACAAGGAAAAGCTTTTTAAGCGAAGATTGGCCTATTCTTCAGTAAGCCAATTGTCCTATGTACTTTTTGGAGTTATCTTGCTAAGTCCCATTGGGTTTTTAGGAGCCATGTTACATGTATTATTCCACGCCATCATTAAAGTTACGCTGTTTCTCTGTGCAGGTGCTGTCATTCACAAAACAGGCAGAGAGTACGTCCAACAACTTCGAGGGATTGGCAAATCAATGCCCATCACCATGTGGTGCTTTACCATTGCTGCAGTATCCCTTGTAGGAATTCCCCCTACAGGTGGATTCATTAGTAAATGGTACCTGGCCATGGGAGGGATTGCATCAGATTATCCTGTATTGGGAGTGGTTGGTGCAGGCATCTTATTGATCAGTGCTTTGTTAACAGGGGGATATTTAATCACCATCTTTGCCAATGCTTTCTTCCCTGGTGCAAAGTTTGATTATGGTCAATTGGAGAAGACAGAGGCAAGCCCATCCATGACCATCCCTATGATAATTCTTGCTTCACTGTGCCTGTTGCTGGGTATTTTCTCTGGGGATGTTATTGGATTTATTAATCGAATAATCTTGCTTATTTTTTGACTTATATGAGCAGACAAAAGTTTACCGTTGGCATAGTGATAGGGGGACCGAAGTACGACGTTGTACCAATTCAAGGCGCATAAGTTCACCCCCTCTATCAACAGGGGAGAAGTATAAGACGAACACAGTTATATATCAATGTTACAATTCATACCATGAAAGATTTAATATTATTTAGAGGTAAGCAAGATGACATTATCAGGACAACCCACATTATTATTCTTGGTCTTTTGGCCAATCCTAGGGGCGTTTTTGTGCTACTTTGTTGGTAGACACAGCAAAGACGCCAGGGATTATCTTGCTAATTTTGTGGTAATTACCACATTTTTAGCCATGGTTGTGATGGCCTTTTTTGCAAGCAATACCCAACCACCATATTTTGAATGGCGAGGCTTTATGGGCTTTAGAATCTATTTTAAGTTGGATGGATTTCGGGCGATTTATGGAGTGATTACAGCCTTTATGTGGATGATGACCACTTTGTTCTCAAGAGAGTACTTTGCTCATTACCGCAATCGCAATCGATATTACTTTTTCTCCTTGCTAACCTTTGCTGGCACCACGGGAGTGTTTCTTTCGGCAGACCTGATTACCCTTTTCTTATTCTTTGAATTAATGTCCATGGCTTCTTATGTGCTGGTGATTCATGACGAAAAACCAGCCACCATTGAGGCCGCAAGAACCTATATTGCAGTAGCTGTTATTGGCGGATTGGCTCTTTTGTTTGGGATATTCCTTTTCAGTCATCATCTTGGAACAACGGAAATCGCTGCCTTGTCCGCCGCCATAGAGTCTTACAATGGCAGTAGGGGGGTTATTGTTTTGGCTGGTTCTTTCATGTTGGTAGGATTTGGTGGCAAAGCAGGAATGTATCCTTTGCACATCTGGCTGCCTAATGCTCACCCTGTTGCTCCTGCTCCAGCCAGTGCCTTGCTTTCTGGAGTACTGACTAAAACAGGTATTTTTGGTATCATCATCCTTGGATCGATTGTTTTCCATCAGCAATTTGATTGGGCCTTTATCATGCTTAACATCGGTGTGATTGGAATGTTTACAGGAGCAATATTGGCTTTGTTTTCTACGGATTTGAAGCGCACCTTGGCCTATTCTTCGGTATCTCAAATTGGCTTCATCATCTTAGGCGTTGGCATGCAGGGAATCATGAGTGATTATTATAATTCTCTGGCCATACAAGGCACCCTATTGCACATGGTGAATCATTCTTTAATTAAGTTGTTGCTGTTTATGGCGGCAGGAGTGGTTGTTCTGAATGTACACCAGCTAGACCTGAACAAAATCCGTGGTTTCGGTCGCGGTAAACCCTTATTCACCTTTGTTTTCCTAATGGGGGTTCTAACCATTATTGGTGTACCCTTCTTCAGTGGTTATGTGAGTAAAACCTTGCTTCATGAAAGTTTGGTCTATCACATTTGGCTCTTTACAGAGAACACCAGCATGTCCGCTTACTTCCAGTTGATAGAAGGAATTTTCACCCTTACAGGCGGATTAACTTTCGCTTACATGACCAAGCTTTTTGTGTGTATCTGTTTGGAGAAGAATCAATTCCACCAAAAAGCTCTATCCAAATCCAATAGAGCGTACATGACCAAACTCAGCAGTGGTGTTCTATTGTTCTGTGCTATTTTGCTGCCTGTGTTGGGGATTGCTCCCTATGCCTTCCTGATTCCAATGGGAACCTTTGGTCAAGAATTTATGATGCGTTTCTATCCTCCTTATGAAATCAACTTTTTAGCTTGGATTAATCTGCGAGGGGCTTTGATGTCCATGCTCATTGGAATCATCATCTATACTTTCATCGTTCGAGTATGTCTCATGACCAAGGATCAACAGGGGCGTTCCATCTACGTGAATCCCTGGCCCACCTCCTTAGATATTGAGAAGAGAATTTATCGTCCAGTATTGCTACAGGTATTGCCTTTTATCGGTGCACTCTTTGCTAGAACTCTTGCAAGCATTGTACCTTTTATCACCACACGATGTTATGCTGGTGTTGTAACCTTTCGAGAATTTTGGATAGAAGAAAGTAACAAACCTCCAGAACCTATTGTGTTCAATATGACTCAAGATCTGGTGACACGTTTTAACGAACCTGAAGATGGAGCAGAACGAGCTGGCACTGACTCGGAAAACACCTGGTCTAGTGCTTTCACCTTCACGGGTACAGACGCTCAAGGAGGTTCCACAACCTGTACCCACAAGGGTGAAAACTATCTCAACAAAGGTCAAGATCTTGTAGCCAGATGGAGCACACCTTCCCCACAACCTGACCATGATGCCAGAATCGTTGCTAAGATTGCCTATGCCCTAAACATGCGTTTAAGTGGCGAGTTCATGAGAGTCATCTTCGGTTCTTTGGCTTATAGTTTACTCATATTTTTCATTGGATTTATGGTGGTGCAGATTTTTGTGTTTACTCGGTAGAACCAGCAGTACAAACATAGGGATGACACTCAATATCCGAACTTGCCGGGGAGTAATATTTCGTCGTACTTCGTCGTCATCATCATTCTGCATAGGTTCACTATGCATCATTCTTCTTCCTCGAACTACTTAGAAATATTACTTTGAGGTGGTCGAGTTTTATATGAATTATAAGTTCACAGTTCAAGGCAGTTCTGTGCCGACGTAGCGTGTGCTACGGCTAACAGAGCTAACGCAGAAATGGGGCTTATAATTCATATAAAACCA